>Ga0070725_10001487_pt1 | contig 13056 bp, 10 predicted proteins | sample tdDd002_FD_69781 | JGI IMG/M metagenome (GOLD analysis project Ga0070725, IMG submission 69781) | Marine sediment microbial communities from the Atlantic coast under amendment with organic carbon and nitrate - tdDd00.2 | ecosystem: Environmental > Aquatic > Marine > Coastal > Sediment | place... | reverse complement strand
GACTTCAAATGCATTGTTGTGACTTTCATATCAAAGTCACCATAAGCCGTTTTATAAACTGATGTCATAGGTTGATCAACTTCAAAAATTATTTTTGAGTTGGTATCACCAAAACGAGTCATCGTGATGGTATCTTTTGAAAGTTTCAGCATCGTTTTACACCCTGCCATGCCAGATACTTCTGATTCAAAGTAAATGATGAAAATGCTGCCATTTTTTTCAAACAACTCTGCTTCTGTCGTCATCTCAATAGTGTGTTTCTCACCATCAATCTGTTCTATATCTGATTTTATATCTATTATTATTGAATTCATAAGGTCTCCTTTTTATCGAATTTATCTCACTCTTAATCTTAACCTATATTCACTATTTATTCAATTTTGTCATCGTTTTTTTACAGTTTTAATTAAGTCGTCCAATAAAAAAAAGATAGTAGAAATTACATCTACTATCTTAAACATTTGTTATTTCATAATGATTTTGTTGGATTTCTCATTACTCGTATCTCAACGCATCAATTGTATTCAGTTTTGCTGCTTTATTTGCAGGATAAATACCAAAGAATACGCCTATTAGGGCTGAGAATCCAAAGGCAATTAAAATGATTTTAGGATCAGCACTGGGTGGGATTTTAATGAGTTTTGAGCCAATTTGGGCCATTCCCATACCAAGTGCAATACCAATCAGACCTCCAACTCCAGATACAATAATGGATTCTATCATAAACTGAGTTAAAATATCTTTCTTTTTGGCTCCAATGGCTTTTCTAATACCAATTTCTCGTGTTCTTTCTGTAACAGAAACCAACATTATATTCATGATGCCAATACCACCTACCAATAATGAAATCGCTGCTACTGCGGTTACAAATAAAGTGATTGTACCAGTTAGTTTATTCATCATTTTCATTTGGCTCTCAGCCGTTGAAATCATATAGTACCCTTTACCGATTGCATCGTGTTTTCTTTCTAAAATACTTACAATACTCTTAAGGGTTCCTTGAACATCATTTCCCTCTTTAACATTGGCTTCAAAATAACTATATAAATCCGTTTCATTGATACTACTCGCTAGTGTATATGGTGTATACACAGAAAAACTATTGTTTGTTTCACGAGACGTCATCGTACCCGGTTTGCTGTAAACACCAACAATTCTAAAGGTTTGAGTTTGTCCACCAACATCCAGAGTTAACATTTGTCCTATGGGTGAAATGTTATTGTAGTATTTTTCAACCATCTTTTTATCAACAACAATCACTTGATTCTCTGATGTCATATCATCTTTTGTTAAGAAACGTCCCGATTCAAGTGTCATATTTTCAATATCTTTATACGATTCTGAAACACCTGAAAAATTGATTGTATATGTCTTTCTGCCTTGAACAAACGAGCCGGCAAAACCACTCGAAAATGAAATGCCTTCAAGTTTGTCACCATAAATCCTTTTGATCATCTCTATATCACTTGGCGTCATATAATAAGGTTCTAAATCCACCGAATCACTTTCATCTTCTTCACCTGATGATACGTACACATAAGCCCGATTGGCACCATAACTTTCAAATTCTTTAGTCATCATCTGTTTACTGCCATTACCAAGGGTAACAAGTGTAATGACAGATGATATCCCTATGATGATACCTAACATCGTTAAAAGTGTACGCATTTTATTAGATCTGATGGCAGAAAACGCCATTTTTAAACTTTCTCTAATATTCATTAACCCACCTGCCTAACATCACTGACGATATTGCCATCTCTTACGGTGATCACTCGACTTGTTTGTTCTGCAATTTCAGGTTCGTGAGTGACCACTATTATGGTATTACCAAGTTTATTTAAGTCTTTTAGAATTGCCATGACTTCTTCTGTCGTTTTTGAATCCAAGTTCCCTGTTGGTTCATCGGCTAAAATGATTGCAGGTTCACATACCAACGCTCGTGCAATAGCAACTCTTTGACGTTGTCCACCTGACATTTCATTGGGTTTATGATCCATTCTGTCTCCCAATCCTACAAGAGACAATGCTTTTTCTGCCATTTCTTTTCTTTTTTTATTGGATTGTTTACCATATATCAGTGGTAATTCTACATTTTCTACTGCCGTTAATTTAGGCAACAAATTAAATGACTGAAATATAAAACCTATTTTTTCATTTCTGAGTTCGGAAATTGCATCATCCGACATATTTTTAACTGTATTTCCATCCAAACAATATTCACCATCAGATGCATTATCTAAACAGCCAAGGATATTCATAAGTGTTGATTTCCCAGAGCCAGAAGGTCCAATGATAGAAACAAATTCACCCTTTTCAATGTGCAGTGATACGCCTTTTAAAGCTTCAAACATAATTTCTCCTGTTTGATATACTTTTTTCATGTTATCTACTTTTATCATAATGCCTCCTAGAATAAGCCTGTTGATTCCTGTCCGTATCCAGCTGGTAACGCTTCAATTATGATTTCATCACCAATACTAATTTGATCACTGATGACCTCAACATATACTTCACCTTCTATGCCTGTTTTAACAATTACTTCTTCCGATGTACCATCTGCTTTCATAACGGTTACATATGATTCACCTGAAGGCTTTGTTTTTAAACCTTCAAATTTAACAACTTTAGCGCCCATGCGACTAGAAGTTTGAATTCTAAGATTCACAGAAAAATTTCTACGAAGAGTTGATTGTACTTCATCTAAAGTAACTTTAATCTCCACATACGCTTGTTTTTTACCCTCTAGCTTTTTAGAATCAGGAGATATCCATGATACTTTTCCTGAAAAGGATTCATTCTTAATTGAATTGGCCGTTATAGTTACCGTTTGGCCTAAAGAGATTTTATTGATATCAGCTTCGGAAACATTGGTCTTGATAATGTTCTTGTCAAAATTAGCGATTGTCATAATCATCCCATCTGCTCTTTCTCCAACAAGCCCTTTAAGATCCGTTACGGTACCATCTATGGGAGACGATAAACTTGCTTTTTTTATTTTAGTTTCCAATTGTAAAATGTCATTTTCTATTGATTCCACTAATTTCACTTGCATCAGTAAATCGGTTTCACGACTTGATGTGTTTAAATTGAACTGGGCATTTTGATACTGAGTCTTTGCTGATTCAAATGCCGTTACAGAAGTATTGTACTGCTGTTTACTGATAACACCCGATTCAAATAATATTTTCTCATTATCAACAGTTAACTTTGCATCACTATAAGCAAGCTTAGATGACTGCAAAGCATTTAGTAAAACTGTATCACCACTAACTTTCAGCTTACTCAACCTGATCTGTTCAATTTCTAACTGAAGTGTCTTTGATTTTAAAGCGGTTTCTAGTTCTTCTGTATTTTGTATGGCTAGAACATCACCTTTTTTAACTGTGTCACCAACTTTAACTTCTATCGATTCTATAACATCATTTGTGTTAGCGGTAATATATCTCATTTCTTCTGTGACTACAGTACCGTTTAAGAAGATATTGCTCTCAATATCTCTTTCTTCAACAACAATGCTCGTCTGTTCAACTGGTGCTGCACTACTCTTTCCTTTAAAGAAAAAGAAACCTCCGATTAATACAATTGGTATTAATGCTAATATAATTTTTTTCATTTTTTCCTCCTAGTCAATTTGATTAACCTCAGTGTAAGATTTTCATGTATCGAAATTGTATCCATGATGTACATCTGTTGTAACATCCACAATAAAACCAATATTTATGGGTGTTTTATTGGTATAATAAATTCAGGAGGTGCCTATGTATCAAATTTTAGTAGTAGAAGATGAAAGTCATTTAAGAGAATTTATTGGACTTTATTATAAAGCAGAAGGTTATCATGTCACAGAAGCCTGTGATGGTGAAGAAGCACTAGAGATCTTTAAATCACACAACTTTGATTTGGTTGTACTCGATATTATGATGCCAAAGGTGGATGGTTATGAGGTGTGTAAAACTATAAGAAGTACTTCTAATGTTCCGATTATTATTTTAACCGCTATTACAACCGAAGAAAGTGAATTAAAGTGTTATGAGATTGGTGCTGATGATTATATTACCAAACCTTTAAAAGGAAAGACCTTAATTGCCAAATCAAAAAGAATGCTTGAAAGATATCAGACCAATGATAGTTTTAGTTATGAGAATATGACTTTAGAATTCAACAGCAGATTGCTGAAAATTAACAACGAAATTGTAGATTTGGCACCAAAAGAATATGAACTTCTTTACCATATGATTCTCAACAAAAATATCGCTTTGTCCAGAGAGAGTTTACTGGATGCCATTTGGGGTTATACTTTCTACGGTCAAACTAGAGTTGTTGACAATCACATCAAAAAAATACGAAAAAAACTCGGTGATTATGCCCATTTGATTCAAACCGTTTCAAAAGTTGGCTATCGCTTTCAATTGTAAGGGGCAATCATGTTATCAAAATTAAAAGACAGGTTCTTTTCTAAAATCTCAAACAAAATATTCTTATCCGTATTAATGCTTATATTGCTTATACTTTTGGTACAGAGTTTTGTTTTCAGATTTGTAATTGATGAAGCATATTTTTTCACAAAGGAAAGAGACCTTAAAAAGCAATTTGAGTTATTTACAAAAGAGATCAAGGAAAAAAATTATGACTTGGAATATACCAACCTTCTAACGGAAGATTACATTGATAATACTAATAATCCAATTGTCATTGTTGATGAGAACGACCTAGTATACAATGATGCATTTTTTAGTTCTTATTTTGATTCAGTGACATTGATGAGTGGTAATAAGAATTATAAATTCATTTTGGATAACCCAGAAATTAATGTTTTAGACTATTCTAAACTAAATGTTTTTGCTATCCCAATTGGAGACGACTGGTATTACCCTTTAATTATTGATTACGAAACCATCTCACAAGATGATATATTAGAACTGCAAGAAGAGGATGCTTTTATATTAGAAGATGCTGAAGTCATCAGTTACAGTTTCTCCAAAATTGATTCGGAATACAGTGGTTTATTTATATTATATGGTTTTGAGTATCTAGAAAATGGAAAATTTAATCCTTCTCTCAATAAAGCACAGTCTTTTATTTTTGATCAACCGGATATTAGTGCTCAAACCTTATATTATCTTGACAGTTATGTCCACAATCAAGAAACTTACTACGTGATGACATCACAAACATTTGTTAATATCGGTGATCAACTTGAGTTTATCAACTCTTTTAGCATTTTCATTTTTATCATAGGAGTTGTTTTGGCCATCTTGTTAACAAGGTTCTATTCTAAATCTATTTCTAAACCGATGATAGAACTGAATGAGATTGCCAACGAGATGAGTCAATTGAATTTTTCTAAAGAAGCTTCTATAAAGAGTCATGATGAAATAGGCTCACTGGCTGGAAGTTTAAATGAATTGTCTCAAAAACTTGAAGAGAGTATCGTGGATCTCCAAGGCAAAAATGAGGAATTGACACATAACTATGAACTCAAGTCAATCGAAGAAAAAAGAGCAAAGGATTTGATTTTGCATTTATCTCACGAACTCAATACACCACTTGGAATCGTCTCTGGTTTTAATGAAATTTTATCTGATGGCATCAATGATAAAGACCCCGAATATTACTACAATGCAATGGCTTACGAATTGGAGCGTATGAAGGTATTAATCACTGATATGCTTGAGTTATCTGTTTTGGAAAGTGGCGATTATAAACTGTCACTTGAAATGATTAACATAAAAGATATCTTAACAGAGAGATTATCTCATTATCATGCTGTTTTTAAGGAAAATAACATCCAAATAAACTTCAGTGTTTCTGATGATTTGGTTTCTGGTAATATGAGAAAAATGCATCAGGTCATCAATAACTTTATCAGTAATGCTTCCAAATATACGGATAAAGATGGAGAATTTTCAATCACTTCAGAAGACATGGGGCAACATATTTTGTATCGTTTTGAAAATACCTGTGCCTTGTTAGAGGAAGAAGACCTATCAAGACTATGGGAAAAATTCTATAGAACCAATAAAACCAACACTCGAAAAGAGAAAGGCAGCGGAATTGGTTTATCCATAGCAAAAGAAATTTTGCAACTACACCATAGCAGTTATTCTATCAAACCTACAGAAAATGGTATAAGCATAGAGTTTACACTTAAAAAGGTATAACAAAAGGGAAGTTCGTTAAATGAACTTCCCTTTATCTTTAAGGTTTTTTGAAAAAATTATGTGTGTAGCAAAAACTAGGGGAAGCCACAACTGAGTTGTGGCTAAAATATTACTTGTTTGATCTTAATACTGCAACACCGGTATCAATAACTGCCGGTCCAGTACTCTCATCATTAAGTGCAGCATATGCTTGAGCAACACCTAAATATCCCATCGTGAATGGATTTTGAGCCATTGCAGCTTTTAAACTACCATCATTAAGCAGTCCTTGAATGGCATCAGATTTATCAAAACCAATTCCAATAATAGATTTTCCTGATGCTTTGATTGCATTTCCAACACCAACAGTTGATCCTTCGTTTGTACCATATAGCCCAACCAAATCTTCATTACCAACAATAAATCCATATGCAGATTCTTGTGAAGCAGCTGCATCACCATCTTTGTACTCTGTTGTTAATATATCATATCCAGCAGCTTCTACAACTGCTCTAAAGCCATTTTCACGGTCCATAGTAGAATTTGTTGCTGTATTAACACCGATAATACCAATTTTTCCTGATGTCATTCCAGCACCAGCAAGCTCATCTAACATTGTTGTTGCTGCTAAGGCGCCCGCTTGATAATTATTTGTAGAAAGTGTTGCGATTGCAGGCTCATTCGCTGCTGAATCTACATAAATAATTTTAACACCTTTTGCTTTTGCATTTTTTACAGCTTCAGAAATAGCTTGAGGATCATTTGCTGCCAATAAGATTAAGTCTGCATTATCTGCTACTGCATTGTTTACAGCTTCGATTTGCTTAGCATTATCTTTTACATCTGGCGCATCCCATTTGTACTTCAAGCCTAAGCCTGCAGCCATTACACTTGCACCTTTATCAACATTTACCCAGTGTTGATCCATTTTGTCCATAGTAATTAAATAAACTAACTTTGCTTCTTTTGTTACATCACTTGCTGTAGCATCACTTTCAGCACACCCTGCAAACACACTCATTACAAGCATCACAACAAGTAATAAAGACAATAATTTTTTCATAAAAACCTCCACCTTAATATTTTATTGTTAAATTCCTTAGAATTTTAACCACTTCTTTAAATCAACATTGCCGCTTCTAGCAACTCTATCAATTAATACCGATACAATAACAACAACACCAATTACTAAATTTCTAAGTGCTAAAGGTGCACCTGCGAACTGAAGACCATTATTTAAAACACCCCATATGAATGATCCGATGACTGTACCGATTAACAATCCTTGACCACCCATAGTACTAACACCACCAATAACTGAAGCAGCAACTGCATTTAATTCGTATGATGTCCCTGCATTCATAGTACCCATTCCACTTTGTGCCGTTAACATCAATCCAACAACACCTGCTAAAAAAGCACTAAAAATATATACTTTTGTTTCTGCTTTTACAACATTGACACCGGAAAGTTTAGCAGCCTCATAATTACTACCGATTGCATAAGTATGTCTACCAGTTGTTGTTTTTGATAATATGATTGTAAAGATTGCAAATAAGATTATACCAATCCATACTGGGTTATATAGTCCAAATGTTTTACCATAGTAAAACAAGTTTTTGAATCCATCCGCAGCTTCAGGAATACCATCTGTATTAAGGTTGCCGTTGGCAAGTTGAGCAATACCTCTAGCGATAATCATGGTTCCTAAGGTTGCAATAAAAGCAGGCAATTTCGTTTTTGAAACCAATAGTCCATTTACTAATCCAACCATACAAGCAGCTATTAAAGTAATAATACATGCTAGGATCGGATTCATATGTGCTGCGGTCATCAACGTTGCTGAGATCATACAAGACATTCCTGCTACTGAACCAATTGACAGGTCAATACCTCCTGTTATGAGAACAAACGATTGACCCATACCTATAATCATAATAGGTACCACTTGTCTAAGTAAATTTGTCATATTATCAGAAGAGAAAAATGACGGATTAATAATTCCAAAGATAACTGTCATAACAAGTAGTGCTGCAGTAACAGAGATAACTTGTCCCATACCTCGTATTGATGTCACACGTAATTGTTTTTGCCTTACAGGCACTTGAGTATTTTCCATGTTTCACTCCTTTAATTTGAATACTGAGTTGCATAGTGTAATATTTCATCCTGTGTGGTTTGATTTGCTTTAAGGTCACCTGTGATTTTACCATTACACATCACTAAGATCCGATCACTCATACCAATTACTTCTGGCATTTCGGAAGAGACAAATATCACACCCACACCCTGTTCTTTTAACTGATTCATAATATTGTATATCTCTACCTTTGCAGCAACATCTATACCTCTTGTTGGTTCATCAAATATCACTACTTTTGCATCTCTAACCATCCATTTACCAACAACAACTTTTTGTTGATTACCTCCAGATAAGTTCTTTGCATCTTGCTCAATAGATGGGGTTTTAATTTTCAGATCTTTAATTGCTTTCTCAGTCAGAGTTTTTTCTTTCTCTTTATCAATCAATCCCCATTTATTTGAAATCTGATCCAAGTTGGCTAATCCAATATTTTCTCTAATAGATAACTTTGTACATAGGCCTTCTGATTTTCTATCTTCTGGACCAAGTACAATACCGTGTGAAATAGCATCCTTTGGTGATGATATTTTAATACGTTCACCATATAAAATAACTTCTCCACTTTCAATTCGTTCTGCACCAAATAACGCTTTAACAAGTTCTGTTCTACCAGCACCCATTAATCCAGAGAAACCGATAATTTCTCCAGCAAACAAATCAAAACTGGCGTCTTTTACTATACCACTGTTTAAGTTTCTAACTTCCAGTATCTTTTTACCTTTTTGGCTAGCAATTTTGGGGAATTTCTCAGTAATCTCTCGGCCGACCATATAAGATATAATCTCGTCTAAATTGGTTTCGTTAAATGGTTTGGTGATTATATATTGACCATCTCTAAAGATAGATACTCTATCCGTAATTTCTTCTAATTCTTCTAATCTATGAGATATATAAACAATGGCACAACCATTTTGTTTTAATTCATTGATTATCCTAAATAACTCTTTACATTCTTTTTCTGTCAATGCAGATGTCGGTTCGTCCATAATCAAAATGCGCGCATTCGTGGATAAGGCTTTTGCAATTTCAACCATTTGTTGTTTGGAAACCGATAATTTCCTAATAACCATTTCTGGATCAATATCAATTTTAAGTTGTTCAAGGACTGCTTTTGCTTTATCATTTAGATGATTTTGTGCTAACAAACCAAATTTAGTCTCTTCTCTTCCTAAAAACATATTCTCAGCTACTGTTAAATCCTGACACATGTTCAATTCTTGATGAATAATTGCTATACCTAAAGATTGGGCTATCTTAGGATTTATATCTGTTATTTCTTTCCCACCTATTTTATAACTACCTTCATCTCTTTTATGTATACCGCTGATAATCTTCATAAGTGTTGATTTACCAGCACCATTTTCTCCTAAAAGTGCATGTACTTCTCCGGCTTTCAGATCAAAAGATACACCGTCTAAAGCTTTCACTCCTGGAAAGGACTTACTGACATTTTTAAGTTCCAATAAACTACCTTTCACACTATTCTCCTCTCTAAAAAACCTTTGAAAACGTTTGCTAAGGTAAGTCTATCACTCAACAATAATCACTTCAAAGGCTATTCTTTAGAAAAAAGGGGTCATTCTTTCGATTGTATTTCTATTCTTTTGCTTATCATTTTAACTTCAGAATCAATTGTTGTTAAAATCATTACTGAAATTTTTTCATCGGTCAGATGACTGATCAGTTCAAATGTCAGATCTTTCAACTCCTGATTCACAGATGAAAAAGGTCTTTGAATTACTACAACACTTGGTTTGGCAATCAAACATCTCAAATATACCAATCGCAGTCGATCATAAATTGATAACTCGTGAGGATATAACTCTAAAGAATTGCTTTCAAAGTAATGTAAGTAGTCTTTTTCAATAATCCTTCTATATTTTTTAGAAAACCAAAACATATTTATCTTTGAAGCCACTGAAAAGCATAAGTTATCAATGGCCTTTAAATCATTAAACAACATCGATTCTGTAGGATTATAACCAATATAATACAATCCTTGTTTGAAAGCATCATTCAAATTATTAGGTTTATATGACTTGTTCTCAATACACATTTCTCCGGTAAATTGTTTTAAATCACCGGTCAACAACTGAGTAAATTCAGCCATACCAGTACCGAAATGATCAACAATACTCACCACTTCCCCTCTATTAACGGAAAAGGATATGGACTTCATACTGTTTGTTTCAATATCATTTAAACTAAAAACTCTTTCACAGAGGTTTTTTTGTGCTACATTTGTATGATTAAAATTCAACTCCAAACTTTTAATCAGATCACCCTTAAATTCATCTTTCTCCACTACCCAAATATTTTTCCCATTCTTCATTAAAACAATTCGATCTGAAAATTGGCTTAGAACCTGAACAAAACTGTCTATAATTAAAAAAGAAATACCTTGAGTTTTTAAGTAATGAACCATTTCAAACAGAACATTACGCTCGGAGTCAGACATATAAGATGAGACTTCCCTAAGAATTACAAGCTTAGCACCCAAACCATAGGCTTTGGCGAGTTCAACTTGTATCCTTTCGAACTTAGTCAAATTATGAATAGGTGTTCTAGGTGGTATTTCAATTTTTAATTCCTGTAATATCTTTTGAGTTTGCTCTCTTAATAAGCCATCTCTAATTAATTCTACTTTGAATCCACCCCTTACTATAAATAAATTATCAGCAACTGATAATTTGTCTATAAGTTTCGATTTTGAATCCAATGTATATATACTCTGTTTAAATTCTTTCCTAAGTGCCTCTACAGAACATTCTCTATCTTCTAAATATATACGACCTTTTAAAGGTTGCAGTTTACCTTCTAAGACTTGAATCAAACTGTCTTTTTCACTTGTTGTCTTAACGAAAATACCAACCGACTCACCTTTTTTTATATTTAAGTTATAGTCTTTCAGAATTTTAATACCATTCATTTCAACCATTAAATCTTCAATTCTCAGTATTTCATAATCCATATATCTACCATCCTATTATTTAGGGAGTGTCAGTTGCACAGTAGTGCCATAATTCTCAACTGAAGATACTCGAATACCATATGGTTCTCCAAAAGTTAACTTTATTCTCTTATTTACATTGATAAGAGCAATACCACCTTTGTTTAATTGTTTGGTGTGATGTGTTTCACTAATACTTTCACTCATGTTCTTATTAATCTTATCAAGTGCTTCTTCTTTTATACCAACCCCATCATCAACAATATCAATAGTTATTCGATGTTGTGTTTCATGGATATGGATACGAATACGCCCTGAGCCCACTTTTTTTTCTAAACCATGAATAATTGCATTTTCTACAATGGGTTGAAGGGTAAGTTTAGGGATCATATGTTTTAAGAGTTTAGATTCATCATCATAAACCAAATCCAATTTTATTTTTTCACCAAATCTGTATTGCTGAATTTTAAAGTAATTCTCTACATTGGATAATTCATCTTCTAATGTCACTTTGTTAGAATAATTTGAAATCGTGTATCTGAAAAAAGTTGCCAGCGACTCTGTAATGTCAGCAATATCAGAAACTCCAGCCACTAACGCATCACTTCTAATCGCTTCTAACGTATTATATAAAAAATGGGGATTGATTTGATTTTGTAATGCTCTATATTCCGAATGTAGATTCGATATTTTAATATTTTGAATATTTTCAAGCTGTGTTAAGGTTTTTATAATCATCTGTTTGTTTTCTTCAGTGAAGTAAGATGATGTATCCTTTAAAGCTTCTAGGTTATTACCTTTATTGTATTTTCTTAAATTTTGATCCATTTGTCTAACTACTTTATAGACATGATAATATGAATAGTAAAATACTATAACGACAACAACAGTTATCAAAAGGGTGAGTATGCCATTAAAAATATTTGTGTGTACTATAAAAAAATCAATACTTAAAATCAATAACCCCAAAGCAAGAACGGCATAAATAACGGAAAGTCTTGCGATACGTTCTCCAATATTAATATTCTTTTTCATGTCATCTCCTAAAAGTAAAGTTTTCTAAACTTTGATGGACTTAAACCACTGTATTTCTTAAATTGCTTAGAAAAATGTTTTACATCATAATAACCAACAGCATTAGAAATCTCTTCTATTGACTTCCCTAAATCAGACAACATCGATTTTGCAGCTTTCATTCTGACTGAAGTTACATACTCTAAAAAATTAACTCCCATTTCTTTTTTGAATAACGACGAAAAATAAGTCGGACTAAACCCAACTTTTTGGCTAATCAATTCCAAACTAATTGAGTCACTGTAATGTTTTTCTATATAGAAAACAGCTTCATTTACAGGTTTCATACTATCCAATTTCTGCTGTTTTATAACCTCATTGATGAAAAGAATGGTATTTTCTTTTATTAATTCAAACAATGCATGAATGGAAACAGACATATCAATTTCAATCCGTGTCAGAACATGGGATTGCCATATCTCTTTTTTTATAGTGCCCTCTTTTGCAATACATTCCACTAAATCATAATTTAGCTGATAGCCCATATGATACAATGTTTCACCACTTAGACAATTCTCTGTAATTATTTTTTCAGTTAAGTTTTTTATATGTTTTCTGAACCTCTCGATATCATAAGTTTCAACAATACTTTTTAGTACTTCTAGTTCAAAGTTATAATCAAATCTATAAATTAAATCCAACAAATGTTCTTCTTCAATCACTCGATTGGAGTAGTTAAATATCTTATCAAAAATCCTTGTTTTAGAGGACTTTATGGACGCCAAGACATCTTGGTAATCATAAAC
>Ga0070725_10001486_pt1 | contig 13059 bp, 11 predicted proteins | sample tdDd002_FD_69781 | JGI IMG/M metagenome (GOLD analysis project Ga0070725, IMG submission 69781) | Marine sediment microbial communities from the Atlantic coast under amendment with organic carbon and nitrate - tdDd00.2 | ecosystem: Environmental > Aquatic > Marine > Coastal > Sediment | place... | reverse complement strand
TCTGGTGGACGTATTCATACGTCGACTGCAACTATAGCTGTTCTTCCTGAAGTTGAAGACGTTGAAGTGCATGTAAACCAGAATGATTTGAGAATTGATGTATTCCGTTCATCTGGTAATGGTGGTCAGTCCGTTAATACGACAGACTCCGCTGTTCGAATCACACACCTTCCTACCGGCATAGTTGTATCATGTCAGGATGGTAAATCACAGCTTTCGAATAAAGATAAGGCGATGAAAGTTCTTAAAGCCCGTCTTTACGAGAAAGAGCTTGAGGCTCAAAACTCTGAGATTGCTGAACAAAGACGTTCGATGGTTGGATCTGGTGACAGATCAGGTAAAATCCGTACGTATAACTGGCCTCAAGGTCGAATCACAGACCATAGAATCGGTCTTACTGTTTATAAGCTTGCCGCTTTTATGGAAGGCGAAATTGACGAAATGCTGGATGCTCTTATTGCTGATTATCAAGCGGAAGAACTAAAGCGTTTAGATGCATAATTGAAAAGTATATGTCGCACATGGTCATTTCTTGACTATGTGCGATTTTTTTACAAAAAAATCCACTTTATAATCGACTATATAAAGACGTTTAGGTTTTAAAATTAAGCTAAGATAACGTTTTCTGCCAATTAAAATGAGGACTTTGTCATATTGTACATATTCCTGTACCAAGCTATTGTAAAATTAATAAATGAGGAGTATACTAAGTAAGTGAAATTTTCTGACAAAGAAGGTGTGAACATGGATTATCAAGCCGTTTCGCAACCCTAACCCTTGTCCTTCTAATAAAAATTAGGTCATGAGGAAGAGATAAGGGGGGCTAAGAGATGCATTCAAAACTAGCATTTATATTAGAAATTGGGGTTATACTGCTTGCCGCTAATATTGGTGGTTTAATCAGTAGAAAGCTTAAACAACCAGCAGTACTCGGACAAATAGTTGCAGGAATCATTCTTGGACTAGGCATTATGGAGAAGACAGCGATCATAGAACATATGGGGGAAATCGGTGTAATTTTCTTAATGTTTATTGCAGGTCTTGAGACCGATGTAAAGGAATTACAGGAATCCAGCAAATCATCCTCACTGATTGCAGTGGGTGGTGTTGTTATGCCGCTTGCTCTTGTTACAAGTGGAACATACTTTGTAACGAGAGATTTGACAGCAAGTATGTTTATGGGGATCATCTCCACGGCTACCAGTGTTAGTATTTCGGTTCAGACACTTAGGGAACTTAGTCAACTACGAACGAGACAAGGAATTAGTATTCTTGGCGCGGCAATTATTGATGATATTGTCGGCATAATATTACTTACATTAATTATTGGTGTTTTAAAGCCAGAAGTGAGTAGTTCTGTAAGCGTTGTGCTATTAAAAATAGCAGGATTTTTCTTAATAACATTTATCGTTGGATTGATCATCACGAAGCTGATTCGCAAGTATGGCAAAGCGATGCGTATTGAAGAAAACATTGTAACATACTCTATTGTGACATGTTTTATACTTGCGTTTATTTCTGAGGAACTGGGTGTGGCTGCGATCACAGGTGCATACTTTGCAGGGGTTGTGTTCTCAATGACGACCCATCGGCACAAGGTATCACATGAAGTGAGCCGTGTTGCAACACTTCTTTTTACACCAATCTTCTTTGTATCCATCGGAATGGGCGTCGACTTAAATGCGGCTCTATCTGCTTTGGGTGTAGGCTCGGTACTAATTATAATGGGTTGTTTGGGTAAAATTATTGGTTGTGGTGTTGGTGCTAGACTTTCTGGTTTTAATGCGCGCAGAGCTCTACAAATTGGAGTAGGTATGATTCCAAGAGCAGAGGTTGCAATCATCATTGCCAACCTAGGTATTCAAATGGGAGTCATCGGTCAAAATGAACTTGCAGCTGTAATTCTTATGGTGCTTGTGACAACATTGGTTACGCCATCATTATTAAAATGGACTTTTGAAGGTGAAGGAAATAAAGGCACACCTGCTAAAGCTGCATAATTTTATATTTTATAGTTATAGCCTCGCATATATGCGAGGCTATTTGTAAATATGATCTAATAATCAAAAATTAGATGATTCGGGTTGAAATTGATCTGGAATTCTATATAATGTTAATGAGTTAAATTCATGGACTTAAGTAAGAAGGTGTTTAGAATGAAAACACAAATAATAGATATAAAAGATGAAAATGTGAGTGCCGCTCTGGTTAAAGAAGCGGCTCAAATTTTGCGCATGGGCGGTACGGTGGCCTTTCCAACGGAAACGGTCTATGGATTGGGTGCAAATGCCCTTGATAAAGAAGCTGTTGCAAAAATATTCATCGCAAAAGGACGTCCGTCAGATAATCCACTGATAGTACATATTGCTGAAATATCAGATTTGGATCCTTTAGTTGACCATGTTTCGGATATGGCAAAAGTATTAATGGATGCATTCTGGCCTGGTCCGCTCACTTTAATATTTTCAAAAAATAGAAATGTACCAGATTCAGTGACTGCTGGACTATCGACAGTGGCGGTTAGAATGCCCTCACATCTTGTTGCTAGAACATTAATACGAGAAGCTGGAGTTCCAGTTGCAGCTCCAAGTGCGAATTTATCTGGAAAACCGTCACCGACGGATGCAGAACATGTTGTTGCAGACTTAAGCGGCCGTGTGGATGCAATCGTTTGTGGTCATGCGTCAGATGTGGGATTAGAATCTACGGTTCTTGATGTTACGGGAGATGTTCCGGTAATACTTAGACCAGGTGGTGTGACACGTGAGGCAATCAGCGCAGTGGTTGGAGTGTGTGATGTTGACCCAGCACTTGAGAAAACAATGTCTAAGAATATAACGCCAAGATCTCCAGGCATGAAATATACACACTACGCTCCGAATGCGGACTTGTTTGTTCATGAAGGTGAGAATATTCGTGTCATCGCACATATTCGCAAGATAAGAGCACAGTATGAAGCAGAAGGCTTAAAAGTGGGTATCATGACTTGTGACGAACATAAGGCTGAGTTTCGCGATGGCTGTGTTAAGAGTCTCGGCTCATTAAACGATATGGCTGGTTTAGCATCGAAGTTATTTGCAGTACTGCGTGAGTTTGATGATGATCAAGTCGATATCATCTTATCTGAAGGATTCCCGCGTGAAGGCATTGGGCAAGCTCTTATGAACCGACTATTAAAAGCGGCGGGACACCGTGTCATAAAAGTCTGAGAATTTGCAATTTGTTAAAGACTCATAAAAAAGATGGACAAATTAAAATCTTGTGAGATAATATATCAGAGTGATTTCAAGGAGGAAGACCATGAAAATAGCTATGGGCAGTGACCACGGTGCATTGAACCTGAAAAAAGCCGTAAAAGAGCATTTAGAAAGCAAGGGTCATGAAGTTGTAGATTATGGAACACATGACGCATCATCTTGTGATTATCCTGTATATGGTAAAATTGCTGCAGAAGCAGTTGTTTCAGGCGAGTGTGAATGTGGTATTATTATGTGTGGTACTGGCATTGGAATTTCGTTGGCTGCAAACAAAGTCAAAGGCATTCGTTGCGCAGTTGTAAGTGATTGTTTCAGTGCAGAAATGACAAAGATGCATAACAACGCAAACATGATTTCTTTGGGTGAGCGTGTTGTTGGAATCGGTCTTGCGCTTAAGATTGTTGACGCATACATGGACGCTGAGTTTGAAGGTGGACGTCACGAACGTCGTGTTGACCTAATCACTGAAATTGAAGAAACGTATTCAAAGTAAGGGTTTAAGTTTTACTAAAAATGTAATGATTGATGCGGGTTAGCATCTTCATAATAGAATCAAATTTAATGAGTACCGATTTTGGGAAGTGTCCCAAATTGGATGGGTAAAGTTAATATCGAGAGGGGTTAGGCGAATGAACAGAGTTGTTGAAATGGATCACCCATTAATTCAGCACAAATTGACGCTGATTAGAGACAAGAATACTGGTGCTAAGGAATTCCGTGAGCTTGTTAAGGAAATTTCTATGCTAATGTGTTACGAGGTAACTCGTGACCTTGCGCTAGAGGAAATCGAAATTGAGACGCCTGTTGCTAAGGCAAAATCAAAAGTGATTGCTGGTCGTAAGTTGGGCATAGTACCGATTCTTAGAGCAGGCCTTGGTATGGTAGATGGTTTCCTTAACCTACTTCCAGCAGCTAAGGTTGGCCATGTTGGTCTTTATAGAGACCCAGAGACTCTTGAACCAGTAGAGTACTACTGTAAGCTGCCAACAGACGTAGAAGAGCGTGAGCTTATCGTTGTTGACCCTATGCTTGCAACAGGTGGTTCTGCCATTGCAGCCATTCGATTCATCAAAGACAGAGGCGCGACAGACATTAAGTTTGCTTGTCTTGTTGCTTGTCCAGAGGGCATAAAAGCCGTACAGGCTATTCACCCGGATGTGGATATTTATGTTGGTGCTATTGATGAAAAACTGAATGACCACGCATACATCGTTCCAGGTCTTGGAGATGCTGGCGACCGTCTATTCGGTACAAAGTAAGAATCGATATAAGCAAAGAACTGCACGAATAAACGAAAGAAACCGGTGATCGAGCTCGCTCGAATCACCGGTTTCTTTCGTTTATTCGTATAGGACGCGCAAGCGTCCTCAGCAATTGAAGATTGCTGAAGCAGTTTTTGTTAGGAAGATTCTTATTGGGTCGGTGAATGATCTGAGTTATAATGATTTCAGGAGGCGATTTACTTGGAGAGAAGAGATAAGGTCAATTACTATCTGGATATTGCTGAAACAGTTCTTGAACGTGGGACATGTCTGCGCCGTAACTATGGAGCGATTCTTGTCAATAACGATGAAATCATATCTACTGGGTATAGCGGAGCGCCACGCGGAAGAAAAAACTGCCTTGATATAGGCACGTGTGAAAGAGAACGTCTTCAAATTCCACGGGGGCAAATGTATGAAAAATGCCGTAGTGTTCATGCCGAGGCCAATGCGATTATATCTGCATCTAGGCGACGTATGATTGGCTCAACCCTTTATCTGATTGGTCGCGAGAAAGAAACGGGAAAATACATAGAGAATGCCAATTCGTGTTCTATGTGCAAACGTCTTATTATCAATGCAGGCATAGAACATGTCGTGATAAGAAATTCTGAAAATGAGTATACATCAATAGAAGTGTGTGACTGGATTTACTATGATGATTCTTTATCGAATCAATTTGGTTATTAGCATCATTTACGTTGTTGAAAATCGACTGCATAACCTAGGTTATGTGGTCGATTTTTTAGTGCATAAAATATAGAGCGTTAAAAATTGATTACACTATATGAAGAACCATTGATATTTAAACGAAAAAGAGATAGAATACGAAGCGAAGTAGAGTATCATTTAGAAGTAGAGTTTCTTAGATTACTCAAACAATAAGAGGTGGATAAATGGATATTACTTATAAATTGGTTCTAGCAATGGTGCTGTCAGCTTGTGTTACATTTGGACTGACGCCGCTGGTTAGAAAACTGGCGATTCGTATGGGTGCTGTTGATGTTCCAAAAGACGAAAGACGTGTACATACCAAACCAATACCGCGAATGGGTGGACTTGCAATATTTATTGGTTTTTTAGTTTCATATTTGATGTTTAGCGACATGGAACCATTAAAAATGGGCGCTATTATATTTGGGGCCACTCTTATGGTTCTCGTAGGTATCGTGGATGATATACATACTATCAGTGCTAAGACAAAATTGATATTTCAGTTTATAGCGGCAGTTGCGCTGTTTATGAGTGGTATTCGGATTGAATTCTTCTCAAACTTTATCAATCCTGAACTGGGACTTATCCCGATTGGCATTTTAAGTTTCCCTGTGACGATCTTCTGGATTGTTGGCATTACAAATACAGTGAATCTTATTGATGGCCTTGATGGATTAGCAGCTGGGATCAGTTCAATTGGTGCTGTGACGTTAACGCTTGTAGCTCTTCAGTTTGGCGGACAAGATATTGCGCTTTCTGCGCATATGAATGAAGTTGCACTTTTAACAATTATAATTGCTGGTGCTTGTATCGGCTTTTTACCGCATAATTTTAATCCAGCTCGAATATTTATGGGTGATGCCGGTGCATTGATGCTTGGTTTCTTACTGGCTTCAGCGTCAGTGGATGGTGCACTAAAAGGCACAGCAGTGCTTGCCTTTGCTATACCGATTCTTGCACTTGGACTTCCGATTTTCGATACAACATTTGCGATTTTACGTCGTGTAATGTCCGGTCGTTCTATTGCAGAAGCGGATAAAGGACATTTACATCATAGATTGCTTCAAGTTGGAATGAATCAAAAAAAGGCAGTATTGACACTGTACCTTATAGCAACACTGTTAGGTACAAGTGCGATCTTCCTTGCAAGTCAGGATTTTGTGAATACAGCTGTTGTATTCAGCCTTGCTATGGTTCTGATCTATATTCCGATTAGCCAAACACGTTCATCAAAAAAAGTCGATGATGAAGCTTAAGTGAACATGAAAGATTATAAAGATTTATATCGCTTTGATATAGATCTTTTTATTAGATTTTTTTAAGTAGATAGAAATTGAATTGAATACGTAAACCTGAATAAGGTTTAAATAAATCGAATGGAGATTAAACTTATGAAAAAGAAAATCATGTCCGTCTTTGGAACAAGACCTGAAGCTATTAAAATGGCCCCGGTAGTGAAAGCACTTGAAGCCGATGACGCTTTTGAGTCTATTGTATGTGTGACGGCACAGCATAGAGAAATGCTTGATCAGGTCCTTGATCTGTTCGAAATTAAACCTGACTATGACCTAAATATTATGAAAGCCGGACAAACGCTGGCTCAGATTACATCACGTGTATTAGTCGGTCTGGAAGATGTTATCAAAGAAGCAAAACCGGATATGATTCTTGTCCATGGTGACACAACAACGACATTTAGTGCGGCTCTGGCAGCCTTTTATAATGGCGTTCAAGTTGGCCATGTTGAAGCAGGACTTAGAAGTAATGACAAATTGTCGCCGTTCCCTGAAGAAATGAATCGGTCTTTAACTGGACGAATTGCTGATCTTCATTTTGCGCCAACAGATGGAAATATTGCCAACCTTAAAGCTGAAGACATTCATGGAGATAGCGTTATTAAAACAGGCAATACGGTTATTGACGCCATGATGAAAGTTGTTGAAGATGATTTTAAATTTGGTCATGAAGCATTAGATCATATTGATTATGAAAATAAACGTGTGGTTCTTCTGACATCTCATAGACGAGAAAATTTGGGCGAACCGATGGAAAACATATTTGGAGCTGTGCGCGAGATTGTTGAAACGTTTGATGACGTCGAACTCATATTCCCGATGCACTTAAATCCAAAAGTCCGTGAAATTGCGTGTAAATATCTAGAAGGACACGACCGAATTCACTTAATAGAACCTATGGAATACAAACCGTTCCAGAACCTTATCAATAAATCATATTTGATTTTGACAGACTCTGGCGGCATTCAAGAAGAGGCCCCTGCACTGGGTAAACCTGTACTTGTACTGAGAACAGAAACGGAAAGACCCGAAGCAATTGTAGCAGGAACAGTTGAGCTTGCAGGTGTGAGCCGTGAGCGTATTGTTGAACTTGCAACAGGTTTACTTGGAAATGAAGAGAACTATCTTCGAATGAGTCAAGCGACAAACCCGTATGGTGATGGTAAAGCATCACTTCGAATTACAGCTGCGTTAAAAGAATACTATAAAATATAATATAATATTAGAAATCACAACCCCCTTGAGTGCTGATGCTTAAGGGGGTTTAAAGTATTACAGTGAAGACCTTGCATATTGGTGAGGAATTGACATACAATGATATGGATAAACTTATGCGAGGAGTGAAGGCAGTGGCAACACTCAAAGATATAGCAGATCGAGCTGGTGTTTCAACGGCGACGGTTTCACGTGTGCTAAATTATGATAAAACACTCTCTGTTGCAGAAGTTACACGGAAGCGAATCTTCACAGTGGCAGAGGAGTTAAACTATAAAAAAGGACCGCATATAGACGTTGTTCATAGCGATTCAAATCTGATATTTGGTATTGCAACAGCGCTTACAGAAACTGAGGAGCTTAATGATCCTTACTATTTGTCTCTTCGAATGAGCGTTGAAAATACGTGTAAAGAAATGGGCATAAAAATTGTAACGCTATTGGACTTAAAAGATATGCCTGATGTGAATAACAAGGTCTTTGATGGCATTATTGCCATCAGTCGTTTTGAAGACGATGAAATCAAGATCTTAGAAAACTTAAGTGAAAATATCATTTTTGTGGATTTTGATCCTTTGACAAGAAAGCATGATGTGATTGTGGTCAATCACGAGCAGGCGATGACAGAAGTGGTAACATTCTTTAGAAATTGCGGGTTTGGTCCTGTCGCATTTGTTGGTGGGCACGACCGCATTCACTCCAGTGGACGTGAACGGCTGGATCATCGATTCGAATGCTTTAGAAGACTGCAGAAGAGTACGAATGACTTCCGTGAAGACTGGATTGCGATTGGTGAGTTCTCATTGGATGATGGATATGCGTCAATGCAGAAACTTCTTGAATTGAAAGATAAACCCACGGCTGTCTTTGCTGCCAGTGATGCAATTGCACTTGGTGTGATAAAAGCTATAAAAGAAGCAGGCTTAAAAGTAGGTCACGATGTATGGGTTATAGGTTTTGATGATATTCCATCGGCGCAATATGTTGAACCATCATTGTCTTCAGTTCGAGTTCAAACTGAATTTATGGGAAGACATGCTGTAGAACTCTTAGCTGACCGTATTCAAACAAATAGGACGATTCCCTTAAAAATAATAGTTCCAACGGAATTAATAGTTCGTGGAAGCAGTCCGTGTAAAAGCAGTGACGGAGGGTCTGAACATGGCGACGATTAGAGATATAGCAAAGAAAGCTGGTGTTTCACCTGCGACAGTGTCACGTGTGTTGAACTATGATCATACGCTCTCGGTATCGGAAGATACAAAAAAAAGAGTGTTTCAAACCGCTGAGGATCTGAACTATATTAAAAAGAGCAAGAAGAAACCGCGAACGATTGGTCCGAAAACAGTTGTGGGAATAACGCAGTGGTACTCGGAGTCCCAAGAACTCGCTGATCCTTATTATTTATCCATTCGTTCAGGTATAGAACGGGCTTGTACAAGTCATCAGATTGAAACACGTACAATGTTTAGAAATGATTCAAAGTTGCCTATAGGTCAGCTGACAAACGTGGACGGAATAATTGCTATAGGTAAATATGGACTTGAAGAAGTTGAAGCGCTATCGAAAATAACACCTAATATTGTATTTGTAGATTGTGCGCCCAACGACCAAATTTATGACGCTGTAACAATAGATTTTAGAGTGGCTGTTGAGGAACTTATTGACTACTTATTGGATCTTGGTCACCGGCAGATTGGATATATTGGAGGTCGTGAGTTTGTTGGAACTGATAAGATTCCGCTTATGGATCAACGGGAAGCTTCTTTCAGCGAGCGACTAAAGGGAATGAACATCTTTAATGAAGCGTGGGTTAAAATTGGCGCTTATACAGTTGAAGATGGTTATAAATTAGCGAAAGATATTCTTGTGGATCCCAATCATCCGACAGCGCTATTTGTTGCCTCTGACGCAATGGCCATTGGAGCAATGCGTGCAGTTTATGAAGCTGATTTAAAAATCCCGGAAGATATTAGTCTTGTTGGATTTGATGATATTCCTACGGCTGAGTATTTAACACCGCCACTCACCACTGTACGTGTGCATACTGATTTTATGGGAAGAACAGCACTTGCAATTCTTCTTGAACGACTTAGGGAAGAGCGGCAAATACCAAAAAAAACAGTTGTACCCACAGAACTTATTGTTCGTAAAAGTTGTAAAAAAATATCAGAATAATTAGAGGGAAATGTGTCATTATTAGTATGTATATGAAGTGTCTGATTTGAAGTCTTTAACCAAATGGTAGAAATACCAATGGGTTAAAGACTTTTTTGTTTGTGAATTCAGCATATTGCTGGTTTGTTATTTGTTTAGTAAACATCATTGACTATTAACTAAACAAATAGTAAACTTAAGTTAACATTAAGTTTAGAGATATAATTTGCATGTGAATAAATATAGAAAATCAAATAGAGAAATCAGAAATTGGGCTTAGAATTTATAGTAGGAAAGGAGATCAAAATGAATCAAGAAAAACTACTTGAAAGTTTCTCAAAATACTACGGATCAAACCAAGATGCACATGTATTTTTTGCGCCTGGGCGCGTCAATCTAATAGGCGAACATACAGACTACAACGGAGGCCACGTTTTTCCTTGTGCACTCAGCTTTGGGACATATATGGTGGCACGCAAAAATGAAGATAAGACAGTGCGTGCGATTTCGCTCAATTTTGAAGAAATAGGCGTTATGGAGACATCAGTAGAAAATGTTGAATATAATAAGGAACTCGATTGGCTAAATTATCCTATGGGTGTTGTTAAAACACTTCAAGATCAAGGGCGGATCATTGACTGTGGTTTTGATATTCTTCTATACGGTAATATTCCCAACGGATCTGGATTGTCTTCATCAGCCTCTGTTGAACTGGTTACTGGTGTTATGCTGGAAAAATTATTTGAGATTAAAATGGACCGCGTTGAGTTGGTGAAAGCGTGTCAGTATTCAGAGAATAATTTCAATGGTGTTAACTGTGGCATTATGGATCAATTTGCCATAGGTATGGGAAAGTCAGGACATGCGATCCTTCTTGACTGCAATACACTAAAATATAAATACGCTCCACTTGACCTTGGAAATAATACAATTGTCATTGCCAATACAAATAAACGTCGTGAACTCAGCGAGTCGAAATACAACGAACGACGCAGTGAATGTGAACGTGCCCTATCGGAACTTAAGGATGAAATTGAAATTAATGGATTGGGTGACCTGACTGTTGAACAGTTTGAAGAGAATGTAAACCTTATAAAAAATGCCGTCGATAGAAAACGTGCACGACATGCTGTATCGGAAAATCAAAGAACATTACGTGCCGTTGAAGCCTTAAAACGTGGTGATTTAAAAGAGTTCGGAGCGCTTATGAATGCTTCTCATATCAGCCTTCGTGATGATTATGAGGTGACTGGAATAGAACTTGATACACTGGTAGAACTTGCATGGAACCAAGAAGGCGTGATCGGATCACGTATGACAGGTGCGGGTTTTGGTGGCTGTACTGTGAGCATCGTAGCCACAGGCATGGTCGATGCATTCCTCGAAAATGTGGGTAAAGCTTATGAAGAGAGGATTGGTCACGCTGCATCATTCTATATAGCTGATGTTGGCGATGGTGCACGTGAACTAAGGAGGTCCTTATGATTTTAGTATGTGGTGGTGCAGGATATATTGGCAGTCATATGGTCTATGATTTGATTGACCGAGAAGAAGAAATCCTGATCATTGATAATCTTCAAACGGGTCATCGAGGAGCCATTCATCCTCAGGCAACATTCGTAGAGGGTGACATTAAAAACAGAACTTTTATGAAATCGGTATTTGATAAGTACTCAATAGAGGCAGTTATTCATTTTGCAGCCAACTCGCTTGTAGGTGAGAGTATGACTGATCCACTTAAATACTATGACAACAATGTGTTCGGTACACAAATTCTCTTAGAAACAATGCGTGATGCAGGCGTGGATAAAATAGTTTTTTCTTCAACGGCTGCAACATATGGTGAACCGGTTCGTGTGCCAATTCAGGAAGATGATCCTACAATGCCTACCAACGCATATGGTGAAACAAAGCTTTCAATGGAGAAAATGATCAAATGGGCAGATTTTGCACACGGGATTAAGTTTGTATCCCTTCGTTATTTTAATGTAGCGGGTGCACATGAAACATCAGTGATTGGTGAAGACCATCAACCTGAAACCCATTTAGTACCACTTATTTTACAAGTCCCTCTTGGTAAACGAGCGAAAATATCAATATATGGAGACGATTACGATACGCCTGATGGCACGTGTATTCGAGATTATATTCATATCACTGATCTAGTCGATGCACACTATAGAGCGCTTGACCGATTGCGTGGTGGGGGTGAGAGTGCCACTTATAATTTAGGAAGTGGTGAAGGATTCTCAGTTAAGGAAATGATTGATGCAGCAAGAAAAGTGACGGGTCATCCAATTCCTGCTGAAGTGATGTCTAGACGTGCAGGAGATCCAGCACGATTGATTGCTTCTTCTGCAAAAGCGAAAGAAGATCTTGGATGGGCTCCGAAGTATAATAAAGTGGAAACCATTATTGCCTCAGCGTGGGCATGGCATGAAAAACATCCTGCTGGATTTGAGTCATAGGAGGGCTGGTTATGAAGTTGAATATTCAAAATGAACTTGGTCGTCTTGCCAGTTTCGCTATAAAGGCAGGGCTTATTGATGAAACAGATCTTATATATAGCATTAATCAGGCTCTTGAAGTTCTTGAACTTGATGATTTTAGTGGTGAAATAGATGTTGCAAATGCACCCATGTCACCAGTTGAGACCTTAGAGCGGATGTTGGACTGGGCGTTTGATCAAAAGCTTATTGAGAGTAATACGTCCGTTTACCGAGATTTACTTGACTCGAAGCTTATGAATTCTTTTACGCCGAGGCCGTCAGAAGTGGTTCGTACATTTAAAGAGAACTACAATGAGAACCCGATAAAAGCGACGAATTGGTACTACAAATTCAGTCAGGATACAAATTATATTCGAATGAATAGAATTGCTAAGAATAGACAATGGAAAGCTGAGACCGAGTTTGGTGCACTGGATATCACCATCAATTTATCAAAACCTGAGAAGGATCCCAAAGTGATTGCTGCAGCAAGAAATTTGCCATCCAGCGGATATCCGAAATGTTTACTTTGTTGTGAAAATGAAGGATATGCAGGCCGTATAAATCATCCGGGACGTCATAGTCATAGAATCATTCCCTTGGATTTAATCGGAGAAAAGTGGTTTTTACAGTACTCTCCTTACGTTTATTACAACGAACACAGTATTAT
>Ga0070725_10001478_pt1 | contig 13101 bp, 8 predicted proteins | sample tdDd002_FD_69781 | JGI IMG/M metagenome (GOLD analysis project Ga0070725, IMG submission 69781) | Marine sediment microbial communities from the Atlantic coast under amendment with organic carbon and nitrate - tdDd00.2 | ecosystem: Environmental > Aquatic > Marine > Coastal > Sediment | place... | reverse complement strand
GATTAGCTCGCCGTGTTTTAGCGGTATTTTGGATTTACTGGGTCAAATGGGTCGCAAGATTGTTGAGATCCCATCACTGGAAGACGGCATCGACTTGGCTCAGCTTGAATCTCACCTCAAGCAAAGTAGTGTCAAAGCAGGCATTTTTTGTACCTCTCACATGAATCCACAAGGGATCACTATGTCAGCCCAGCAAAAGCAAACGTTGGCTGAGCTTGCCAATCAGTACCAAGTGCCTATCATCGAAGATGACGTCTATCTAGAGCTCTCTTACGCCGAGCATACACCACTGCCAGCCAAGTATTATGACCAAGGTGGCTACATCTTGTGGTGTGGTTCAGTGTCGAAAAGTTTATCGCCTAGCTACCGTTTAGGCTGGTGTCTACCTGGGTGCTATATTGAACGTTATCGTCAGCAACATACCGCTTCAAGCTTTGGTGTGTCTCTGCCAACTCAGCTTGGTATTGCAGACTTTATCGAATCAGGGCACTACGCCAAGCAACTAAAACGTCGCCGTACTAAATTGCTTAATTTGAGGCAGGCTTATCTTGGTTTTCTTACCGAGCGTTTGCCTGAGAAGGTCAACATCAGTAACCCTCAAGGGGGAATGGTGCTTTGGTTACAAGTACCCGATCTGGACTCGGAAAAGTTCGAACCCTTGATGGCAAAGAATCAAATTGATATTCGCTTGGGAAGACTGTTCAGCACGCTATCGCTTTATAATGATTGCTTAAGAATCAACATGGGCTTTGAGCTAACCAATGAGGTCAAAGCAGAGTTAGTGAAGTTGGTGGAGGCGATTAAGCAAGCGTGCTGACCCAGATCAAAGTGAATAGGGGCTGGTCTACTTTTTGCCCCAAAAAGCTTAAGTATTCAAAAACCATAATTCTGTTATTTGCTCTGATACTGCTTGAAACTCATTTTGGGGCAATAACGGCTTAGCGCGATCACTCTAAGTCGTACCTGGACAGGAAGGATTTAGGTTTTAGACTCTAGTTCATGAGGTTTTGATTAGAAAAACTAAACAACCAGATACTGAGTAAGCTCTATCAATGGGTCCTAACAATGTTAACTCTGCCCCGACTATTGCTACATTGCGGCGGTTAGGGGGGATAAACACAATTGCAGCACCTATACCCGTCCTTATCGTTATGCCGAATCGACCTAACAGAGAGCTCACCGTTGATACGGTTCGGCAAAGTGAAGTGGCTTAATTCGTTACGGAATTTCATTAAAATGCTGATTTTGTGAGATATTATCGAAGGTGCTACTGCAAAATAGTAACACCAGGAATGGTACAGCCTTCCTCCGCTAAAGCTTTTTTGAGCCCGAATTCACTCAACGGCGCACTTGAAGTTATTAGTTTCAAAATCCGGTATATATCACCTAGAACATTTGTAGGTTCAAGGTGAATCAGCAGGTCTCTGGCTGTATTATTCGACGAATCAATTAGAATTAAATGACAGTAGTAATTTAGATTATCAGTAACGAAAATACCCATGTGGTATTTAGTCAAAATATCTATTTCATCAAACCCTTGCTGGCTAAATTTTACGGGGGCAAAATGGGAACTGAATGATTGCGCGCTGTATTCTCTAATAAATTTGGTAGCTCTTATCCCTTGGCTATCTTCGATTCTCCCTGAGTTTTCATAAATGCAATGTCCTTGGATGACATAGTCCTCATTGATCCGAAGTGGCTTTACTTTGGTGTTTTCGAAATCGAATTTTTTAATGCACTCGAATTGGTAGTGCATCATGCCTAATCTTTGAAAAAAGGACTCTTTATTGCAGTTGGCAGAAGCAGTAACATTTATACCATAGTGCTCAAGAACATTTTCTAATCTGGTATAGGAGGGGATATTAGTTTTTCCAGTTAATTGTTCCATTAAGCTTGGAGCCAAAGAGTGATTAGGTTCGAAAAGGTCAAACCATTCTAGAAAAGCGTCGTCATCTAAGACTTCTAAGAGCCGTGACTTTAGACGTTCAAGCATCGTTAATTCAGGGTCCTCTACGCGAGCCACTGCAGACATGATTAAGGGAATATTCTCTTGAAATATCTCATTTTCCCAATGGCACAACAGCTGCCTGACAAGATAGCGTTCATGGCTGGTTTTAAACTCATCCGCAAAACAGTTAAAATCAGCGTAATACTCTGAGCTCTGATAGACACCTTGATTCAAAAAGTTTGGTTGGCCATACAGCGAAATAAGTTCCATAAGCTTGCCTTGGCTCAGCTTTTTTGTGCCTTTTTTGCACCTAGATAGGTAGCCGTCATCGATCTCAATAGCCTCACAAATATTTGATTGTTGTTCACCTCTGTTCTTTGCCACAACGCATGCATGATTTACTATGATAAGCGCTTCTTCACGATTGAAGTTTTTCATAATCTTCTCCTTAAAGTACAACCGACATGATACGCAACAAATGACGAAAAGTGATTGACCAAAAAAGGTCAAATATAGGTCAAATATATAATATTTAAATGAACTTGTATTTAAAAGTAACGTAATTAAGGATTTGTTCGTTTGAACAAACGGTATATTAAGTGAGTTTTAGATAAGGCTGGGCTTCCCTGACTTTGACAGACGAAGTAGATGAGACTGTAGTGGTAAAGTAGAGTTAGCCACGCTTTTTTAAGTTAACTAGATCCTACTCTGCTGCCTATCATTAGATATAATGATGCCGTTAGCAATAGTACGTAACGCACAATTGGGCAAAAATGTGTTACGAAGTCCAGCAATAAAGCTTAATCGAAGAGAGAAAATAACCAGGTGTGGATGCGTCTGAGGGTATCGAAAACAGGGCCGAAAATGTTCCAGACATTTTTCGGCATTCCCTACGTCCCTGTAGGTCAGATGTTTTGGCAGAGCCCACAAGGATGTGCTTGCGGCGACTCGCAGAAGTGTCTGCACATAAGGTCGTTCCTAGGCATCCTGCCTTCACGACATTGGTGCATCCATGCACGGCACTCACCGCAGGTGATAAATAGCCATGAAGGTACGACCTTCAAACAAACATCCAAATACCAATTAAACCAAAGACCAAATGTAACCAGCCTTCATTCGAAGGCTATCAGATGCCGTTATTGCTACTGCTAGTGATGCTAGTATTGCTATTACTACCATTGTGGCTCAGATACTCCTGATAGGAGGCATCGCCCCAGGCGATCAGCTTTTGATCCCTGAACAGTAATGGCGTGCATTCATCTCTGGTGGTTTCACCGTCAGATTTCTTATGGTGAGTTCGATAGAAAAGTACCTGTAATGTCGATTCGTTAGCCATTTTTGCTTCGGAGAAGTCGGCCTTTCCCAGAAGTGTTTTGATGTGAGTGATCGACTGGCCTATCGAGATCTCAGTGAGTTTGCCATTGATATAAGCCTGTCTGTCTTCCCAGTCCATCTCATCAGGAGTGGGCTCATAGACGAGTACCACTACCGCAACAAAGGCGAGGTAAGCTGCAAAAATAGAACCGACTATAACGGGGAGTTTAGATTTCATTGGTACGACGGGTCCTTGGTATTAACGTAAACAATTTTGATTTGAGACTCACACTACTAACGCTTAGACTCACTAGCACTCACTAGCATATTACTAATATAAACCATGATAAATCATAAATCAGTCAGATGTAATAAGATACCCTCTAAGTTGTTGCGGGTGAATCGCAAATAAGTAACTTAATGTTTACATTTGTCAGGGCTATGCTTTCGGATTCGGTAGCCTGAACTGGCTCAGGTTTACATTCAGCGGAATATCGGTTTGAAGCTGAACTAATTTATAACTCAACCTTGCCATCTGTTTGCCCGCTTCGAGTTTCTTAGCTTGCTTGGCCCCAATCTTATCCAGCGACGCATAGATATTGGCCAATGAACGAAACGTTCTTAGCAGTTCGATGGCCGATTTCGGCCCTATTCCCGGCACTCCGGGGATCTTGTTTCCGCTATCACCGGCTAAGGCAAGGTAGTCGATAAACTGCGAATGCTCTACGCCTAATTTCTTCTCTCTCTGTTCGATCGTCATGTAATCCTGATTGAAATGATCCCATCTTTGTATATTAGGATCACTGAGTTGAGTAAACCCCTTATCGGTGGATACTATGATGGCCTTGCCACCATTGGTGACGAGTTTACTCGCTAAGGTCGCGATAACATCATCGGCCTCAGATGCCGCGTCAATTGAGTTAAAACCTTGCGTTGCAAGGTAGGACTTAAGGGTTGGTAAGGTGTCTGACAGGGCTTCAGGCATAGGCTTGCGGCCTTTCTTATAGCCCTCGAAGAGGTGTTTACGCCATGAAAGTTCATCGCCATCCCATACGATTGCAACATGGGTCGGCTGGTGGTATTTAACCAGTTTCTTGCAGGCCGATCCTACCCGAATATCGAGTCCATTTACGTCGTTTTCATTGGGCTGTGCTGCATGCATTCGGCGAACCAGATTCATGCCATCAATAATTAAAAATGTGTTCATCGTGCCTATTTTCAAGTGGTTAAAATCAGATGCAGTGGCTGTTGATAGGTTGCAGTCATTTTATTAATCAGGCTATCGGCTTGTCTACTGCCGATAGCCTGCATTGGTTAAGTGTTGATCTTGTAACAGGGGACGTATTCGGTTCCCGGCAACTTCATTCTTTGCTGTTTAACGAACGCACTTAATAGTTTATCCAATAATGCCATCAGATCCGGGTCTCCCTTGATCTGGAATGGTCCCTCTTTTGTAACGCTGCTGATGGTTTCCATTTTAACATTACCGGCGACAATGCCGGAAAAGGCCCTGCGAAGATTCGCCGCCAGTTCGGCCTTATTGGGTTGATAGTGTAAGTTCAGGTTCCCCATCATCTCATGAGTCGGGATAAAGGGGAGTTGGAACTCCGGCTCAATCTTGAGTGACCAATTGTATTGATAAGAGTCTCCGGAGATTTTACGATGATCTTTTATCACATCCATGCCATGGCTCATTATCCTTGCTACCCTGACGGGGTCATCGATAACAATCTCATATTTGCTCTGGGCCTCATCACCTAACGTTGCGGCAATAAACTCATCGATTCTCATAAAGTATTCGGCACTCTCTTTAGGGCCGGTTAATACTAACGGAAAAGGCATCTCCTCATTTTCCTTGTTAAGCAGTATGCCTAACAGGTATAACAGCTCTTCGGCCGTCCCGGCGCCACCGGGAAAGATCACTATGCCATGTCCTAGCCTGACGAAAGCCTCTAAACGTTTCTCGATATCGGGCAGTATGACAAGCTCATTGACGATTTGATTTGGCGGTTCAGCTGCAATAATGCTGGGCTCCGTGAGCCCGATATAGCGTGCCTGACCGATACGTTGCTTCGCATGGCCTATGGTTGCGCCTTTCATCGGCCCTTCCATGGCACCGGGTCCACAACCCGTACAGATATTCATCTCTCTCAGGCCAAGCTCATATCCCACCTCTCTGGTGTATTGATATTCGTTGGCATTGATGCTGTGCCCCCCCCAACAGACTACGACGTTCGGATCTTCGAAGGGGATAACCTGTCCATTACGTAGTATGTCGAAGACAACATTAGTGACGTGGCTGGAGTTAGTTAAATTGATGTGTCTGAGGTTTTCATACTTATCACTGAGATAGACAATATCTCTCAATACGGCAAAAAGGTGCTCTTGAATGCCAGCGATAATCTTGCCATCGACGAAGGCTTCTTCCGGTGGGTTTACCAGTTCAATTTTAATGCCGCGTTCACGGCGCAGGACATTAATATTAAAATTACTGAATTGTTTGAAGAGGCCTTCGGCATTATCGCCCTGGATACCCGAGGCGAGCACTGCAAGGGAGCAGTTGCGAAAAAGTTGGTAGAGTTCGCTTTTGGCACTTTGTTTGACACGATCGACTTCGAGTTGAGAAAGCTGATCCATGCTTCCTCTTGGGCTTACTTTTACTATCATAGCAACTCCTTGGCAGTGATCGGAGTTCAAGGATGTGTTGTAAGGGCACCTTTAACGCGAGGTGACAAGCCTGATTTTCTATATAGAAAGCTTGCTGGATAAAATTGGCTTACACGTCGATGATAACTCTGTCTCTGCTTTCATGTTTAGCTCGGTAGAGTGCTGCATCGGCTCTTTCAAACGTTTCATTGATAAGCTCATTTTCTAAAATTTGTGCAGCACCTATAGATACTGTAACTGTAATTCTCTGATTTTTAAACTTAAAGGGAATACTTTTTACTTTTTCCCTTACTCGGTTTAAAAGATGATCAATATCTTCGGCATTGACATCCGGGATGATAAGCACGAACTCTTCACCACCGTAACGTGCAACAAACTCGGTATCTCTGAGCGAGTTTTTTAGTGCCATAGCAATGACTTGCAAGGTTTTGTCACCGGTACTGTGACCAAAGCTGTCATTGATGGTTTTGAAGTGGTCTATGTCGGCAACAGCAACCCATAGGGGGAGTTTTTGGCGCTGAAAATTACGAAACTCTTGATCCATTCTCTCTTCGAGTGCCGCGCGGTTCGGTAGCTGAGTTAATGAATCGAGCAGGTTGAGCTTCTGTTGTTCGAACAAACGTTCCTTGTAGGTATTCGCTTCTTTACTGAGGTCATTAAGCTCTTTACGCATTGTCTCCATCGACTTTCGAAGCAATGTCTGTTCGCGCTCTTCCAATGCTTCCTTGCGCCCCAAAGCGGTACGAATAGAGGCTAGCTGCTCCGTGACCTGAGATTTAAGGCTATGAATGTCGTCGATATCAATAATGGCTTCACCGACATCATCGACTCTCGAGTTTATCTCTCGGTTTAGCTGTTTCTTTAACTGAAAACTGCGTTGGGTATTGTTGTATGAGTCGGTGACGACTTCCCTGACCGCAGACAATGCATCATTTAGGGCGAATAAAAACTCTTGAGAAGCAGATTTTTCACGAGCAATATTATCAAGGAGTAGAGTGAGAATGACTTGATAAGAGTCGATTAAACTATCGACTTCGATGTCATTAGAGAGAGTTTCCTTGATAACGAGTACTTGATCTCGCTGATCTTTTCTAAATTCTACCTCGGAGATCATATGTGCCAGCTCATGAGCCAGCTGTCTATGCTTAGGTAAAACGATGAGCTTCTCACCTTGAGCTAGTTGCTCTTGTAAGATGCTTTCATAAAAGCCGACCAGTTGCTCGACTTTGGGGATATAGTCCCAAAATGTATGAAAAGGTTTGGCGAGATCTTTCTTATAGTAGTTGATCTCTTTCTTAACTTTAGCCGGTATCGACTCAACCCTTTGGATCTGTCTGATGACGCGAGAGAGGCTTGCACGGCTATCTTCGAGTTGTACCATGACATGGTTGTATTGATGTTTAAGCAGTTGCTCTACTTCAACAAGCTCCGGGAGGGATTCTTCGACATTGTCTGAATCGCTGAGCTGGTGCCTCAATTTGGCCAGTTTATTATCTAACTCAAGGTTTTGTCCTTTGCAGGCAAGGCTCAAGTGACCGATGAATTGCAGGAGAGTGTGCAATTTTTCATTGTTCTCTTCTGTCACCTCATCGAGAGCAACCTTTGCAGAGTGGAGCTTTTGCTTTAATAAGCTGAGTTGAGATATGCTCGCCATCGAATCCTTCATTGATAATCACGTCCTACTTGGTCCAGACAAAAGTGAGCGATACTTAGATTTTAACTCATTTAAGTAACATTAATGGTATAGCAATCCCTTTGGAGTGCAAATTTGATTTGCGATACCGAGACCCATATATCCAAGTCACTTAGTAATACGAGTTACAGTGCTCCCCTATGGCAAGGCGACAAGCAATGTCTACATTATGAAATAGTAAACCAGAATAACGACTCCTGCTATTTCATACCTTGAACCTTGTCACTTCTTGAGTCGCTCAGTCCAGCACCTTGAAGTGATTTTGGGACTTTAACCATTTTAATTAATTTATTTCTGAATGTTGAAACTGCTGATCACTTTCCCATTTTGGCCACAAGATCTGCTTTTTATCGCCATTGGTCTCGACCTTGAGTAGTCCTCTAACAATGCCTTTTTCCAGGTGCAGGTATAGAGGGGTAGAGAAGATGGCCGATGGGGCAAAATTAAGGGCCTTTAGTGTAACAAAATAATCTTTATCTGTCCCTAAACTGAGAGCGGCTGCTAACGTCATCTGTGCGGCGCCAAAGTGGGTTTGGGGAGTGAGCTTTATTTGAGGGTCGGTCAACAAAGGCATCGGAAGATAACCCATATGAATGCTGGTGCCTCCATTAACCTTATCGATTGCCTTACTGCACTTTTCCAGTAATAGTCCCGCTTGAATAGGCTCTTTTACCGATATTGCAAATAACCCGGGTCTTACCAGAAAAGCCTTACCTGAAAAACAGCCTGATATGGTGTCCATTTGTATCTTACTTACTCTTGAATTTTCTTCAAGACCTTGATAGATATCGTTATTCATGTGGCTTGTCAAAGATATCAATGCGATGGCTGTCGGTTTATCTGTTTGATGAGTATTAAGCTCCTCGATAAAGCCTCTGTAACCAGGGAGTGAACTGATAGGCTCCAGGTTATTGGTTTCATTGGCATGGGCTAGCTCGGTAGATAATATCTCTCGCATCCGCCATTGATTAAAAGAGAACAGGGAGATAAATATCGACGCAATCATTACTGTGATAAGGATGATCCGAGAGCGTTCCAACTGTTCGTTGAGCTGACCTTGTTCTGTCTTTATTTGGTTTAACTTAAGCTTTAATTTCTGTTCGGCAAGAATCGAAGGGGTATAACCGGGCTTGGTTGCCACCTTTTCCTGCTCCATTTGACTCAGGGCTATCAGTTTATCTGTCAGGTCAAATGCCTTGTCATACACCTTTAACTCTCTTAAGGCCATCACCGAATATTCGAGCGCTTCAATCTGCTCTTGTCTGAGCGAGAGGTCTTTGGCTATTGAAAGTGCTGATGTTGCGTGCTTATTTGCCAGCTCCCACTTTTTATCTGCTACAGTAACTTGAGCGATTAACAGATCACTATAGACTTGATAATGTTTACTCTTTCTTTCCACGAAAAGCGCGTTAGATTTAAGTAAGAAATCCAACGCTGTGACGCTATTACCACTGTTAAAGTAGGCTTCACCCAGGTTATGAAAGTTTAACGCTTGAGCCGTAACATTTTGGTTTTTTAAGTCGAGTTGTTGAGCATTCAGGTAATAGTCAATGGCTTGATTCCAGTGTCCCTGGTTCGCATGTATCATGGCGATAACCGTCATACAATTAGAGCGATAGCCGTTTTTTTCGAGCTTCTCGAAAGCCTGAGCCGCTTCATGAGCATATTGAAGCGCATCATCCCAAAGCTCTAAATCACGATAGACCCGAGCGATCTTAAGTTGAAGGTCGGCTTTTAAAAAAGGCCTATCTTGTCTATTCGAGAGTCTCAACGCCTCGCTGTAATGTTGTACCGCGTCGGTGAGTTGGTCACGCTTATTGTAATAGCTTCCAAGAGAGGCCTCGGCTTGGGCAATAAAATAATCGTCCCTGAGTTGATAAGCCATCTCGCGATATTTAGTCAGATAAACCAGTGCCAGTTTATCCTGTCGTATGATCCTGTTTAAGTCTCCCAGATTGTCATAGGCGAGTAGTTTCAGCAGCTGAGATTTGATCTCTTGTTCGGGTAATAGGGTGTTAATTGATTGTTCGTAATGAGGTATTGCTTTCTTGTAATCGCGGGTACTTCTGGCTATGTAGCGCCCCTTTAGCATAAGAAGGTAAGCTTGGTCATAGGCTGTTGTGCCTATGACTTCGAGCAGTTCGAACAGAGACTCAGCTTTTGTGTATTTGTTCTTCTCTTTGATGCTGGTGTCCAGATACAGGCGCGCCAGTAGCTGCATCTTCTGTTTTAACTCTTCAACGGTATAGCCTTGCTCATTCGAAATTTTGCTAAACTCGGCAGTGGTCTTGGCTTCGATAGGTAAGGATACCGATGCGATAACCTCTTCAAAGAGTTGGATCGGTGCCTCTCTGAACTTTATCTCAATGGCTTTATGTTCTTGAGCGTAGGCTAAAGTACTGAATAAAAAGAGAGTGATTGTAATAAGAATGGTGCGCATAGAATATCGATACCTCGCCCTCTTATAGGGACTTGGGGTGTATGCCTACTGCAGTCGATTCACTGTGAACTTTACTGAACAGGAGGACCGATGACAGCATTATCATAATAAAAAACAGCTAATCTCCTCCCTTGAACCTCTGTGCAAATGGGACAAACCAGACTCGTCAATTAATACGATGAATAATAGTGTTTATGTTGCAACTTGTTTCGAACTGCCCGGTAACGGAAGTGCGAGTGTTATACTCTTCGTTCGAACATCTTAAAAAATAAAAACAATATATAACAGAAGGAAGCAAGAGTGAAACCTGTTGTCCCATTGATGTTAACTTTTAGCGGACTATTTTCAGCTGCCATTCAAGCCGAAGTGAGTTACCTAATCGATCTGACTCAACCATTGCACCACAGTGCAAGCGTGGAGGTCCATTTCCCCAAAACGAGTTCGAGCCATTTTACTGTTAATTTACCGGTCTGGCGTACAGGCAAGTATCAGGTATTGCCTCTGGCAGATAGCATCAGATCTTTTTCCGCCCAGGATGAAGCGGGTGAGCCATTACCGGTTGTTCGCGTGGCGAGTGGAGAGTGGCAAGTCGAGTTAGCTAAGCCAACAGCGGTTTCATTGACGTATCGGCTACATGCCAATCAGCTGGGGGAAAGAGTTGCTCATATCGACGAAACGCATGCTTTTTTGGATGCCAGTGGGGTGTTTGTATACAGCCCGGAGTTTAGAGACGAAGCGGTAACTGTGTCGATGAAGGTGCCGGACAGTTGGCAAAGTTATTCGGGGATGGAAAAAGGTGAGCGAGCACATTCATTTGTTGGTAGCAGTTATGATGTACTCGTCGACTCACCAATAGAGACCGGGATAAACGAATATAGGCAGTTTAGTGCCGATGGGCGTGATTACGAAATCGTTGTCTGGGGAGAGGGGAACTACGACCTTGATAAGATGGTGGCTGATCTGACCAAGCTTAGTGGTCAAGCTAGAGCCATTTGGGAGGGCTACCCCTTCGAACGCTATGTCTATATGGTTCATGCGACAAGTGGGGCCAGCGGGGCTACGGAACATCTGAATTCGACTATCATTCAGCGTCCCCGATTCAGTTTCCGTGAACGAAAAGATTATTTAGGCTTTATCAAGACTGCTTCCCATGAGTTTGTTCATACCTGGAACGTAAAGGCATACCGTCCTCAGGGATTGGTGCCTTATGATTACCAAAACGAGAATATGTCTGAGCTCCTATGGCTATCGGAAGGCTCTACGAGCTACTTTCAGAGCCAGTTACTCCTTCGCGCCGAAGTGATCTCGGTGAAGGAGTTTTTTGAAGACCTGGCCAAACGTATCGCCAGAAATGAGTTAACGCCGGGCCGGGAATTCCAGTCTGTTGCCGAGGCGAGCGTCAACCAGTGGGCCAGTGGCGATGGGGATTATGCCACTAATCACAGTGCGAATATCTACTCCGAAGGGTTTCTGACCTCACTGGCGCTCGATTTCTCTCTCTTGGATGAGACAAATTTGAAGCACTCATACCGAGATGTTCACAAAGCACTTTATCGTGACCACAGGGTGCCGGCAGGCTTCGATGTATCAGATGTGAAGCAGATACTAAGGAATTTGAGCGGCGAAGATTATAACGCCTGGTGGCAGGCACATATCAACTCGCCACTGAGTCTGGACTTTTCAGCCTTGCTGAAAAAAGCCGGGTTAAAGTTGGAACACTCGAAAGACTCGAAAAGCGTCCCATATACAGGAATGAAGCCTGATTCCTCGCTAATTTTGACCCAAGTGTTGAGGGATAGCCCCGCATGGAATGCCGGGATTGTTACAGGCGATGAGATTGTTGCGGTTAATGGTCTTAAGGTCACGCCGAAAGGTTTCGGTGCGCGTATTAAAGACTTTAAAGTCGGCGGCCAGATAGAGATCACCCTATTTAGTGATGACAGGCTTAAATCCGTGCTATTAACCTTAGGCGAGCAGCAAAGTGGACCGTTAATGCTTAAGAGTGTGAAGAAGCCAAGCCGTAGCCAGAAGGCCTTCTTTGAGGCTTGGTTAGGCATAGATTGGCCTTTCGATAGAAAAGGGTTGCTAAAATCTTGAGTTAGTTGAGTTAGTAAAAAGGCGCCCGAGGCGCCTTTTTTATGATAGCAGGAAAACCGTTAAATACTGTCTTCTACACCACCGAGTACTTCGACTAATGAGTTCATCAGGGCGATAAGCTCACTGCCCATTAAGGCAAAGTCAGCATCTAATCGAGCCATAGGATCTTCGGTGCCTACCTCATCGTTACCCGCTCTGAATTCTTCAGAGAACTTCAAACGTTTAATACCAGCATCAGACTGCAGCAGGAAGGCGATAGACTGACCGAAGTACAGGGCCAGTTTGTGAACCTGCTTACCCACTTCAATGTGAGCCAGCACTTCATCTTCGGTAAGATCTTGTTGCTTAAAGCGAACGATGCCGCCTTCGTCAGAGTCAGTTTTTAGTTCGGCTTCATCCTGCATGATAAATGGAGCAGGTGTCGAGTTTCCTTTTAACCATTCGGTTAACTGAGTCTCGATTGGGGTCTTAAAACTCAATGGGATGATAGGAAGAGAGCCCAAAGCCTTACGCAACAGAGCCAGTAACTCTTCAGATTTAGCGGCGCTTGAGCTGTCAACGAGAATCATCTCAATTTCCGGGATGATCAGAGCACGGATCTGGCTGCGTCGAGTGAATGCACGAGGAAGCAGAGTCATGACGATCTCCTCTTTCATTGCATCTTTCTCTTTCTTAGCCAGTTTGCGATCTTCTTCAGCCTCAATTTGAGAAACTTTCTCTTCGAGTGCTTCTTTTATCACTTGTGAAGGAAGGATCTTCTCTTCCTTGGTCGCACAAATCAGGTGTCTTTCACTGGCACTGTGTACCAGTGTTTGGCCTTGCTTTCCAAGTGCATTGGAAAAACCGAATTTGCTGATGTCTTGGCTTGAGCATGGAGAGAATGTGAAGTCTTCCAATGACTTTTCAAGAGCTTCTGTATCAACAGAGAAAGGTTTATTAAAA
>Ga0070725_10001474_pt1 | contig 13122 bp, 10 predicted proteins | sample tdDd002_FD_69781 | JGI IMG/M metagenome (GOLD analysis project Ga0070725, IMG submission 69781) | Marine sediment microbial communities from the Atlantic coast under amendment with organic carbon and nitrate - tdDd00.2 | ecosystem: Environmental > Aquatic > Marine > Coastal > Sediment | place... | reverse complement strand
GTTACAGCAATTCTGTCATTGTTTGTCTCACAAGGTGTCAATTCTACACTTTGTCTTATTTCTTCAATGCGTTTTAATAAAACTTCCTGATTTTGTCCATGCAATAGGAATATAAACTCTTCCCCACCCCATCTAGACACAATACTCTGTGGACCTGCCATACTTTGCAGAATTTTAGAAACGTGAATAAGCACATCATCTGCCACCGCATGACCGTACTTGTCATTTACTTTTTTAAAGTGGTCCAGATCCATTAAAACAAGTACTACAGTTTCTTTGTCCAGTCTACTTAACTGGCTTTCAACCATTTCCTTTTCGAAACTTCTTCTGTTATATAGACCCGTTAAGTAGTCATGGTGGGCTAAAAAGTCTAGTTGTTCATTATTTTCTCGAAGTAGGACTTCACGTACAAACTGGTCTCTAACGCTATTGTAGTTTTGAGCAGACAAGACACACATTGTGATTACAAATAGGAATCCATTTACCGAGTTAATAAGTGCTGTTTGTGGGTCCACCTGGTATGTATGAACTGAAAACACCATTATTAGTCCAGGAATGGCAAAGGCTAAAACCTGAAATGGCGGTTTAATAAGACCATAAAAACTCCCGATCATGAGGACTATAATTAGGGATGCTATGGAATCTGTACTTAACTGGTCAAGTCCAGTAATTAAAGCCACAATAGATAAAAACGCCGTACTCGTTACCCACAACATGCCGTGGTGTAATCTGAATATGGCGTTATTTTCTTTCGGATAGGTATACTGAATAACCAGTAAGTTAAATACCGAAATGAGTAGCAAGCTCACGTGGGAGTATAAATAGAGGTGGTCTGGTCTTGTTCCAATTAGGTTTCCAGACTGGATCACATCCATGTCAAATATGTATATGAGTAGTATTTCTATAAAGAATGCCACGCCATACATTATACGCCCTCTATTATAGTTGGTTTGATACATGAGGACTTGTACTTCATTATTCTGTTTATGGGTAAGCTCTGTTTTATGTGATAAGTCAGCCTTCAAGTGATTGGCCCCTTTCAGCATGTCTAAGTTATATGACAACAAAGCTCATTATACCACATTCGATGTTATCCAAATGGGATTTATACGAAATGGTTACCTTCTTTTCTTAAATCTTCCAAGTATCATGCCTGCTACAAAAAAGCCTACCATAACACCAACTGCTAACAACATATTGTTCATATTCCCCTCCATTAAACATAGTCATTTACAATTTACTCTAATCCTATTGTACCAAATTTCACTTACTCAGTAAAAACTATTAATACTTACGTGTGGAATAGTCACGTCCGGCTATTTTTATAAGTTGCTGTGCAACATCCGTATACCTTAGGGTTAAAGATGTTTCTTCAAAACCTCCACAGTGAGGCGTCATAACAACATTTTCAAACGTTTCTAGTGGGTGTTTAGATGGCATTAGTGTTTTATTCGCCTTAGTTGGATACTGGAACCAAACGTCTGAACCGTAGCCTTTTATTTGGTCTGCCTGAAGTGCTTCATATAAGGCATCTTCGTCGACAATTGGACCTCTTGCAATGTTTATAACCACGGAGTCCTTTAAAGCAGCAAACATTGTTTGGTCGATTCTGCCACTTGTTTCATCGGTCAATGGAGCTGCTATTATAAAAACATCAGACCAAAGTGCTAACTCTTCAAGGCGTTTAAATACATGAATGTCTTTATATCGTCTTTCTTTATGGTCTACTATGCCCACATCAACCCCGAAAGGTTTCATGAGTCTTTGAACTTCTTTGCCTATTAGACCGTAGCCATATATGGCAACACGTTTACCAGAAAGACTTGTCCAGCTAACTCTGTCTGGTTCATTGCGTTTACTCCAGTCCCCTTTTTTTAGGTGACTGTCATACATAACAATTTTTCCAAGTAAAGCCAGTGTAAGTGCTAAGGCCCTTTCTGCAACGAAGTGGCAATGTGCTGTTGAGTTAAATATTTTAATACCCCTTGACTGCATAAGTGGTACATCTAGTTTATTCAGCCCTGTGTATGGAACTATTACTGCCTCAACATTTGGAAAGGCTTTAAGCATACTTTTGTTAAACTCGCCAGTAATCAGAGTCTGAACTTTCGAGTGTACCCCTAAATCTATGTCTGCCAGCTTAAAATCAATATTCGCTTTATTTAGTTCCCATTCCATTTCTTTTGAAATGAACTTATATACTTGGTCATAGATGGTTGCTGCATAATACATTAAAATCACCTTGTCTTCTGATATAAATATGAGTTTTATCTTTTCTATGTCTTTTATTCTACGCTATTTTGATTTAATCCTTCAAGCTATTGATTTTTATCCAAGAATTGTATACCATATTGGTACGTAAATAAATTGTACTACACTACAACGCAATGGGGGCGATTACTATTTTTATTTGGAACGATTCATTTACACTCGGGTTTGAAGAATTAGACAATCAGCATAAACACCTATTTGAAATTGGTACACGACTACATGAGTTAATTGAACGTGTTGATTTCGATGATTTATACGACGAAATTGTTGAAGCAGTCGAAGAACTTGACTCCTATACACGTTATCATTTTGAATCTGAAGAAGCGTTCTTTGATGGTCACGGTTTTTCACAGTCGGAAGAACATAAGAAAGAACACCAAAAGTTTATTGATTACTTAGAGGCTCTTGATTTATCTTCTATTGATGAAAACCAGCAAGATACTCTAGTTGACCTAGTTAAGTTTATTGCTAAGTGGATTTTCAAGCACATTAATAACTCGGACATGGTCTACTCACATGAAATAAGATCTAAAGCAAACTAAAGATAAAAATTCAAAGATCATAGCCCTTACAATAGGTGTCTATGATCTTTTTCTGTACATGGATAGGGCCTTTGATATATATTAGTAAAGAATGGAGTGATAATTTTGACTTTAGTAATTGGTATACTTACAATATTTTTTGGTGTATTTTTTGTCTGTTTAGGCATGTTATTCATTCGTTATGAATTTTCACCTTTCAAGTTTTTTGTTAAACCTGAAGATGTCTTTCAACGTCCTAACTTTGGCCTTCGTATAATGATTCCTGGATTTATCCTTTTCTATTTGTCCACAATTATACTTGGAAGTTAGCGCAAATTTTAAAGCGTGCTTATGATTTTAAAATCTTAAGCACGCTTTTTTACGGTATATTCTATGTTTTCTACTCTACACTTCTACTCTACACTTCTACTCTCTATGTTGCTCTTCAACCAATTGGCGTCCAATAAGCGGAAATACCACCCGTCTTAAATGCTGGATGGCTGTGTCGCCATTTGCTACTATCCTTTTAACATAAATTGCCCAAATTAAACTAACTATTGGAAGATGTAAAACAAACATAAAGATTAATCCACCCACTATGTCCCCCAGACTGGTTGGCGGTTGGAATAATATGGACAGCGTAAAGAGCACATCTGCAATACATATATATTTTACACTTTCATAAAATATGTAATGACGTTTAATCAGTCCTACAATCAATAGTATAAGAAAAGCGACAAGCTGACCAAATGCTACCCCACCTATGGCAAGCAAAATTCCATCTTCCATAAAGTTGAGCCAGTGGGTTATGAAAAGTGCTACAATGGATATTTGATAATATAACAGTGTGTATAAGACCATTTCATGTTCTGTTACGGTGCGGTACACAAGGTTAACAAACAGGCCAGTACTCACAAACATTATAAACGTATAAAGTGAATCAACAATGGTCTCTGATGTTGAAAACGATGCTAATGCAGCTACCGAAACAAAGAGAAAAATTCCAAACTGTTTCATTGGAATGATGTTTTTCTCTTGTAGAAAAGCATTTTTTAAGTATAACCCTATACCAACAATAACAACTATAGCTAATAATGAACCCATTCTTAAATGTCTCCTTCGTCGTCAGTGTCTGCTACATTGCGTTCTTCTGTTTGTTCTTCATAAAAAGAATGTTTGATTTTCTCTAAGTTACTTGACCTTTGTTGTTCAGGTCCCGTAAGCCTGTCAAGTGTATGACTTATAAACGGCAGTCTTAACTCTTCAAGAAATCCTCTAAGAGATTCCATTTTTATTTCCACATCAAGCCCTTTACAATATCTTAAGTACAAGAGCCTTAGTAAAATAGCAAAGGGAACTTGTATTAATATCGTAAATATTAGCATAAGTGGAAAACGCCATATACTTGGTGACGCGTCTATTGTAAGAAATAGAACTGCTACAAGATCTGCACCTAAAACAACTTTTGTAAGGTCACGCACTAGGTAGTGTTTTTTTACAATAGCCATTGCAAGGACAACAACTAATAGCATGGTGTGCATCATTGCATTGGTTGCGATAATACCAATGATCCCATCTTCCCACCCTGTTATAAGGTTTGTAGCTAGTCTCAGCGGAATAAGGATAATATAGTAAAGTAACCTTTTAACTAAATAGTCTTCATTTTTATAAACCCGCCATACCATTGATGCAAAAAGACCGTACTGGACACCAAACAATAAGGTGTCTAATCCGTCTAGTATTGATTTTGAGATGAAAACAGCTGTTAACAAAAGATACAAGCCATATGATGTAATAATGAACTTCTCGATATACTTATGGTGGGCTTTCCCAGTGAGTTCATTTTTTATAAATAAACCTATACCTATGACAAATGATAAAAATAATAGCGATATGAAATTATCCATAACCCCTCCAATTTACATTTTATTTCATTTAATACTAAAATAGATAGTTGCAGACTTCAATCGTTTTGATTCCAATATCATACAATTGTCACATTACTTGTACATAAAACACCCCCATTAAGTATGAGGGCGCGCTTTAACAACATTTAGTTTCATTAAATTTTATTCTTAATTATTGGCTAAGCCATAATCAAATTCATCGTCTAAGATATTCTTTAAGACTGGACTACATGGTCAGGGTACTCTAGTGGGAACTCAATTACAAATTCAGTACCCGCAGACTCTGCACTGGTACATTCAATTGTGCCACGAAGCCTTTGTGTAACTAAGTTATAGACAATATTCATTCCTAAACCACTGCCTCCGTCACCACGTCTAGTTGTGAAAAATGGTTCATATAACTTGTCTAAGGTATTCTGCGTCATGCCTACACCAAAATCCCTATACTTAATTCTGATTACTTCCAGTCCATTCTTCTTTAGGGTTGTTTTCATAGCAGAAATTTCTATTATGCCATCACTTCGTCCTGCAAATCCATGAACGATTGAGTTCATAATAAGATTCAACATTATTTGATAGATTGCACCCGCTAGAGACCATATGACCAGGTCATTTTTACAAATAATGCGTACATCCACATCATTTCTCTTCAGTTCATTTTTTAAACTGTGGGTTATTTCTTCAAAGTAATGACACAAGTTTATTTCTCGGTGTTCATCTGAAGTCTGGTCCACTGCTACTCTCTTAAAACTTTTAACCAGTTCCGATGCCCTGTCCATTGTCTTTACAAGTTGCCCTGATGTGTTTCTCAAGTCATCCACATACTCGTGGAACTCTTGTTTGCTAATTGAACCCGTTTCTATCATCTCACTCACAGCCAGTGAAGATGCATCAATATGTGATGCCAGCGTTACACCAATACCAACCGGAGTATTTATTTCGTGGGCAACACCCGCAACCAGTCGTCCTAGTGATGCCATTTTTTCAGATTCCATTAAGTCCTTTTGAGTTCGTGTTATTCGCATAGTTTGAGACGCCAGCTGAATACGTAGTGCAACCACATACATTACAAGCATAAACACGATAAATAAACTTACATTTATAACAACTTTGTGCCTATCATAAAAACTCTCTGGCACATTAATAATAATGCTGTTTTCAGGGAGTACATCAATGGGTAAGTTGTATTTTTCCATAACAGCATAATCAAATTTATACCTGTTATAAGTGTCATCGACAACAAAGTGTTCTCGTATGGTTGATACATTTTCTATATATGCAGATGCCATTTCAGCTGCCCTTGTCCCTTGTGAGTAGCCTTCTACAAATTTCCCACCAACTGTCCCTCTGCCAAAGCCAAAGTTAAAGAGTCCATACACAGGTACATTTGACGCTTCAATAAGTAAGTCTGCCGTATACTCAAGTGGGTAGACCATACCATCCACATCTACAACATAAAACGACTGAATGACAATAGAGTCTTCAGGACTGAGCTTTGCAATTGCTTCTTGAATTTCATAAATGGTCATGTCTTCATAAATTTCAAGGTTAATGTTTGGGTTATATGCTTCTAAGTCTCTTCTTACATCTGCTTTTGTTGACCGACCCGTAATGGTGTCATCTACAACCAAATACACATTTTTTAAAGATGGATTTTGTTTTATTGCAACATCTACAGTGGCTGCAATTGAACTTTTTTCAACTACGCCGTAAAAATTTTCACGCCCCTCTAAATCGTGGGCGTCAAGAGTATTAACACCACAGAAAAACACCGGTGTGTCACCAAAAATTCCTTCATGATACTTCAGGAGAAACTTTAAGGCATTGTCATCGGCACAAATAATAATATCAAATGTATTTTCATCAAACTTTGACTTGTACAGAAGTCTTAAATCTTCTAAGTAAACATCTGAACTTTCGTTCTTAGTGTCCATATGTTCTATACGCATATTGTAGTTTTTAAAATGTACATCAAATACGTCTTTTACACCTGATTTAAGGTCATTACTCCACACATATCCGTCATGATAAGAATTTAGCAGTAATATGTTCAGTTGCTCATCTATACCAAGATTGTTTTCAGTTTGAGCAAAGCTGTAACTTTGGCCACTGAAAACACAAGTAAACAGCATGAGGACTCCCACAATCCACACGGCTGCTGTATAACCTTTGAATTTCATACCTTCACGTCCCTTTTTATTTCTTTTAATCCATGCACATCTTATACCCAGTAAAGCGATACTTATTGAAATATTAGTAAGGTCTTTAACATTAGAAACATTGTACCACATCGCTTCCTTATCTTCCAATAGAAGGTAATTCGGCTTTTAATTGACTCATATGTAAATCACCTCTTCAATTTCAAACAATTATTTATTAAACAGGACGAATAGATATACAGATTAAGTAAAAGGTTACAGAAGATATACAAAAGTAGTCGATATTTGCCATATTTTCTGGTAAAATAGTACTGTCAACCTATTAAATATTTTACTTATTAGGTAGATTGAGTGATTCATTACACTATGTCGGGATAGTAAGAATGGAGAGAAAGTATGTTCAAGAACAAGCAATTCGAGGCATTTAAGCAAGTTTTGCCTCACCTGAAGGGGATCATGCAGGAAGATATTATGGTTTCTTTAACGGATAGGGACAAATTCCTAGGCTACTGGCCTGGTGACAAGATGGTTGTCCCCGTTAAAGTTGGTATGGACATTCCTGAGAACGATCCACTACGTGGCACTCTAAACTCTAAAGAAGTTATTAAGGCCATTGTGCCTGCTGAAGTTTATGGTATGCCATTTAAGGCGGTTACATATCCAATCCTTGATAAAAAAGGCGTCTGTATTGGGGCAATCGGATTTGCCCAAAGTCTTGAAAAGGAGTTCATGACAAAGGAAATGATAGAAAGCACTGTCATGAATATGGAATCGACAATTTCTGATCTTGACCGCATCACGGGGAATGCAAATGATATTTCAGAAAAAGCATCAAACAATCTTGCATCTGTTGAAGAAACAACTTCGGGTCTACAAGAAATCGCTGATTTCTCAAATGACATGAAGACCGTTACCCAAGATGCCAGTCAACTCTCTGGTACCATTCAAAGAGAAACACAAGGTGGAATGAAGGCTGTAGAAGAAATGGTTCAAGCTGTTGAAAATATTTCTAACCAGCTGGGTGCTGCAACTTCTAAGTTCGAACAGTTACAAGAGTCTATGCAGTCCATCGAAAACATGGTAGAGTTAATTAAATCCATTTCTGAGCAAACCAACCTGTTAGCCCTAAATGCTTCTATAGAAGCTGCAAGAGCTGGTGAACATGGACGAGGTTTCGCGGTTGTTGCTGATGAAGTTGGAAAATTAGCTAACCAATCCAATGAAGCATCTGTTGAAATTACTGACCGTGTAAACAGCATTAAACAAGATATTCAAGAAGTCATTGCCTCTGTAGGTCAAGTTGATGTTGCTGTTGAAGATGGTCGTGTGAATGCCCAGGAAACAGAAGTAAACTTCTCTAACATTCAGTCACACATTCAAGAGATGATGGAACAGATCAGTAAAGTTGATGAATACTCAGACGGGCTTAGCAACATGACCCGCAACATATTCACTAATACTGAAGAACTGGCAAATGCGGTTGAAGACACTGCAGAAAGCGCTGCTTCTATTGACAACATGGTTCAAACACATACCCAAGCCCTTCGTTCATTTGAAGATGAGCTTAAAGATACGGCCGACAAAATCGTTGGTTAAAATTTTGGTATGATTATACCAAACGGTATGTTATTATATATTCTTGGTATGTTTTAGAACGATTGGGCTGTTCTATTGCAAAGTATATACCATCATGTTTGAGGTTGTTTTATTAACGGGAAAAGGAGCTTACACAGTATTAATACTGTGTGGGCTCCTTTTAGTTTTTGAATACATATGTGTTACAACTCAAAACTCATCATCGGATAATCCTCTTCTCCAACGCCACCCATAACAGGTTTGACTCCAGTATGGAGGAAGGACCCTCTAACAATGGTTTTATTGCCAAACCGTATACGAAGTTTGTCTATGGTTTGGTCTAGACGTTCCTGTTTTTCGGTCTGCTCTGCCTCCATCAGTGGAAGCTGTCTATATTCATTGGGAACCAGTTTCGATACCCGAACCCCCAAATGTCGTACAGGGCGTTCATCCCATAGTTCGTCGAATAGGCTCTTTACCTCTTCAAATATTTGTTTTGTTGAATCGGTATTATAAAACAACCTGCGTTGCCTACCTGCCCTGTCCAGTTCATGACTGCGGATACTTATTGAAACCAAACCACATAAGTTCCCTGTATCGCGCAGGCGCATAGCCACCATTTCAGTTAAAGACAACAAGTATAAATAAGCTGACTCTTTGGTATAAATGTCTTTAGGAAGGGTACTTGAATTGCCAATACCTTTAACTGACTCTACTCCCGGTTCACTGATCATAGAATCTTCAATACCATTGGCATAGTTCCAAATGAGCGTTCCAAACTTTCCAAGTTTATAACGGATAATTTCTGGGTCTGCCTTTGCCAGGTCGCCTATAGTCATTATGCCAATATTCTTAAGTTTAGGTTCTGTCCGTCTGCCCACACCAAAGAGTTCACCTATAGGAAGGGGCCACATTTTGGACTCCATTTCCTCAGGAAATAAGGTATGCACTTTATCAGGTTTCTCAAATTCCGATGCAACTTTAGCAAGCAGTTTATTGCTCGAAACACCTATATTAACTGTAAAACCAAGTTCTTTTTTTATTCTCGCCCCAATAGCTTTTGCAACGTCTACAGGATCTCCCCAAAGCTGGCTTACATCCGTAAACTCAACAAAACACTCATCAATACTGAACCGCTGAACTTCGGGTGAGTATTCTTTGAGTAGGTCTACTAAGGCCTGACTGCTTTTCATATAAAGTCTATAATCTGGCCGAACTGCAGTAAGGGTTGGACACTTTTGAAATGCTTTAAATAAAACTTCTCCAGTTTTTATACCAGCGCGTTTTGCTGGCAAGGACTTGGCAAGGACAATGCCTCTGCGCTTTTCAGGGTCGCCTCCGACAATAGCTGGCACGTCCCTTAGGTCAACTTTTGCACCATGTTGCAAGCGATATGCTGCCTCCCAAGAAAGATACGCAGAATTAACGTCCACATGAAATACAACTCGCTTTTTCATTGTTTCACCTTCTACATTTTAAACAAATACCATTTATACGTATCGCGTTCATATTTAAGCTCAAAAACGCGTTCCTGATTGTTCATAATGCTTTGACAGCGATATTTAATCATGATGTTACCAGCCAGCTTTTCAACCTCCAACTGAATAATTCTGTCTACTTTTATTGTTCTTTTTTCACCCATATCGTCTTCGATTCTGAAACGCAATGGTCGAACATTCCCCGACTGGTCAAAACTTGCCAGTACCTCTACTTCTCTAGGGTTGGTCCTCATGACCACCGACTCCTCTCTTTCACCGAACAAACACGCCTTAACCCAAACGTGTGTTCCCCACACCTTTATTATATACGAACATTTGTTCGATTACAAGTAGGTCGGATGTTTCAGTGGCAAGATATATCCTTTATTGTTAAAGTTGTAACTGCACAAACACAGAAAAATCCCTGTTTAGAATTGGGATATCAAATAACTAAACAGGGACCTAGAGTATTATGATTATTCTGTTTAAATGAATTATTTCAGATACAGAGCAAGAACAGCTGTAAGGTCAGAAAAATCTACAATATTGTTTTTGTCCTGATCAACATGGTAATTAGAAGGTACGCTATCTGATGCAAAACCTTGGTACCAAGCTGTGATTGCCAAATCAATTAGATTAATTTCGCCATCAGAGTTAACGTCATTAGCATTGTTTTGAGCAACGTTGAGTCGCAAATTACCTAACAATGATGTATCGATCGTTGATTGTGTTTCTAAATTTGCTATAAGTGCTTTCGAGATTTTAACAGTTGCATTACCTTCACCAATTGCTTTAAACTTCAAATTCATGACAGGACCATTTCCAGTCACAAATGCATTTTTACTTTCACTCACTGAAATGAAACGCATTGTAGAATTTGCTGTATTACTATAAGCCAATTGTTGTCCACTCACAGGTGTTGCACTAACAAATTCTAACTTGGACTTGTCATACCAAACACTAAAATCAGATACGCCTGTTTTACTAACAGAATCGTATGATACTGTTACATCAAATTCAGCATTTACGTTGATATTTGGTTGAGCTGAAGCAAGCAACATTGTTGAGTCTCCACTCGGTGGCTTCTGGTTCTCTTCAAAAATTGAAGTTTCCTTGATCAAAAGTCCCTCGGGTCCGTTTTCAGTATAATTCAACTCAATAGCATCACAATTTGCTGGACTACCATTTGATCGTAAATTAAATGTAATTGTGCCAGAGCCTTCATTAATCATATATGACTCTGCAAACATCCACTGACCATTTGTTCTGTATGAAAGAGAAAGATCACTTGTTCCACTCAACCCTTCATATGCATAATTTACAACTACTTCAGCGATTTGTCTTTCTTGACCGAACGTATAACGCGCTTGATCTCCATTAAAAATTTGTGTTGCTGTAATTTCGTCATTGTCCATCGTCGCGTAAACCACAAATGGATCAACAGTGATTGCCCCCTGAGATGTAACCTGAATTGCATTAGGTGTTGCTACAACGATTGCTCCAGATGATGATGGATTATAGTTGTAGACCACATTTACTTCATCTGTTATGTCTACAGAATCAGCAAAACTGATTACACATGCTACCATAAACAATCCTAAAACAAAAATTAATCCTAAAACTCTTTTCATACCAACCTCCGTATTTATACTTAGTTAACCATCAAATCTATTATACAACTTTAAAAGGAGGTATTTGGTCCTATTTCTATATTTTTACTTTTGCGATTATCGCTTGCATGACTTAAAAGTTCGAATAATTAAGCACGATTTTCGTAACAAGCATCACTCACAAAGGTTTGATTTCTCAACACATTAAACTCTTTTTTAACCACATACATCATCCAAATCGACATGGTTATATCAATAATTGTTGAACCATAGTAAACCCACTGAACACCTAAAAGTCTTGGTAAAACCAGCATCACAGGTACATAGAAAACAAGTTGTCTTCCTATCCCCATCATAGCAGCCACTTTGCCTTTATCAATTGCTGGGAAGAAGGTCATTGCCATAAAGATGGTTGGTAAAATTGGCAGTAGACTCATAAAGACTCTGAAGTTCCAAACATCACTTGCCCTAAGGGTTGACACATCTAATATTAATCCTAAAATAGCCAGTGGTTTGGCCATTAAAAAGAGCCAGAAGGGAAGTAACAATAACATGGCACATTTTGCGAAGACTTTAAAACTCTCTATAACACGGTCATACTGCTGTGCTCCATAATTAATACCAACCACAGGTTGTAGCGCGCGCATAAAACCAAAAATAGGTGTTAATAGGAATGTATAGAGCCTAAAGGCTGCCCCGTAAAATGCCAAGTCCATTGTTGATCCATGTTTGGACAGAGCATTCAGAACAACAAGTCCTTGAATTAGGCTCATAAAGGTCATAATGAATGAAGACATGCCCATGGACATAATGGACTTTTGAATTTGCCTGTCGCGAGATATTGTAAATGGTTTTGCATCAAAGGAAACCTTCTTACCCTTAAAATATAAAAGGCCTGCAATTGTGTAAATCAACATACCAATGTTGGTTCCCCACGCTGCACCTTCAACACCTAGCTCCATAACAACCACAAAAACATAATTGGCAAAAATGTTTACACCTAACCCCACAGCCATCATAACAGCTGCCGATTTCATTTTTCCTTCTGCACGGACAATCATGTTGTAAGCTAGACCTAAAACCCAGAAGAATGAGCCAAGTATGGTCACTCTAAAATAAGACAAACCAAAAGGTGACGTTTGAAGGTCACCGCCCATCATTCGGACTAAGAATGGCGCTAAGAACCATACAAGTACCATGTATATTATGGTCGAAACTATAGCAAGATAATTCACGTTCCCTAACATTTTCTTTTGTGTGTCATGGTCATTTGAACCAATGGCAATACTCAGCGCTGAGCCAGCCCCTACTCCAATTAACGATCCTAACCCCAAAGTTACTTGCGAAAGCGGATAAACGATTGATATCCCAGCCAAAGCCGTTTCACCAACAAACTTACCTACAAAAATTGCATCAAATACAGTATTTAGACCATATAAAACCATTGCCAATACTGCTGGCCATGACAATTTTATAGCAACACGCCATAAATTATCGTTTAAAATCTCATGTTTATGCGATTGCTGTTTCTTTGACATTTTCAGTCACCTCCATTGCTTTATTGTCCTCAATCATTGCCTTATGTTCCTCAATATAAAATG
>Ga0070725_10001473_pt1 | contig 13123 bp, 13 predicted proteins | sample tdDd002_FD_69781 | JGI IMG/M metagenome (GOLD analysis project Ga0070725, IMG submission 69781) | Marine sediment microbial communities from the Atlantic coast under amendment with organic carbon and nitrate - tdDd00.2 | ecosystem: Environmental > Aquatic > Marine > Coastal > Sediment | place... | reverse complement strand
ATGTCTGTTTTAATGACTTCGATATCTCTGAGTTTTCCTAGAGTGTACCAATACAACTCTTGCGCATGCTCAGTACATTCATTATAATATGTTTTATTTTTCATAAATTTAACTCCCTATTTTTTTGTTAGAAGAATTCTTATCCAAGTATAGTTTTCACCGTTATCGTCTCTCATAATATTAGTTCGATCTACAATTGGCTCCCATTTTAGTGCAAGTTCACTTCCTTTTCCTTCAAACTCATCTAGTATATCAATATTCACTGTTCCACAATACTTAAAGTATAAATTCCACCACTTAACTGAATGAAGGTAAAGATGCATCTCATTCTCATGATCAATTAGAGCATCTGGTATACCATCACTAAATTCCTTTTGGTATCCTGGAACTGCCATTCTTATCTTTCCACCACTCTTAAGTAGACCAACTAAATGATCATTAAAGTAATTTCCGGCTGTACCATAAAATTGATATGAATTAATGCATATTATGACATCAAAAAAATTATTAGGATAAGGAAGTTCATGGGCTTCAGCTCTAATTGGTACAACCAAATCATCTACTCCAGCTTCGCATACTCTTTTCCAATTTTCATGCTGCGATATCCAAAGATCATTTGCAAATACTTGACATCCAAACTCTTTTGCAAGGAATATTGAAGTCATAGCTTTTCCACATCCCATATCCAGAACTCTCATACCTGGTTTTAATTCCATCCCTTTTACTAAATCCTCTACGTGCCATAAACACTGACAACCCATTTCGTTTTCGAGAATCCAATCAGGATCATATTTAGCTGCTAGAGGATATTTGTCATCAATTAAAGCTTTTCTTTGCTCAGCGATATTCATAATTACACTCCTTATTTATGATATTTTTTTGATTATTAATCAATTATTCAATAATCTAATTATATCATTTTTATTTTTTATGTCCTTAACATAAAGTGCTACAATTTGATTTAAAGAAAGATTTTATTACTATTAAATCAATGATCATGATTGAACTGAGAACATGTCCTTAAGTTACACATTTGAATACAACAAAAGAACATTTTCCTTTAATAATATAAATATCAAAACTGAATTCATCAAGTTTAGATATTATAAAAAAAATGTTCTTTTATTATCTATATAATTTAGTTTAATTTGGTTAATACATGTCAATTGCTATTTTGAACTTTGTCGATTCGTGATTATATTATGCAATCTTAATAATTGCTTTTTCACTTCCTCTTTTGCCTTTTCATTAATTGAATCAAGATACACTACTGGGCATCCCACTCCAATCCTATCATTGTGTCTGCCATATTCTAGTGTAAGTATTTTGACAGGGTAATTGCACACAATTTCCTCAATATGAGTATACAACTCCTCTTGAATTATCATATGCGATTGAATATCACCATTTTTTTCATCCCACCCATTAACATGTACTTCATAAACGCGTTCTAATGGTAATTTAGATACATAATTTTCAAAACTTTCGTTTCTCTTTCTTGAACACCAATATGCGTGACTAACATCATATAAAAAATCAACTTTTGTCTCTCGAATCACTTCAGCAATCACCTCAGGATCAAGTGTATGTTGATTACAATTTCCCATAATGTTCTCAAAAGATAAGAACTCCATGTGATTAAAATGTTTCTTCAAGTATTCTATATTTGCACAAGTGTTTTTTATTACTTCTTCTCTTGTATCATCCATACCTGCTCCATTGAAATGAAGTGATATTCCTTCTGCACTAGTTCTTTTGCATAGTTCATTCATTAAATCAACATCAAAATCATTTATAAAACTTCGGCTACATATATTAGTATTATGCGGATAGTGACCATGATACAATATTGGTTTTACTTTTTTTGCATTTTCTATCCGATTATAAAACTTCTCAATAGAATCAAATCCAGGATCGTTTGCCACACTTGGATATTTAAAATAATCAATTTCTACTGCTTGTTCCAAGACAAGCTCCTCTAATTCACTAAGATAATTACATGCTAATTTTATCATTTTATCCCTTTCATATTTACATATATTTAGTTAATATTACTTTAAATTCAAACATTTATAGATTGCTTATTAAAAGAATTGATCCCATTTGATAACAAAAATATCAAACTCAATTTCATCATTGACTAGAGACATTAATAAGGATTATTCCTTTTCGATGAACTTAATTTTTTTACAATTTCTGTTTTACTATAACGGCATTCTTTCATATTTTTCCTCATTCAACTTTTTATTTTTTTTTAGAAAATGTTACTAAACTATAAACACTTAAATAATTAAAAAGTTACTGATTAATATAACTATTTCGTAGTAATCCTTATTAATTTCAGATGGAGAAATACATTAAATTAAACATTTTTCTAAGTAACTACCAATAACACGCTTATGACTTCCAACAATTTTCTCTGGCAATTCGTTTAACTTAAAGAATTTCAAGTCTAATGATTCACTTTTGTCAATTTTTAGTTCGCCACTCACCTCATTAGTGAAGTATGCAACGGTAACAGAGTAAAATTCATCTCCATTTGAGACTTTAATATAACAATTTGAACCAGATATTACATCAAGCAAATGTAAATCTCCAACAATTAAACCTGATTCCTCAAAAACTTCTCTCCTTGCGGTTTCCTCGGTTGATTCCTTTAACTCCATAAGTCCACCTGGCAATCCCCATACACCATATGATGTAGCCTTTCTTTTCTGTAAAAGAATTCGATTCTCTTCATTAACAACAACAGTAACTGAACCGACCAAAATAACAGGATCATGTCCAATTAATTTTCTTAGGTTTTCTACATAGTTCATAATTTCTCCATTTCACAAACGACCTTCTCAGATATATCTTTTAGTCTTTTCTTTTTCAATTTTTTCATTTATAAGGCCTGAATATATGGCTTACGATTACATCTAATCTTTAGATTCTAATAGTGATTGTCTATCTAACATCAATGATTCTGTATCCCAGCCGAAATCAATTCACTTAAATTTTATTTAATACTTCGAAAACGACTCTGTCAAGTGTGCATTGTCAATCCTATATATCTCTCCGATTAATTGACTAACTGAAATTTCATTGTTTTGTGTAAAGATATTTTTTCTATCATAAGATGTCCCCCAAATATGTTTGGTCGTGTCGCAAAAAATTACTTATGACATTTTCTTTTTCTTTTACACTTTATAACTTGGGGTAGGAAAAGTTAAGTTGTTAATTGAGTATTTCAATGATTAAGTCAAAATCTATATTATAAACCCCTTCATATGGACTTTCTAATTTCCATTTTTGATTATCCTCGTATATATAGAACTGATATATGATTTCACTCTCTGTTTTTAGATTAAGTACATAATATTCAATGCCTACAGGATGTTCATTCATAGAAATAGTTCTAGTTGGTTTGCATGTATTTAAAACATTCATAATTCTTCGTACTTCTATTTCATCTTCAATCAATATTAAATCATCAAGCGTAATTGAGATATAATATACTTTATCTAGTGTTGGTAATCGTAAATCATCTGCAAGCGGAAACAATTTCACAAATGTTATTAATGCAATTAATATCATAACAACTAATGTACAAATAACTACAGTTAACTTTTTTCTCATTTACATACCTCCTTAAATAATCTTACTTACTGATTTTAACACATTATCCAATTTATAGAAAACAATTCTCAACAAAAAATGAGCCAGCCAAAGTCATTCCAGATTTCTTCAGAAATAGTATTTAGCTTTCGCTCAAGGACTGATTTAAATATTTATATAAACTCATAAATTCATCTATAAACAACTCCGTTTGCATATTGAACTGGAAAATATCTTATCTGGTGATACATAAAAAGACAGCTGAAACCTTATTTCAGCTATCTAAATCTGAGAATATGGATTTTAGAATTAGATTAGTATTTAGATATTAATGATAATCTTAATAAATTTTTGATTATTCCTATCCAATAATTATAATTGTATTTCATTTGTTTTTATATTTTTCTTGTAGTGAATTGAATACAAACACATCAATATTATCTCTATTATCAATTTTATCAAATGGATTTGGTATCCAAATGGAATCAGTTGATAAATTATGCAATTGATATACCTACGTACAAGAAAGACTATTTGATTTAGATGGTGTTGATAATAGTCTATAAAATGATTTTATCTACTCAATTTATTAATTATTTCATCACAAGTTTCTTCTGGTGTTTTTCCCTTCGTATATACAATTAATTTTGCAAGTTTTTCATTTGATCTATTTTTCACAAAAAGTTCATTATGCTCAAAGTTAGTTCTTTGGTATAAAATGTCAAGTGATTCGGATACTTCGGGTGAAGGTAATAGTAAAACTACATTTCTAATTGGTTCTAACACAGATGATACTTTACCAAATAACTTTTCATCCTCATAAACAGATTGTCCCGCGCCGAAATCTATAATATGATTCATATACTTATCAACAATAATCTCTACTGAACTTGCTTCAAAAGGCTTCCAATACTTATATAATTCTAAAAACCCTTTGTTCTTCATCAATTCATCAGCATGCTTGAACTCATAACCTAATTCACTATATATTTCCCAACGTTCATCATCTAAACAAGCACTTGGAATACTTAGTCTTTTTGATAGTAAATTTCCTATAGTTGACTTACCAGCACCTACTGGTCCAATTAATATAATTGGTGTTTTCATATTTATTACCTCCAATTAGTTCTACTTAACGTTACAAGTGTTTAAGTACCTCTTTTCGTAAATTTGACTTATGTAATGATTATACTAGATTAACACTCTAACAAAGTGGACAATATTTTTCAATATAAATGCCCTCATATTATTGATTATACATTAAGTTTCAAATCATTTCTAGATAGCTTATCAGATGTGCTTTTAGAATACATATTTCATAATTAACGTAGAATAAATAGTTGGATTTTTTTGTATCAAAATTCTAGAAAGGAACCTAATCGCTCTTATGATTAAGCTCTCTAAATCACATGCAAACCACAAGCAACCACTACATCTACTGCCACTCAATAATTAGATTTGTATTCCATATGGTTTTATATGTTTAAAAAGTATATAAATTTATCTATATTGTTTTTTTTACATTTTTTTTGCAACATAACCGTTGAAAACACCAATTCACTAAAAAAAAGGAGTATCTACGTTTTTTTTGAGTACTTTTCTTTTTAAAGAAACCACACTATACTTATATTATTCCGAAGCAAAGGGATTTGTAAGCAACAAATCATCTGAATCGAGGAATATCTAAAAAGGTGAATTTTGAAACCACAATCAATGATAATAAAAATAAGGAGTAATGACATGAAAACAGAAATATACTATTTTACAGGAACGGGCAACGGACTACATATTGCAAAGTCAGTCAAAGAAAGTTTAGTTAATAGAGATGAAACAGTTGAACTCATTCCTATAAACGCGCTTGACCTTTCTCAAGAACTATACTCAAAAGCTGGGCGTGTAGGTATAATATTTCCTACATATTCTATGTCCTCTCCCGCTATAGTAAGGAGATTTGCAAAAAAACTACGTGCAGCATCGGAATCTTACGTGTTTACTTATGCTCATTGTGGAGGTGGTGGAGCTGGTGGCGCAACAACTAGTATTGTAGACATACTTTCTGATAATGGCATCGTTGTCAGCAACACATTTCAAACGACTTTCCCAAGTAATAGCACACTTTTCAAATATAGTGATGAGAAGTTAAAGAAAGTTTTATCAAAATCAGAAGTGTCTGTGAAAACAAATGTTCAGGAAATCATCAATAGCAAAATAAAAATCAAATCAAAGTCTAATGTATTGGCTAGAGTTTCTAGAAAGTTGAATGAAGCTCCTTTTGTAGCATTAGAACACTATCTTAAGTTCAATGTCATAGAAGCAAACGATAATTGCAATGGCTGCTCAATCTGTTCGAAAGTCTGCCCTATGAATAATATAGAAATGAATGGCAAACCAGAGTTCAAATCAAACTGTGAAACGTGCTTTTCATGTATTCACAACTGCCCACAAAAAGCTTTGGGCTTTGAAAAGATGAAGAGAAAGGATTTTAAACCTTACAGACATCCAGATGTAAAAGTCAAAGAATTAATGTACCGTTAGACAGAGCATAACTCAAACAACAGTATTAAAAAGGAGAAGAAATGAAAACTATTAATAAAACAATTGCAACATTAGTTATACTTGCAGGTATTGGGCATATACTACTTGCTGTATTATATGATAATCCTGCTTTGTATAGTCAAATGATTATAGCTGGGATGATATATATAATTCTAAGTGTATTAGTATTGTTCAATAGCAATATTGCCCGAGTACTTGTATCTCTTATGATGCTATTTTCAGGCATGAGTTCAATATTTGATTTAGAAGCTTTAGGATATCCAACACATATTATGATTGGATTTTTAACTGTAAACATTCTGGTTGTTATTCTATCAATCTCTTATTACCATCAACGTAGAAAGTTAATTCAAAAGAATACTTAGATATTATAAATCTTAAGTTATTATATCTAGTAAGATAAATAAGGTTGTGTTGCAAAAAAATCATTATGTTATAATCTTATCGAAACCTTCAAGAAATAATGGAAGGAAGAGGACTCTTCATAAATCATTCAACCATCTACAGATGGGACTGGTCGTGGCTTCGCTACTGCTCGTCAATGCGTCCTTGTTGTCGAGTATTCCCCTACATTAAATCGTAGATTACGAAAGCACTTAAGGAAAACTTCAGACTCTTGGAGGGTAGATGAAACCTATATAAAAGTAAAAGGTCTGGTCGTAACTACGATACTGCACGACTATGCACCCTTGTAAGTTGACCTATCTATATAGAGCAGTAGATCAACATGGTCAAACTATCGATTTTTGGTTATCTAGAACAAGAACTCGCAAAGCAGCTAAAAAATTCTTTAGAAAAGCAATGCAGTCAAACACAATAGTAACCCAAGAGTCATTATAACTGATAAATAAGCTGCCACTATTGCGACAATTAAGAATGAAATCAAAAATGAGCGACTACATTTCAAAACAAAAACCGTTCATCCAAGTACATGAACAATATTATAGAACAGGATCACCGGCATATTTAACAGATAACAAATCATATGCTTGGATTCAAACACTTTAAATCCGCTTGCTCCACCATCCTGGGGTTCGAAGCAATGAACATGATTCGTAAAGGTCAAGCAAAAACAAAATCAGTTATTGAGGAAATTGCATTAGTAAATGCAATTTTTGGTGTTATATAAGAAGTATTCTTACAAAGATATTAGTTTGCACTTTTTTAAACAAGAAGATTTTTTGCAACCAAACCGTAAATTTTACATGTAGTATTTATGTTTTCTAAATTATTAGAACCAAAATAGTACCACTTGAAAAAAAGCGACTTTAGGAATTTGAAGTGGCCCCGAAAAAGTCGTTACATTTTGATTGAACCCACCACCATGATTTACCTGTGATGTGAGTAGTTGTGTATTCAGTAGACTCATTTTCCGATACTGTTACAATCCCTAATACTTTAATTTATCGATTTAGTTATCTATCTTCAATTGATAAATCAATTGGATTATCAGCGTTTTAGAACTTTCTCCTAACAATTCTTTATAGCCATCTAAGAAAAACTTTCTTCAATATTTAACAATTTCACCATCCTCCTCTCGCACACATATAGAATATTAACCAAGTATCACTTCTCCTATGTACTTTGTTTTCGTTACGTTGAAAGAGTGCAACTCGTTGTGTTTTCATGTAACTTATATGTGTTCTCTTTAAAATTCTACCATTATTTGGTAACCTTATATTGCTAGAAGGAAGGAAAATCATATGAAAATCAAACTAGATTGTTCAAAAAAATACATTAATGATGTAACTGAAAAATTTACTAAGGCAGGAATTCAAATTGATGATAATGGAGTCTTAATGATTGTTGACAATCCAATGCACTCGTTTAGGAAAAAAGAACCATTTGACGATTATAAATCAATTATTTTTATTGAGTCATATGGAAATAAAATACACATTCACCAATCTCATGAAGAGGATCCTATTATTATTAACGAAAAACTTTATGAACTAGAAGATAGATACAAAGAGCACGGATTTGTTCGAGTCAATAAATCACAAATTGTTAATATTAGATTTATCAAGGATATTGATCCCTGGATTGGACAAAAATATATTTTAACAATGAATAACAAAAATACAATATATGTAAATAGAACATACTATCAGAATTTTAAACTATACTTAAACTTATAGGAGGCTATATGAATAATCAAAAAAAATACTTGTATATATTACTTTGGGGTACAGGTATGTATACACTTCAAAATTTTATTTCTAACCCTAACAATCGTGCTCAAATAATAATATCTATTGCTATTGCATATTTAATTTATACAGCAAATCAAGTAATTATGACTGATATTTTTTACAGTAATAAATACTTAAGACACTCAATACCAATGCTCACAATGAACTGTGTTCTTATCCCTATCAATATACTTATTTTCAGAATAAATCACAAAATTATTACTGTCCAAAATGTTTTTGGATACATATTCTTTAATGTTGTTGTCCTAATAATCTACATATTGCAACACCTTTATCATAAAAAAAATATAAATAGACAATTAACAAGAAGGATAAATTTATTAGATTAAACTCAAAAGACTACTACGTGATCTGTTAACATAACATTCTTCTATATGGATTCCCCTTTAAACCTTGCAAATCTAGGTCTATTCGATAATCTAGTGTTAACGGAAAGTTATTTCTACACCATCTAAAAAAGACTTAATCATTTGAATGATTTAGTCTTTTTAAATTTCTTACCTGCAAACCACTTATTATTATCCCTATTAATCCCACTCAATAATTAGAATGTTATCTTATATGATTAAGTGTGTTATTCATACTAAACAGTACTATATTTCCATGTATTCTCACCGTTCTCAAATAGTTATATTTAATTTTGGTATCAAAATTGTATCAATAAACTATTTAAATCTTACAATAAGAGTTAATGTCGAATATATCTTATCATATTTTCTTCATTACTTTAATTAATACGAAAAATTTAAATATGACTCTATAAATTACTTTCTTTTACATATTGTATTTGCTAGAACTATCATTAGGCCTAAAACAATAAATAAACCCCAAGGTACCATCAACTCAAGAATAGGATGTGGGTAATCAAACTTGAAGTATAAAGAAATCGACATTATAGTTGCAATAGCAAACATTCCACTTCCATTAACCCTACACAATCTTTCCACATTATATTGCTCTTTTTGAAGTTTATTAGACGTATTAAATCCGGCGATCAAAAAACTTCCTTTGCCTTGAATTAAATAAAATGAAATAATATAGATTAACCCTACAACTATCCAACCGATTATATAATAGTACATATTTTTATCCTCCCAAATATAATTTATCATTATTCTTATAATGTCGTAAAGAAACAAAACAAATTAAAATGTATTTTTGTATTTAACCTTAAATATTATAAAGATCCAAATAAATACATTTAGTATATAAAATAAAACTTCAAACACTAAAGCATTCTTATAGGCAAACCATATAAGTGCGAAAATCATGAAAATTACAAAAGTTACAACTGTATTAATGGCAGTTTCTTTTTTAATAAACTTATTTCTCTCGTCATTCGACTTAATAAATAATATTTCCATTCTACTTTCGTTTCTAAGCGCTATACTCCATGTAACTAAATAATAGAATAATATAACTTCAGAACTGATAACAAGAGCCCATATGAATCCAGAAAAGTTATCATCAATCACAAATTCACCAAAAAATGTATTCATAATAATCATCATACATGGTATTAATAAAATAACTAAAGCTATAAAAATCAAATCTTTCTTTACTTTCAATTCAAATTTATCCCTCATATATTACTCTTCCTCACCTATATTATTTAGATCGAAAACTTCTTCTATAGTCAAATCAAAATACTTTGCAATCTTATGAGCCAATAACAGTGACGCAGTGTATTTCTCATTTTCTATTGATGTTATTGTCTGACGAGTTACCCCAACTGCTTTTGCTAGCATTTCTTGGGATATTCTTTTTTCTTTCCGTAATCTCTTTATTTTTGTCTTCATTCTGACACACCTTCATCCACTTTTGCATAGTTTACTATACATTTATAGTATAGTCAACTATACACAAATTGTCAAGTTATTACTTATCTACATTGTCATATTGATATTCTTGAACATATTTAAAAACTTAACCAATAAATGATTAAGTTTTGAATATATGTCAACCACTTGCAACTATTCCCTTACTCCCACTCAATATTAAAATCTTTTTCATATGTTTTACAGTATCATCCATATTAACTAGTACCATATTTCTCTATTTTCTCAGTATTCTCAAACAAAGTCATTTTATTTTGGTATCAAAATGGTATCACTGCAACAACTAGTTTTTGGATATTATAAATAGGTTAGACTATCATCAAGTTAACAAAAAGACAAAGAGCTTTAGTTTTTACATATCTAATTTTCATTCATATTACATTTCTGTTTTCATAGTAGTACTATGTAATATCCTTCTTCTATTACATCAAAGTCCAGCGTGTTTTCAGTTATGTATTTTTCAAAGTCTGATTTTGTAACTTTAATATATAGCTTCTCTTCTTTGAGCCTGTATTTTAAATAGAATAGTGTAGTAATAACTATAACTTCAAATGATTCTTAAACAATGATTCAAATGTTACAGCATCAAGATAATAATCACCACCATTATTCTTATGTAAGATTGTGTCCAAAAGAATTTTTCTGAAGATTTACTACCAGGTTTAAGACTTAACACTAAATCGTAATCATATAATCTTTCTTTAAGTAATTCCATGTTTCCTCTTTCTCTTTTGTTGTCAGTAAAGAATATATACTCATAGCTGCTTTTATATCACTTTTTCTGGATAGCCAAAAGTCGATAGTATTACTATTCTGATCCACAGCACGATACAGATATGTCCAATCACCCTTAACTCTGATGTAAGTTTCATCAACTCTCCAATAATCAGATGATTTCTTTAAATACTTACTGAGACCACGATCTATTTTTGGTGTAACTCAAATGCCCATCTATATATTGTTGTTTGATGAATAACCTTTGCTCTTCCATCATTTCTTGTAAATTCCAATATGAGCGACGATATTTTAAATACAATCTAACGCATAGAATCATTGTTTTAGACTGATAGTGCTTCCATTTAAACATATTTTCATAATGATATACTCCGTTCCATCGATATTTATGATAAGATTGTACCATAAGGATGTAAGTCTTATTTTTTGCAACACAACCGTGGAAATAGTTATGTAAATAATTAACTGGAGAGAATAGAAAGTCATTGAGGAATGACATATAGGAGGAGAAGATGAAAAGAATTATTGTAACAGCGTTTATTTTTCTATTAGTAGGATGTAGTAGTGCAGAGAATGATATAAAAAAAGAAATAGAAAATGAAACAGTTGTAGAAATTGATGAAGAGAATGAAACAGAAGATGAAAAACATCCAGCTAAAGTGATGATTTCATATGAAACAAATGGTGGAGAATTTTTAAAGGGTTGGAATTGGGATTATGGTTCGACAATCTCGTATCCAACAATACCAATAAAAGAAGGTTTTAGTTTCGATGGTTGGTACTCGGATTCTGATTTGAAAACTGAAGTTGTATTTCCTTTAACAATGAAAGAGGAAACGAAACTTTATGCAAAATGGACAGAACCTGTTGTTATAGATATATCTGATGTTGAGACATTAGAACTTGATAGCGGTACTTTGATGATTACTGACTATACAGGAAACGAAAAAGGGATTATCATCCCTGAGTATCTAAACAATCAAAAAGTAACTGCAATAGGTAGTGGTGCATTCCGGAGCAAACATCTTTATTACATCGAGTTACCCAATAGTTTAGAGGTTATTGACTCCTATGCATTTAAAAACAATTTATTTCCGAGTATTGTTATCCCATCTGGTGTAAAATTAATAGGAAATGCTGCATTTGAATATACAGGACTTCGTAACCTTGTTCTAGAAGAAGGGGTTGAAGAGATTGGAAGAGATGCATTTTCATCTTCATTTCTAGAAAATGTGCAACTACCTGATAGTTTAAGAATAATTAATAATAATGCTTTTGATTACAACAACATCAGATTAATTAATTTACCAAAAAATCTAGAACATATTGGGGACTCAGCATTTGAAGCAACTATTCTAACCCAAATATCAATTCCTAAATCTGTTATGTACATAGGAAAGAAAGCATTTAATTACACAAATATTTCTACATTTAGATTACCTTTACATTACGGTGGGAATGATGATGAAGCGAATTGGAAGGATAGTAGTGGAACTACCTATCAACCAAATGAAACAACATCTTATTTAGATAAGTCATATACGGCAATAGTCACTAAGGTAAATGAAGTATATTACACAAAAACAGACTTAAACTTAAGAAAAGTAAGAGGATATCCAGTCTATCATAATGTTAAAACGGTTATACCTAAAGGATCTGAAATCACTGTGTTGCATATAGATAAAAATAAAGTAGATGGTATAGTTTGGGCATATGTTGAATATAGTGGTTCATATGGTTTTGTATCCTCATATGATAAATACATTGAGAAAAAATAATGTTTTATATATAACTCCCATCAAGATTTAGAGTAGAAAAACTCTTTACTCAAGTGAAGGCTCTAATAATATGGAACTAAAAAATAAATATCAAAAAAAGTCTTAGGGATGATCACAATAAAATCATCCTTAAGACTTTTATTTTTCATATATATTTATGCTTTATTATATACATCGATATCACGCCAGCACAATACCTTAAATAGTTCATTAATTGAGAATTAGTATAAGGTGGAGTAAACATACCTCAAAATTAATTAATCATACTTCCATGCAATCGATACTTCTAATTTTGTTGTGCTTACTATTAACTTCCAAATACAAATCAGTATATACCCTATTGGGTAATGTCGAGTCCGATATTAAAATCAAATCATATCATTTTCAATACTTCTTGGATATA
>Ga0070725_10001472_pt1 | contig 13130 bp, 7 predicted proteins | sample tdDd002_FD_69781 | JGI IMG/M metagenome (GOLD analysis project Ga0070725, IMG submission 69781) | Marine sediment microbial communities from the Atlantic coast under amendment with organic carbon and nitrate - tdDd00.2 | ecosystem: Environmental > Aquatic > Marine > Coastal > Sediment | place... | reverse complement strand
CATAGTAGTTTACATCATGGTTTGTTGCTATCCAGTTTGCTGTTAATGTCATATTGCCAACAACTTTCGCATCTGATGCTAACTTGTTGCCATTGTATAACCAACCGTCTTGTACATAACCAATCTTGTTATCCTCAAGTTCAGGTTGTGGTACTGCTGTATCAAACTCAACAGTCTTATCAGCAACTGAATCATTGCTGTTTGTTACATATGTGATTGTAAAGTCTCTAGCCTCTCTAGCATAGATAACATTTAATGCTGCCTTTACAAGAGTTGCATCTGATACTGAAGCAGATGTATCTTTATTTGTCCATGTGATGATGTAATTTGTATCATCAATGTCTAGTAAATCTAATGTATCTCCATGAGCAACTTCAACTGTTTTAATGAAGTTACCTTCAAAGTCATAGTAGTTTACATCATGGTTTGTTGCTATCCAGTTTGCTGTTAATGTCATATTGCCAACAACTTTCGCATCTGATGCTAACTTGTTGCCATTGTATAACCAACCGTCTTGTACGTAACCAATCTTATTATCTTCAAGTTCTGGTTGTGGTACTAATGCATCGAACTTAACAGGTTTATCAGCAATTGTTTGATCTGTATCTGTGATGTAAATAATAGTATGATCATTAGCTTCCCATACAACTGTTACATTCATAGGGCCTGTTACAAGTGTATTTGTTGTCACTGTTTGACCACCACTAGTCCAGCCAGCAACATAGTACCCTGCTTTAGTTACAGGAGCAAATACTAAATTATCATTATGACCAACTTCTTGATCTAGTCCATCATAGTAAGAACCATCTGCATCAAAGTATTTAACAGTATGATTTAGTTCTTGCCAGTTAGCAACTAATGTTCTAGGACCAGCTACTTTATCAGTCGATAATACTGGTTGTAATGTATCTTTGTATAACCAACCTAAGAATGTATATCCAACTTTACTTGAATCATTTAAAGCTGTTAAATCATAAGGTTGATCATATGTTGTTGATTTAATAACATTCGGACCTACACCTGTCTCGTATGTGATGTTATAGTTAAGAATACGCCATACAACTTTTACATCCATATCAGATTTTACAAGTGTATTACCATCAACAGATTGTCCGTTGTGAGTCCAACCTGCAATTTCATGACCTGCTTTTGTTACTTGAGCAAACTCAAGTGATGCATTATAGCCAAGAGTTTTATCTTCTTGATCGAAGTAAGTGCCATCTTCATCGTAATACTTAATAACATGATTTCTTTCTACCCATTTTGCAATTAAAGTTAAATCAGATACAACAGCTTCGCCTGTTAGGTGTTGAAGTTCCTGATCGTTATCTAACTTCTCATACCAGTAAGAGACTTCATAACCTTCCATAACAAGTGTCGGTAATTCTAATGGACTACCGTGCACATATGACTTGTTGATTGTTTCACCTGCACCACCAGTTAAGTACTTAACATTATAAACCTTGTCTTTCCATACTACTGATAAATCTAAAGGTTTTACAACACTGTGGTTGTTCTCTATCTTATTACCATACTGGTCTTTCCAGTAGTCAAACTCTTTACCCACAGGTTCTTCTGTTAAAACAGGTAAAGTAAGTGATTGACCATGAACTACTTTTATTGATGCAATTTGTTGATTTGTACCAGTTGCAAAAGTAATTTCATGTTTGATTAATTCTTGACCTATTGCAATTACACCAATAGCATCATATTGATTGAACGCTCTTTCTCTTTGAGCATTTAATTTTACTATTTCAACTTGAACATCCTTTTGTCTCATCCAAACTTGTTCATCATCATTGTATGTTTGAACTTGACTGAAAACTTTTGGTACTTGCTTAAACTCGATTCCATAAGAGTAGTCTGAAAAACCACCAAATATTGGACCAAGCACATCACTGTTTGCTTCTGGTGTCTCAAGGTTTGCAAGTAATGTAATATCATTTGCTAATAAATGTTTACCTTCTTCAAATACCATGTAAGAAACAAGTTCTAAATTGTGATGTTTAGTATTTTCATATTTCTTCCATTCCTCAAGATATACATTAAATGCACTTGAAGAACCATCTGGATTTCTTAATACATCTAATCTCACATGAGTTGTATTACCACCTGTATAAGAAGCCAACTCAGCGATTACTACAGGATTTGTATAAGTTTTATTTAATTGAACTGTTGTCCATTTTTCATCACCATTTGTAGCTGGTTTTAAGTTATCATTAAAATCAAACACATCTGTGCCAGCTTCACCGATAATCTCACCGTTCTTATTATAAATATATCCAGCTTCAGAAATCATGTAGGCAAAATCTTCTTGAGAAGCACTTGAATTATTTGACGTTTCTACAAAAGTTCTGAATGAATTAACATTGATTCTATAAGTATTATTGGCCAACTGGCTTTCACCATGGTTAGTAAATAAAATGTCATTTCTTAAGTTTGCAGCATTCCCTGTTGCAGCAGTTTGCATTTGAGCCAGTAAAACCATTCTCTTGTATTGTTCTACTGTGAGACTCGTCCATGATTTTGTAGAACCAGTACCAAACTCTAAACCAGTGTTTTTAGAAAAATCATTTACAGTGATTGTTCTAGTCTTTACATCACTTACATCTTTATATGTTGCTGTATACTCTATTTCATAAGTTCCTGGAACAGATACATCTAATAAGTCATTCTTTAAGATTGAACCTGATAATAGTCTGTATGAAATATTTGCAGCGTTTTTATCAGCTGAAATCCCTGTAAAAACATCGTATCCACTATCTCTAGCATCGATTGAATCATTTGGAGCAGTTAATGTAACACTATTGTCAACTGATACTACGACATCATAAGATCTTGTTGTACCAAATGAATTAGATACAGTGTAAGTTATAGTACTTGTAAAATCTTGATTACCACTTGGTAAAAGAGATTCACCTCTAGCACCAATAGAAGGTGTTCTATTTAAATCATAATCACCATCTGGTAAAACAACTGTGATAAGGCCATTATTCCCATTATCAGGTTGAGTAATTGTAACTTGCTCACCCAAACCAAATGCAAAACTTTCAATTTTAGGCATTTGAGTTTTAATTGAAAATGCAGATGCTGGAATCTCAACCCAACTGCCACCAACATTCCATTGGAACTCAACTTTACCTTGACCACCCCAGTTCATATAAGACATAAAGAAATCATATGTTCCTGGGTCAACACTATCAATTGCAGCAAGACCATCTGTCTGCATTTGCCAATCAATAGCACTTTGACTACCGATCTCAAAATAAACACCATCATCTGATAGAGCTCTTACAGAAGCTGACTCTGGTATTTGTATGTAACCATAAGCTTGATAAGCCGTTTTTATTGTACTACCATTGTAGTTCATGAAAACGGTAGAACTACTATCTTCAGTCCAGTTCATTGATGAATGCTCAGCAGCTTTAATGATATTTGCTGAACTTAAATTCTCTCTATAGGCAATATCAGTCCATAACTTTCTATGAGCTTCACTCCCCTTAGCTACACCATCAGGTGTTTCATTGTAAGCTGGGATATTTGATACATTATAATGTTGTACAAATAAATGACCCACTTTTTCATCCAATGTCTCAGCATCTGTAGCAAAAGTCGGCATTGGTACACCAACGAAAACCATAGCCACTGCTAAAAACATTGCAATAAATCTTCTTAAATTATCTTTCAACCTTAACCTCCTACATAAAACTACTTTTATGAAAATAAAATACTCGCTATGCGAGTTTAATTATACCAAATTAATATACATTGATAAAGTATATATTAAATGTATTAACTACTTTTACATTGTACTAAATTATTGCACTATTGTAAATTTACTTGACTGTTTAGACATATATCGGTCTATTTAGCCAAAATGTTTAAAATGTAATATATTCTTTTACATTTTGAGAAAAGTCTTCAAATGTCTTAACATTAATATAAGTAAATATAATTCAAAGAAAAAGAACCCTGCAAGCGGGTTCTAATCTAGGTTTACTTTGCTTCATAATAAACATTGTGCTGTTATATGAAGAAGTTTTTAAAGTAATTATTTATAATTACTTATATATTAATTATATAGCATTTAAATCAAAATACTAGTCAATTTGCTTATTCTACAATATTTTTGCCTATTCAGCTGAAAATCTTAATACAAACATAGAAAAAGCATAGATAATCTATGCTAAAAACATCACATGAAAATAATAACTAAGTAAATAGACAACTATTCCAGCAGTGATAACACCGGCAATAATTGCAACACATGCCTTTTTAAAACTTACTTTTGTTATAACAGCTGCTACACATCCTGTATAAGCACCTGTCATAGGCAGTGGAATGGCAACCAGTAAATACAAACCCAATAATCTGTATTGACGGTATCTACCAATCTTCTTAGCTGCTCTCTCTTCGTATCGATTGACAAAACCTCTTAATGCTTCTAACTTTTTAAAGTGAGTAAATAATGGAGTGATAATTAGTAATAAAATTGGAACGATGATGCTGTTACCTATAACGGCAATAGCAGCTGCTTTGATTGGTGTTATGCCAAGCCCTACACCTAAAGGTATTGCACCTCTTAATTCTACAATAGGCATCATTGACATAATAAACACACTGAGTTCAGCAGATAAGTACTGAGCTAGAGTTTCGATCAACTTATTTTCCTTTCTTTGTATCTTCTATAAAACTTAAACGATAGTGGTTAATTGCATGATCCAACAATTGTTCAGATTTTTTCCGACTCATTACAGCATAATCTAAATAATCATCAAATGAAATATGATAGGTCCTATTACCTATATCAGTAATATGTTTGGCATTGATAAAATTAACAATATAAGAACTATGCACTCGAATGAAAGTTTCAGGTAATCTATTACCTAATTTCTTTAGACTCTCATTACATTCAATTGTTTGATTTTTAGTATGTATAATGGTTTCTTTGTTGGATTTCTCTAAATACAATATCTCTTTAAATGGTACAAAATAGATTTCTGAATTGGTTTTAACAACTATCTTATCATGACCATCTTCTTTAATTAAATGTCTTAGATATTTCAGCTCTTTATAAACAGATTTAATGGATGTCCTAATCCCTTCCCATGATAATGGCGAAACGAAATAATCCACAATATTCATAGACAGATACTTTTCAATATCTCCCTTACGTTTGAGTAAAACTATCAGTTTTGTCTGATGTTCCTCTAACATTTGAATACAATCACTGGTTAATAATTCATACTGCCGATCATCAATGATAACAAGATCAACACTATTTGATAAAGCTGAGTTTGTAAGTTGGCATTCTGATGTATCATTGACTTCTATACTATGGTGTATCTCCTCGCATAGTAAGCCAATTACTTTTACATAGTCTTGTTTTTTTGTATAAATAAGAACTTGCATGGCACCTCCTTACTTAGCTAGACTAACTTGTTTTAACTTCTCTATAGAACATATCCTTATTCTTAAATATTGCTGTGATGTACATATCAACAACTTTAGTGTAGCCTAACATTCTTTCGTCCGCACAGATGACTTGCATTAAATCACCTATATTATGACGTTTAAACTTAATCAAACGTTTGGGATATATTAAACGCATACCATTTCTGATAATACTAAACTCAGAAATTGGATGTCCCGGATAAAAAAATAACGTCAAATTTTCAGTAGAAGTAAATATTTTTAGTGCAATACCACCATTCATTTCTTTGACTTCTATTGGATATCTTAACGTTATATCTTCAGTTAGCATACTTTGTAAACTTCTATATAGTTCATTTAAACTTCTTTTTTTGTAAACACTCAACATGATTCTTCTCCTTGACACTAATAGCTTCATTATAGTCAAGTTAATGTTAATTTCAATCTCACTTGTTTATTTAGCCGTATATTTGTCTATTTAGCCACTAATCAACAAGGTTGAAATCCATATTTACAACTTTAGAAGAAAATTCATTCAAAGTATAGGTCATATACAGCTCATAGTGCCCCTGTAAAAAACCTTCATCTAGTAAAAGTCCCCCCTCTGCAGCAGGACAAAACTTCTCATAGGTTTTACCAGATTCATGTACAAACTTAACGTTAATATCTCCTTCATCTAAAGGTGCCCAATGAATGTAGTCACCCTTTTTCATGTCTTGCTCTAAGTATACAATTGGATCTTTTATTTCACCTTCATCATATACATCCACATAAACTGCTTTAAATAAGGAATAAGCATCCTCATTTATACTTTGAAGATTCATTAAAAAATTACCCTTTTTTAACTCTAAATCACCTAGGTTAATACTCATTTGATCTGTCTTCATATCCAAGACAATCTGACCATCCTTTAAGTCTGTCACGACCAGTCTTGTCATGCCATGAGCTTGCCAATTCACAGTGTATGTTTGACCTAAATCATATGCAAAATGATTGAGTTCTATTAAAGGTTCCGATATATCATGTGTCCGAGGATCTTCATTAACTTCTAAAGCCATCTCTATCAAATCACCGCTTGAGTTCTTAACACAAAACTGATAATGACCTGGATTGAAATAGAAACCTGTAAAGTCAAAATACTGATTAGAAGTCACAATTTCAAAAGTTTCATCTCCGATAATACTAATATAGTATTTACCTTCTGATGTTCTATCAAACCACCTTATAATTTTAGTTTCACTGAAATCAAAGTTATCTCGTTTTGTCACGAAATCATAATACTTAACTTGAGCTGTAATTTCCTCAGTTTCAACAACTTCTTCTACATTTTCTGGCCAAGGAATCATATCAATAAGGCCTGATTTTCTAACTGATGCAATGGCAATAATAACTAAAAAACAAGCTGCAAATATTTTAAGGACTTCTATTCGTTTAGATTTATTGACAATTTTATGGTTTAAAAGACTTTTTATTTCATCAACAGATTGAATACGATCAGATGCTGTTTCCTCTGTTAGAGCCTTCATTAAATAATCAACAACAGCGGGTTTAAAGTTTCTATCACCATCTATTTTTGTACCCTGATAATAACCAACATGTCCCATTAAATATTCAAGAATTCGACCTAATGAATAACAGTCTGTTGCCTCTGACAATATTTCACCAGATACTATTTCAGGTGCTACATACTTATTATTTGTATTACCACTAATAAAATAAGATCTCTTTAAGGGATTGAAATCACCAAAAATAACTCTCTTATCAGAGATATAAATATTATTAGGGCTCAGAGATTTAATCACATAACCTTCCTGATGTATTTGAGATACACCATTAAGTATCATCTGATACAGGCCCATCACTTGCTTTATCATCATGGGTTTTGCCGTCATCAGCTCATCTAAAGTTGGATAAGGCAAATACTCTAAAACTATGTACACTGTGTTATTCACTTCAAATTGGTCAATAACTTGAGGTAAGTGATTGTTCTTCATTTTTTTTATGTAAATTGCTGCTTCTTTGTAATATTTTTTTAGATTTGTAAAGACCCTTAAGCTTTCAACTGTATCATTTTCTAATACAACGTCTTTACCATTCTTGCGATTAACACGCATAGGGACAGACATATGCTCAAAGTCCACCATAGGGTAAAACTCCTTAACGACAAATAACTGGTCCGTCACTGAATGGCGCACCAAATAAACAAAAGCATCGTTACTCCTGTGAATAGTCTTTACTATTACATAAGGCGTACTGCCAATTCTATCATTTGGCAATGCATTCATATGGTCAATTTGTTTTGAATTCGGCTTTAATTTAAGCAATTCATCTAATTGAAACATAAGGCCTCCTTAGACCTTAAATTTACAACATTTTCCGTTATAAATCAAGATGTAGGAGGCATTTAGACTTCATACTAGACCATTTAACCACTCAGGTCCCTAAATGTTTTTTCAGCCCATGAAATCGAGGCTACATAGTGCTCAGGTAGTAAAGTAAGCTCATAAGAGATATTCTCTGCAGCGGACTCTGCTTCGTCGAAAATACCTTTTTCATATGCAAAACATAACTTCATAGCATCTGAATACTTAGTATCTTTTCCTAATAAAGCATCCTTCATTTCATCTGCTATAGGAAGACTTTCTAAAGCATCAGCCATTTCCATTTCTAGAACAGCATCTAAAATAGATAAGGTTCCTAATAAAGACAACTCTTCTTCATATGTTTTCATGGTAGAAAACTTTGCAATCTTTAAAAGTAAATTAGACCTAATCAGTGCATACTTAACAGCTTCAATAGTTTCCTTACTCGATAGATTTTGAACCATGGCTAGAGATAACCATGTTCTAAATCTCTTTACACCTAAAACTGCTAAAGCCTGTTGTACCGAAGTAATTTCACTAATTGGTTTAGCGTCTGCATTAACCAATTTTAAAAGTTTATAAGTCAAAGCTACATCCATTAAAATAATATCTGACAACTTATGAAAATCCGGTTCTGGATTATTAAGTTCTCCCATCAGTCTTACATACTGAAGACCACTTGATGTCATAGATTTTCTCTTTTGAACCTTAGGTTTTTCAAAGTAGAACCCTTGAAAATAAGTATATCCAAAATCTCTGGCTTGTTCATACTCTTCTTTCGATTCGACTTTTTCAGCTAGAAGCTTTTTACCTAAAGGTATGAGTTCTTCTGCAATTCTAGATTTACAACCTTCTTTACATAAAGAAAAATCAACCTTAACAATATCTACAAGTTCTAAGATTTCTTCATGAGCATAACCTTCTGTAAAGTCATCAATAGCCAGAGTATAGCCTAAAGACTTTAATTTTCTTAATTCTTTTAAAAGCTTTTGATCTGGTGTTACCGTTTCTAATATCTCAATTACTATATGTTCTTTATCAATTAATTCAGGTACACCCATATGAATCAGGTGTTTATCAAAATTTATAAAGGCCTTTGAATCACCTATTAAATTCTCTATACCAAAACTTAAATAAGAATTCATAAGAAGTAGAGATGTGGCTACATTATCAGATAAAGAACCATCAAAAAAATTCTCTTTTCCGCTTCTATATAATAGTTCATATGCTACCACATTATAATCTCTATCAAAAATCGGTTGTCTTGCAACAAATATATCCATAAAAACCTCCTGATTTCAATTATATACCCAAAAAAATCGATTTAAAAAAGCGTAGTTAAAAAACTACACTTTTACTTTATATAACTCTGGTTGTGTTTTTAATTTGTTCTCAAAATAAGCTTGAACCTCTAAAGTAGACCAAGTTTCAAAGAAAGCATCTAGAGTTAATCCATTCTTTTCAATAAAACGATTCAGCCCTTTATCTATAAAGATTTTCATCAAGTCAAAATCAGCCACATGAAGAGATTTTAAGAAGTGATTGCCATCTTTATCTCTTACATTTAAGTCCGCTCCATGTTCCACAAGAAGTTTTGCCTTTTCATGATCTATACAGCCAAAAATTGGTGTATGAGATGCTTGATTGATAATGTTGATATCCGGTCCATAATGCAGGATTAAGTTTAATTTATCCATATCATCGCATAGATGGATCACTGTATCACCATTTTTATTCTGAAGATTTAAATCAATGTCTGAATCCAATAATAAAGCAAGGACCTCCTGATTTACTTCTGGCTTAATCGCATAAAATAAAGCATGCTCAACAGTTTTTCTGAATTTCCTATTGATGTCGCCACCAGCTTCTATAATTTGCTTCACAACTTGTATATCATCTAGATGCTTATACAATTTCATTCTTTTATATTTTTTCATTTTATCACCTAAAACAATTATAAAGAAAGAATAGACTCTTGTCTATTCTAAAATCTTTAATGCCATACTTGTGACTCTTACATCGCCATCAACCTCATAATAAAGATCAATAGTATAAGCACCAATATTTAATGCATATGAGGTAAGATCTACTTCATTTTGATCCTCCTCCATATCTATAGTCAACTCATTTGAGTGTACATCTCTAACAATCATATGACTGATATCTGCAGCACCACTCACAAACCATCTGAGAATAATTTCATTGTCTTGTTTCACTTGAATATTATCTACAACAAAATAACAAGCTTCCTGTTCTATGGTTACAGAACCCAATGGTACTTCTTCTTCCTCTATAATGATGTATTCATTGGCTACCATGGTATCGTTGTTATAGGTTAATACCAACATCATACAGGATATAAATGAAATCATTGCAATTGCTGCAATCATTGATTTTGGCGTCTTAAAAGCTTTTTCCATATCCAAATCATACATCAGTTGTTTTTTAGCGACACCTGCATCTTGGACACGTTTTTTATAATCAAATGTAATACAAGACTGAATCAACTCTCTATAAACATTTGCCTGTTTCAACTCTAAAGTATCTAGCCCATCAAAATAATCCCGACTGTCTGATAAACTAGAAATAATATCAATTAAAACTTTACCAAAAGCATAGATATCTGTCCATGTACCTATTACGCTATCATGCATCATGACTTCTGGTGCAAAGTAGTTACTTTTATAGTGGTCTGCATCTAAAATCTTTATATCTTGTAAAAAGTCACAAGCACCTATAGAATCTAGAATCAACTCACCTGGTTTAATATATATTGTTTTAGGATTTATATTTCTATGAACAATTAAACGCTTATGGAATCTAGTCAAAATGTCTAGAATAGATGTACTGATCCAATCTATTTCATCATCTGTAAAGTCACGATCAGACTCAATGATGTCATCGAGACTTGGCCATTGGTTATAATTGGTTACAATATAAGCCGTATTATAGTCTCTGAAAGAATTAATTATTCTAAGGACAGGATCACCATAAGAGATTTTTTCCATGTATGTGGCTTCTTCTATAAAACCCTCTAACATCTCTTCATATAGTTTTGTTTTAACGCTGTTATTATCTGTTAACTCAACACATAATGTTTCTAAATGACGCACAAAATAGAGTTCCTCTTGTATACCAAGAGCATCTCTAGGAAAAAACTCCTTAATTGAGACAAATCGATCATCTATTTGATCATAGGCTTTATAAACAAAAGCCCTTTCACAAATATCCTCTAAAAATAAAATTTCATACCTGTCATCATTTAAGTGAGTTGTTGTTGGCAAAGCCTCTTCATGTTTTAAGCGTTTAACACTTTTGCTTTTAATTATTTCTAATTCCCTTAACGTTAACATAACAACTCCTTGCTCAATTTAATTATACTTTAAGCATTTCTAAAAAAAACAACTTGTGCCTATTTAGCTTTATACATGCACTATTTAGCCATTTATGCGCTTGAATAACAAGACCTATAAAACGCAAAACAGGGAACGACAATTGTAGTCATTCCCCATCCTTTTTTATCTTCTCAGCCAAATTTAATTCTATTATACACCAATGATTTTATTTTGCTATGGCGTCTGTGCGTTTAGCCCATATAGTGATTATTTAGCCAAAATTCGACATTAGAGTTTAAACTTCTGAATCATATCATTTAGAGTTACAGCCATAGCAGAACTTTCTTCTGCAGCAGCAGATAATGATTCAGTAATAGCAGCTTGTTCTTCAGCTGCTGCTGATATTTCTTGTGCCATAGTTGTATTTTGCTTTGATGAAGTTGTTGAATCTGTCACAGAAATCATAATATCATCTGATATAGAAACTTGATCTTTACATATTACACCTAAGTCACTTACGTTCTTGTTTAACGCCTCAAAAGTTTCTATGATTTCTCTAAACTTTCCATCCAATGAACGGATTGTTTCTTCACCTTCATCTACATGGATTTTTGTTGTATTAACATTAGTATTTGCAGCCTTAATAAGATTAGAAATCTCATTTAGAACAGCATAAATATTCTCTGATTCTAATGTAGTTTGCTCTGCAAGTTTTCTCACTTCCTCAGCTACAACTGTAAATCCTCTACCAGCTTCACCTGCACGTGCTGCCTCAATAGATGCATTTAATGCAAGTAAGTTAATCTGTTCGGCAATACCCTTAATAATTTCACTGATACCTGTTACTTTAATAGCCTGAGTGTTTAACTCATCAAAACTCTCAATGATTTCACTTGTGGAACTAGAGATGTTTGTCATTGATACAACTGAAGATTGTACGCCTTCACGGCCTTCTTCTGCAACCTCTAATGATGAGCTACAAATCTCTAAAGATTTATCAGCTAAAGCACTAGATTCATCGATTGAAACATTTAACTTATCCATTTCACTTTCAACCGATTCCATTCTCGCTTCATTACCTATAATGTTGTTCATCATCTCATTGATGTTCTCACTTACCTCTTCTGAACTTGCATTAACTTCTTCACTTGACGCTGTTAACTCTTCAGCAGAAGCAGACATATTATTAGAGATTTGACTGATGCCTGTTAATGTTTCTCTTTGGTTATCAAGCATACTGTTATAAGAATGAGCAAGTTCTTCTATCTCATCTTTTGTTTTAATATTGACTGGTTCAGTCAAGTCACCAGCACCTGCTTTGGCCATAGATTTTTCAAGAATTCTAATCGGTTTAATGATTGAACTGTTGACAACCCAATAACCAATTAAAGCTGCAATTAAAATAGCTGCAATCATAATTATAACTGTTATCTTAATGATATCAATTGCTGTAGAATTTAAATCATCATAATCAACGGTCATAACAAGTGACCAGTTGTAGAAATTCTTGAACTTAACAAACTTATCTACACCATCTAGTGTATATTCACCTTCACCAATAGGACTGTTTGCCATAGAATCTAAGAAGATTCTTAACTCATCATTATCATCTTCATATAAGTTCTTAGTCATCACAAAGCTTTCAATCGGATGATAAACCAATAATCCTCTGTTCTCATCCTTATTATCTAATATGTAAGCATAACCATGTTCTGCAATTTTAGTATCACTGATTTGATCTACTATAAGTGAGAATTTAACAGATGTAACAATAGCCCCAACATATCTACCATTATCATAAATAGGATCACATATAGCTATAACCTGATTACCATCATCTTTAGAAGAAACAATCTCACTGACTACAATTTCTTTGGTCTCTTTCGCCTCTTGTAAGTAGTTTCTTTCTGCTAAACTAACACCTGCTAAAGTAGAATTATTATCTGTTGTGATAATGACATCATCTGTGCCAACAACAGCAATAAGATCCAACAAGTCA
>Ga0070725_10001447_pt1 | contig 13265 bp, 10 predicted proteins | sample tdDd002_FD_69781 | JGI IMG/M metagenome (GOLD analysis project Ga0070725, IMG submission 69781) | Marine sediment microbial communities from the Atlantic coast under amendment with organic carbon and nitrate - tdDd00.2 | ecosystem: Environmental > Aquatic > Marine > Coastal > Sediment | place... | reverse complement strand
CTCGTCCAGCTCTTTGATGTTGGTCTTGGTGCCTTTGGCGTTCGGGCCCAGCTCGTATTTCGGCTCGGTGATGCCATCCCAGGGGTGCAGGCCCTTACCAGCCTCGCCGTAGGTGTACCACGAATGGTCAACATATTCCTGAACCTGTTCAGGGTCGCGTACATCGACGTCATGGACCTGAGACAGATCACCGTTAATGATTGCGCCGCGCGGCAAATGCAGCTGTTCAGGGCTGAAATCATTGGGGTTTTCGGGAATGTCCCCATAGGCCAGACATGCCTGAGAAGACAGCCCGCCACCATAGAGCCAGTTTTTGTAGAAGCCCCCAATGGCGATCACATCAGGCAAGTAAACGTTTTTGTTGAACTCGATGCATTTGTCGATGATCGAGCTGACAAGGTTCAACCGCTCCATGTTGATCGCGCCGACCGCGCCCACGGAATGCACGTTGATCGGGCACGGTACGCCGCCCACCAGCCAGTTCGGATGTGGGTTCTTACCGCCAAAGATCGTGTGAACCTTGACGATCTCTTTTTGCAGGTCCAGCGCCTCGAGATAGTGCGTGGTGGCCATCAGATCGGCCTCGGGTGGGAGCTTATAGGCCGGATTGTCCCAGTACCCGTTCTTGAACAGGCCCAGCTGACCGGATTCCACGAACTTTTTCAGCCGGTTCTGCACGTCCCGGAAATAGCCGGGGCTGGACAGCGGGTGGTTGGGGCCAACGGTCTGTTGCAGCTCGGACGTTGCCTTGGGGTCGGCGCGCAGGGCGTTGATCGGGTTGACCCAATCCAGCGCGTGCAGGTGATAGAAATGCACGACATGATCATGGATTTGCAGGTTCAGCTGCATGATGTTGCGGATCGAGTTGGCGTTGTCCGGGATCATGATCCCCAGCGCATCCTCGACCGCGCGCACAGATGTCAACGCATGGGTCCCCGTGCAGACACCGCAGATCCGTTCGGTAAAGGCCCAGGCGTCCCGCGGATCACGGCCCTTGAGGATCACCTCAAGCCCGCGCCACATGGTGCCGGTGCTGACGGCGTTACGGATGACACCCTGATCATCCACGTTGACTTCGCAACGCATGTGACCTTCGATCCGCGTGACCGGATCCACCACAATGCGGCGGCCGGTGCTATCGAGGTCAAAGCCGTTCGGAGTAGTGACCATGGCTTAGGCCTCCTCATTCTGTGTTTGTGTTTTCTTTTGCGCAGCCTTCAGAGCGGACACGGCCGCATGAACGGCAACAGCGCCCCCAACAGCCCCGGTGGCAGCAAGGCCAACCTTATCGGCGTTCGCCTCGATCCCGAATTGGGTCAAATCCGTCACCCGATCATAGAAGCTGCCCTGATCCCAGAACCCGTCCTCGGAACAACCGATACAGCCGTGCCCAGATTGAATGGGAAAGCTGACGCCTTCGTTCCAGCGCACGGTCGAACAGGCGTTATAGGTCGTCGGGCCCTTGCAGCCCATCTTGTACAGGCAATAACCTTTGCGGGCGTTTTCATCGTCCCACTGTTCAACAAACTGTCCCGCATCGAAATGAGGACGGCGATAGCATTTGTCGTGAATCCGCTGGCTATAGAACATCGCCGGGCGGCCCTGACGGTCCAGTTCCGGCATCCGGTCAAAAGTCAGCATATAGGTGATGACACCTGTCATGACCTCGGCAATGGGCGGACAGCCAGGCACTTTGATGATCGGCTTATCCAGAATGACCTTGTGAACGGGTGTTGCACGAGTCGGGTTCGGCTTGGCCGCCTGCACACAGCCATAGGACGCGCACGCCCCCCAGCTGATCACCGCCTTGGCGTGTTTGGCCGCGTGTTTCAACTGCTCAACAAAGGGTTTGCCGCCGATGATACAATACATCCCGTCTTCGTTCAGGGGTGGGTTGCCCTCAACCGCAAGGATGTAGTTGCCTTTGTATTTCTCGATGGTTTCTTCCAGCGCGGCCTCGGCCTGGTGGCCAGCGGCGGCCATTAGCGTGTCGTCATAATCCAGGCTGATCATCGACAGCACGACGTCCTTGGCCAGCGGGTGAGCGCTACGGATAAAAGACTCCGAACAGCAGGTGCACTCCAGCCCGTGCACCCAGATAACGGGCGTGCGGGGTTTTGTCTCCATCGCGTGGGCGATCTTCGGCACGAACGAGGGCGACAGCCCCAGTGCCGCTGCCGTCAGCGAGCAATATTTCATGAAACTGCGCCGGGTAATCCCCTGCCGCCGCATCACATCATAAAAGGTTTCGATCTGGCTCAAGACGGTGCCTCCCTGCTGGTCCACATCGAGCGTATGCGATTGCACACACCCATCCATGGACAGAGAACCAGAGAATGCACCGCCTCCCAACGCGAACCACCAGATTGGAGACGCATAATATTTTCATTTTAATTCATATACTTAAAGGAACAATTCAGGATTTTCCGCAGCCACATCCGGTACAATGGCAACCAGATGACCATCCCCGATGGTAAAGCGCTTACCGTTCGCCCATCATCTGAGCCGCCGCAATCAGCGCCTGCCCCAAGGCCAAGCCGCCATCATTTGCGGGGGTTTTCTGATGGATCATCACCGGAGCATCCCCCAGCCATTTCAGCGTTTCGGACAGCAGTCGCGCATTTTGGAAACAGCCGCCTGACAGGGCGACGGCCTTTGCGTCACCACTCTCGATCAACGTCAAAGCCTGCTGCGCAAAGGCACGCCCCAATCCCGCGTGAAACAGATCCGAGATCCGCCCGACGGAGGTTCCCGCGACCAGCGCGGCCCGAATGTCATGAAACATCGGCGCCGGGTCCAGCTCTCCCCCGGCAACGCGAAAATCAAACCCGGCACCACCGCTTGCCTCGGCCATCGCCTCAAGCCGCATGGCTGCTTCGCCCTCATAGCTTTGGGTCATTGTGCACAGCCCCAGCACGGCGGCCACAGCGTCAAACAGTCGGCCCGCGCTGGACGACAGTGGCGCATTGATCTGTTTTTCAACCGCCATGCGTGCCATCGCCCGCGGAGCATCGGCGAACAGGTCATCCGCCCAGTCAGACAAACCCGCCTGATCCAGCCTGACCAGCGCGTTCCGCCAGGGCTCCATCTGCGCGCGGTCTCCACCGATCAGTGGCGCGGGCTTCAACCAAGCGCGGCGTTCGTACTCAAGGTAATCCCCCAGCAGCAGCTCGCCACCCCATACGGTGCCGTCCGGTCCCAACCCCAGCCCGTCCAGCACGATCCCGACGACCTTGCCCCCGCTCAGCGGCCAGCCGTTTTCAGCCAGGCACGCCGCAAGGTGCGCGTGATGATGCTGTACATGTTCCAGCCGCAAGCCCTGATCCCGAGCCAAATCCACCCCATACCGTGTTGGTCGAAAATCCGGGTGCAAATCTACTGCTACGCCCTCGGGACAATGGTCAAACAGTTCCGCATAGTCGCGATCCGCCTGACAAAAAGCATCCCAACTTAGCGCTTCATTCAGCTCTCCCAGATGATGCCCCAACAGCGCCTGACCGTTCTTGATCAGACAAATCGCACCTTTCATCTGGCCTCCGTAGGCCACAACCTGCGGCGCGTCTTCGAAGCCCTGTGGCAACGGCACGGTTCCCGGCACGCGCCCCCGCGCCCGGCGCAGCACCATTGGGCCATGCGGAGTGATCCGCTCGACGCTATCATCCAACCGCCTGGCGATCTGCCGGTCATGCATCACAAAGCCATCCGCAAAGGCCGACAGTTTGGCCCGAGCCTCTTCATTGTCGATCACCTGAGGCTCTCCGCTCAGATTGCCCGAAGTCATCACCAACGCCCCGTCGAAACGGTCCAGCAACAGGTGGTGCAAAGGCGTATAAGGCAGCATCCAGCCCAACCGCCCCTGTCCTGGGGCAACCGTGTCGGGCAGGCCACCGCCTTCCAGCAATACAATCGGTGCGGCCGGGTCCCGCAGCAGCGCCCACTCTTCGTCACTAACCGAGCAATACCGCGCAATCGTCTGCTCGCTCCCCATCAAGGCAAAGGGCTTGGAGGGGCGGCGCTTGCGTTGGCGCAGGGTATCCACAGCACGGGCATTCGTTGCGTCCACGGACAGATGAAACCCGCCCAATCCTTTGATGGCCAAAACCTGTCCGGCCTTCAGCGCATCAGCAGCGCTGGCAATGGGATCCTCTGCCTCGGGCTCCATCCAGATCCGCGGGCCGCAATCCGCACAGGCAACAGGCTGAGCATGGAAACGGCGATCAGCCGGATTTTCATATTCCGCGCGGCAGGCGGCGCACATCTTGAACGGCGCCATCGTGGTCTGTTCACGATCATAAGGCAAAGCGCGCAAGATCGTGAAACGCGGGCCGCAATGGGTGCAGTTCACAAAAGCATAGCCAAACCGGCGCTCGGACGGGGTACGGATTTCGGCCAGGCAGTCAGAACATGTCCCAGCATCCGGCGTCACGCGCGTTTCGGCCCCTTGGCCCTGAGAGGCTACTATCTCAAAGCCCGCAGCCAACGTGCCCTCCCAGTCCTCGGCGTGCACCGCGTCCACGCGCGCAAGAGGTGGAGCCTTTGTGGTCAACGCTGCCTCAAAAGCCCCAAGCTCAGAGCCAGCCGCAAAGATCAGCACACCTTCGGGGTCGTTCAACACATGTCCAGAAAGGTTATATTTCTGCGCAAGCTGCCATACGAACGGGCGAAATCCGACGCCCTGCACCTGTCCACGCACCCGGATTTTTCGCGACCGGATCAATGAACCGTACACACCATACAGGGGTCAAAGCTGCGGACGATATGCTGCACGCTCAGCGGAGTTTCTTCGCCATCCTGAACCGCGGCTCCGACCAGTGCTGCCTCGACCGGACCAGGGGCGCCCGCCTGATCCCGAGGGCTGAAATTCCATGTTGTCGGCGCAATAATCTGATAGCTGGCAATGCGGCCCTTTTCGATCCGCACCCAATGCCCCAGCGCACCGCGCGCGGCCTCGACCAGCCCCTGGCCTTCGCCGCTTTCAGGCAAATCGACGTGATCCATAAAACGCTGAGACGGGTCAATCCGATCCAGCAAAGACTCGATCCAGATTTGTGAGCGCGCCAGTTCCAGAAGCCGCCCGGCGACCCTGGCCCGCACCCCTCGCTCGGCTATCAGATCCAACGCCAGAGGATGCCCATCCAGCACCTGCCGCGCCAAAGCCCCGGTTTCGACGCTTTGGCCAGACAGACGCGGAGCCTTGCACCAGCTATAGGCGCTGTCGCGCATATCCTCATCCGGAAGCGTCTGCCCACGGGCCGGATGCGCCGCCTCGCCCAGCATCCAGGCGTGACTCAGGTCTTCGACGATGGCATTGGTGTCCAGGCTGTGCACGCCTCCATCCTGCCACAAACCCCGCGCAAAGGCAGGACCGTCCGGGCCGTCATAGGCCCCAAACGACATGTACCGCCCGGTCCCGCGCCCGGCAGACGCCAAGTCCAGGTCTGCGGCGATTTCCAGGAACAGCCCTGCATCCCCGCTTCGCCATTCTTCCAGATCGGACACAGACGTCAGACCGGCAAAAACCTCAACGGGGGCACCGAACAGCACCTGCTCCAGATAGGTCCGAAAGGCCCGCAAGCTGACGGCCATCCGCACCTTATCACGCGCAGATACGGCCCGAGTCACGCCGCCCGGCTGGATCGCCAACGTATGCGGCCACTTGCCGCCCAACAGTCCCACGATGTGCAACAGCTTCAACCGGGCCTCGGTGGCGGCGCGCAGCGCGCTGCCCTCCATTGCGGTGAACCGCGCGACAGCCCTGTCATGCCAGCCCCGGCCGGCATACTCGGCCCGTGCGAAATCAGGCATGAAGAACAGATTGAAATGGGTCAGATGGTCCGAGATATTCTCGACCGCATGCAACAACGCAGCGACCCGCGCGCCCTCGGGGGTTGGTAATGCTCCGGCCAGATCCGCCAAGGCATGCGCCGCAGCCATTGACTGACTGATCGAGCAAATCCCACAGATACGCGGCGTGATCGTCAACGCATCCAACGCGCCCTTTCCGACCAACATCCGTTCGAACCCCCGGAACATGGGAGAGTTGGTATACGCCGCCGAGACCCGCCCATTGTCGATCTCAAGCCGGATTTCCAGATCGCCCTCGACACGGTTAAACGGACCAACAAGAAGGGATGTTTCGCTCATGGCTTGGGTTTCTTCAGGCTGGGGGGCACGGTGATCCGATCCGAGGTCGCATTGACCCCAATTCGGCGCGGAGTAGCGGCCTTGGACAGGCTGGCCAGTGCCATGAACCACGCCTTTGGCATGTCAGACGGCAGCCCGACGGGAATGCCTGCGAATTTCGGAGTTTCGGTGAACCCATGACCGGGTTCTTCGAATTCAGGGGCAGTGCAGTTGATACAGGGATACCCCGCGCGCGTGCAGCTGCCCGATCCGTTCCACGCCCGGATATTGCAGTCCCCTACGGCCTGTGTCCCGATACAGCCTAGGTGCTCCATCATGCAGCCAATTTCGGACAGCTCGGTTGCGCTGGCCTTGTATTCGTAGAATTCGTTTTTCGAGCACCCATGATGCACCAGATGATCCGCATAAAACCGGGGCCGGGCGAACCCGTCCAGATCGTCCTGCGTCATTGTACCAGCAGCCAGCAACATCAAAGTTTCGGTAACCCAATCGGGATGCGTGGGACAGCCAGCGACATTGATAACCGGCAGCCCACCGCGCGCCGTGAAATCCGCGCTCAGCGCCCCCCCTTTATGAGAGCCATCATATTGCACACCCACCGCGTCCGACGGGTTCTCGCCCGCCGTTGTCACCCCGCCATAGGTGGCGCAGGTCCCCACGGCGACAACATGCTGCGCCTTGGGGGCCAGCGCCCCAACCCAGTCCAGCATGGATCGCCCTGTGCCTGCCAGCATGTGATATTTTCCAGTCCCGCGCGGCCCCCGCACGATCGAGCCTTCGATGCACAGAATATCCAGCGTCCGAGAGCCATCCTCGATCGCGCTCAGCAGACGGCGGACCTCGGCGCCCGAGGCCTCGCTGAGGCTGGGGTGCCACAAAAACTCCAGCCCCGAGGCACCCAGCAGATCCATCAGGTTCGGATCCTCCGCGCACAGAAGCGACATCGTGCAGCCACCACAGCCGGCTGATTGCAACCATAGAATATTCATGCGTTCTCGGCCCGGTTCAGAGTCAGACGGAAACAAGCACCGGGGCTGACATCCTCGCACAGCGCGAGGGTGCCGCCGTGTTCTTCGAGTATCTTATGCGAGATAGACAGGCCCAGTCCGGTGCCTTGCCCCACGTCCTTGGTCGTGAAAAACGGGTCAAAAATCGTCTGGATGTTTTCCTTGGGAATGCCAGGACCGTTATCGCGCAGGGCCAGAAAGGCCTTGTCGCCCTCATAGCCCACGGTAACCGTGATCGTCGGGTCGGGGTGACCCTTCATCGCGTCCACAGCGTTTTGCACCAGGTTCATCAGGACCTGCTGAATATGCCCCGGACGCCCCAGCACCATCGCTGTTTCCGGTCCCTCGAACCGAATGGTCAGCGCCGTTTTCGTTCCGCGCTGAATCCAATGCGCAGCCACCCGTGCAGTTTCCACCAAATCGAACCGGATCATCTCGCCCGAGCCTTCGGCAGATAGGCGACGCAGATCCTCGACAATGTCCCTGACCCGTTCGGACCCATCGCGTGCGCCCTGAATGGCATCGCGCAGGTTGGTGACAGCGCGGTCCAGTTTCAGGTCTCTGCGCAGCTCGATCAGTTCGTCGCGCGAGGCACCCGCCTGCACACGATCGAAATAGGCTTCGAACCGGCTGGCGTATTTCTCCAGCGAATGCGTATTGGCATAGACAAAGCTGATCGGGTTGTTCAGCTCGTGTGCGACCCCCGCCAGAAGCCGCCCCAGAGACGCCAGTTTTTCATTTCGGACCAGCTGCGTCTGGGTCTCTTTCAACTGGTGGTGGCTTTCTTCCAGTTCGGAATAGGCGCGGCGCAGCTCGCCCAGGGGGCGCCCCGTCAGCACCGCACCGATGCCTTTGCGACGCCTGTCCAGCCGAGGCGCGATCTTGAATTCAACCGGGTCCTGCCCGGACGGCGTGGTCAAAAGCACCTCTACGGTCGCCTCTTCGCGGCGCTGAATCACGTCCTGAATAGCGCCCATCAGGCGGTCGCGTTCAGCCCCGTCAAAGAAGTCCTCGATCCCGTGCCCGTGCAGCGCGTCACGTTCCATTCCCAGCACCTTGCAGAACGAGGCGCTGGCATTGCTGATCTGCCCATCGCGTTCGACCACGATCAAATGGTCGCTGATCGACGCCAGAACTGACCCCAGAAACCGGCGAAGGGCCTGAAGCTCGTTGTTCTGGGCCTCCAGCTTTTCCTGATACTCGACCAGATCGGCATAGGTTTTGTCGACGGCCTCAAGCACATCCAGCCAGACGGCGTCATTAAAGTCGCCGCCCTGCGCAAGAATATGCTGGGGTTTTTGCTGCATCTTTTCGGGTCTCCTGCCGCAGACGATAGCGGCAGGCCCGCAAAAACAAAAGAACCGAAAGCACCGGCTTCAGCGGGACAGGTCTGCCTTGCAGTCTTCGATCACAGCCAACGCAGCCGGGGCATCATCCAAAGCCTGCGCCAGCGCCAGAGCGATTTTCGCCAGATAGAGCTGTGCGTGCTCGGGGCCAACAGCATCAATTCCCAACGCCAGGGCCTCGTATACAGTTTCAAGGTTTTGATGGGTCATGCGGCGGCCTCCGTACGGTTAAGTATGTTTCTCAAAGCTCCCTGCACCGCGCCACCGCTCACCTGTTTCCAACGTGCGGCGATATGCATGTCGGGCCTGATCAGATAGACCGTGCCATCCTCAGCGCCATAGGCGTCGGCTGCGCGCCCCTGTGCGGGCAGGCAGAGCACCTTAACCGCAGGGTCAAGCCCATCCAGATCGGCCTGACCGAACACCAGCACAGTAAAGCCAGCCCCGAACTGATCCGTCAGAAATCCCTCTGCAAGCGCCACATCCGCCGCCACAGCGCCGAGCTCGGGCCCTGCCCTGAATGCATCATCCGACGACAGCGTGATCGGGCTATCCAGATAGGTATAAGGTGTCATCTGGCGTGGGTTCGCCAACTGTCCCATCGCCGGATGCGTCAACGACAGGGACAGCGCGGCGTCACGCATCACCTGCCATCCCAGCGTCGGAGGCGTCATGAAACGAGTGCTTTTGCTGGCATTTGCAAACACATCCAAAGTCGCCCCGCGGCGCTCGGGCGAGTAGCTATCCAGCAGATCCGGCCCTGCCCAGCCATTCAGAACCCAGGCAAGTTTCCAGCCAATATTCTGACCATCTGCCAACCCATTATTCAGTCCCCGGACCCCGAAAATCGGCACGATATGTGCGCTATCGCCAACAAAGAACACACGCCCGTCCCGGTAATCATCCAGCGCCAGGGTATTGGCGGAATAGACGCTCCACCACTCCAGATCCCAATTGCCCGTGTGGCCGATCTCGGCCAGAACGCTGGCAACGCTATCGCGAACGGTCTGCTCCTGAGTTGCCTCTTCGGCGCTTTCGTCCAATGCCAATTGATAGTCGATCCGCCAGATGTTTTTCGGCTGTTTGTGGATCAGCACCGTCCCACCGGGGCGGCACGCTGGATCAAACAGCGCGCGCCGGATTGTGGGGTAGTCGTGCTCCATCTGCACATCAGCGATCACATACCGCCCCTCGTAATTTTCGCCGCTCAGCCGTTTGCCCCGGATCGTCCGCACCCTGCTGTGCGCGCCATCGGCGGCCAGCACCCAATCGGCAAGCAGCTCATACGATCCCAAGGTATCGGAGATGCCAAGTTCGACACCGTCGGGCACATCCGTCAGCCCTGTCACTTCGGACCCCCAACGCAGGTCAATAAGATCCGATTCAGCCACTGCATCAAACAGGAACTGCTCGATATACTGCTGCTCCAGGTTGTACATCGGCCGGAATTTGTCGTCGGGCCCGTCGGGCATCTTGAACTCCAGGATTTGCTGCCCGCGAAAGAAACTGCGCCCCGTGGTCCACCCCAGCGAGGTCTTCAGAAACGCATCAACCGCCCCCAGTTGTTCCAGGATATAAAAGCTTTGCCTGGCAATACAGATCGCCCGGCTACCATCATTGAACGTCTCTTTGCGCTCGATCAGAACCGAGCGCACCCCGTATTTTGCCAACGTCAGCGCCGCGATCATCCCGACCGGACCAGCCCCCACAATCGCCACTGGCGTCCGGTCGCTCAGCCGCCCGCGATCTTTGGGCGCCTCAAATTTTGGATATGTGAAGTAGAGCGATTCCAGATCGCCACGTCCTTTGGGTCGCATCGTGTGTCCTCCGTCCTGATATCGGTTTTCTATACAGGGGGCCGAGTGCATGGTAAGTCCCTCCAAATGGGGGACACGGCGACACGATACGACCTGATTGAATCCAGCCTGGCAAGGCTGGGACAAGACGCGTTTCTGGATCCATTTCTGTCCCTCGCCGAGCAATCCGGCGCAGTGCAGATCATGGTGTTCTCTTATGCGCCCGACCATGCCGCCTGCCTGATGTCGCGCAATTTTCAAGCGGGGGCACTGGGCGCGCGCCTTGCGGCGCAATACCTGGATCAGTGGTTCCTCCAAGATCCGGCGTACACGGACATTTTGGGAATGAAGCCAGGGCAAAACCTGCCGCTTCAGTTCAAGGATCTCTTGCGGCGGATCGGGCCAGATTATCGCGCCAAATTTTTCGACGCCCCCGCGCTCAAAAGCAAATCCACCGTGCTGATCGTGGGGGACCGACTGAGGCTTGCGGTCAGCCTGTATTGGCAACGCGACGCAATACAGGAAGATATTTGTCCGCTGCTGGCACGGCTGGCGCTTTTGCATTTCGAGGCCAGACCAGAACATAGCCTACCCGAGCCGCTCGCTGTATTGTCCGAACGCGAACGCGCGGTCTGCTTGGGTATGTTAGAGGGCAAAAAAGCCGAGCAAATCGCGGATGACCTGCACGTTGCGCCCTCGTCGGTGATCACCTATCGACGCCGTGCCTATGCCAAACTGGGGATCAATTCGCGTGGCAGCCTGTTTGCGATCTGCCGACCATAGAAGCTGGCCGGATCCTCGGGGTCTACGCGGGTTTCAGCCCCGGCCCCGCTGCCCCCGGAGACACCATCCACGCCGTGGCGCCATCCAAAACCGCAGAGTACACAGCCTGCCCCAGCGCATGCCCGACCTCGGTATGCAAGCCCGCAAATGGCTCTGTCCCCTCGGGGGAGGCCACAGCGATACAGTCGGTTCCCGTGCCCGTCGCCAACCCAGTCGGAAGCTGCAAGCCAACCTCCATCACCGCAGCCGTCCGGGCCTGTGTTGCGATGCTCACGGCCTCCAGCATGGCCGTTTCAGTCAGGCCCACATTCAACCGCACCGCCACATTGATCGTTCCCCAGGCCGAAGGATCGCGCATGAACCGCGTGCCGATACGTTCCGCATTGGAGAGGCCGACCGTGGCCACGGCCTGGGCCTGTGCTGCCCCCACCTGCGCCTTTGCCTGCGTGGTTGCCGAAACATCCCGCGAGGTCAGAAAGCACACCGCATCCTCAGCCTTACGATCAGCCAGAACCGTGCCCAGCCAGGAATGGACATCCAGATCAGGCGGCAGGTCCGCATTCCGTACTTCGCGCCACAGAATACGCCGGGCCGAAACCAAACCGGGACGGTTGATAGCCCAGCTCAGCACACGCATTTGCGCACCAAGGTCGAATTCCACCCAAGGTCTCTCGATCAAAACCTGCGTCACCCAAGGACCTCCAACGGCTGAAACACCGGGCCGAATTCCGTATCCACGAAATGCGCTGAAATTCCGAAATGGTTACGCAAATTTTCAGGCGACAGGACCTCGCGTGGTGATCCGTCCGCAACCAGCCGCCCGCCAGACAACAGAACCAAACGCGAGCAGTGCCGCACCGCCAACCCCAGATCATGGATCGAAACCACCGCCGATTTCCCCTGCTCTGCAATCTGTTGAAAGCAGCGCATCGTGGCGATCTGATGCGAAGGATCCAGCCCCGCGATGGGTTCATCCGCCAGCACCAAAGGCGTTTCCTGCGCCAGGATACGCGCGATCAGGACGCGGGTTTGTTCGCCCCCGGACAGGCGGGTCGCCGTCCTATGACGTAGCTCATCCAGCCCCATCTGGTTCAGGGCCTTGTCCACCGCTGCCCGGTCCTCAGGTCGAACGGCCTGCCCTGCATTCAGGTGCGGGATACGCCCCAAAGTGACCAAAGTTTCCACATCCACCGGCCAGGCGATTTCATGGCTCTGCGGCATCCAGGCAACGTGGCGGGCCCGTTGGCGCGGTGTCATCTCGACGACAGAGCTGGCGCCATCACACGGCACAAGCCCCAGCGCGGCCCGCATCAATGTTGTTTTCCCCGCTCCGTTCGGACCAATCAGACCGACCACCTCTCCTGGGGCAACGGACAGGCTGACGCGGTCGATAACCTGCCTGTCCCGCAGGGCCACGGACATATCGCGCAATGACAACAGCGTCATACCCCGGCCTTTCGTGTTTTATAGATCAGGTGCAGGAACAAGGGCGCCCCCACCAGCGCCGTCAGCACGCCCAGCTTCAGGTCTTGGGTTGGCAGAACCAGCCGCACAACAATATCTGCGGCCAGAACCATCACAGCCCCCCCCAAGGCCGAGGCCCACAGCAACCGCCCCGGACGTGCGCCAACGTATGGTCTGAGAATATGCGGCACAACCAGCCCCACAAACCCGATCGCCCCTGCCACAGCCGTCGCCGCCCCGATTGACGCGGCCGTACCGACCACCAGTTTCAGACGCAAATGGGTCAGATTGATCCCCATCGATTCAGCCGCATCCTCGCCCAAGGTCAGCGCATCCAAACCGCGCGACAAAGACCCAAGCAGCGCCCAGCCAATGCCCATCAGCGGCAGCGCCAGCCAGACATGAGTCATCGACCGATCCGCAAGCGACCCCATCATCCAGAATACGATTTCATTCGCAGCAAAGGGGTTAGGGGACAAATTCAGTACCAAAGAACTCAGCGCCCCCGCCAACGATGAAATCGCGATCCCCGCCAGGATCAGTGTCAGGGATCCGCCACGAGGACCAGCCAAGGCCATCACCAAAAAAACGCTCGCCAAGGCTCCGGCCAGCGCGGCCAGGGGCAAGCCCAGAACAAAGGCCGCCGACAGCCCGGTATGGATCGCCAGAACCGCCCCCAAGGCAGCCGAACCCGACACCCCGATCAGCCCAGGATCAGCCAGCGG
>Ga0070725_10001446_pt1 | contig 13268 bp, 14 predicted proteins | sample tdDd002_FD_69781 | JGI IMG/M metagenome (GOLD analysis project Ga0070725, IMG submission 69781) | Marine sediment microbial communities from the Atlantic coast under amendment with organic carbon and nitrate - tdDd00.2 | ecosystem: Environmental > Aquatic > Marine > Coastal > Sediment | place... | reverse complement strand
GACACGGGTGCATTTATGGCATCAATAGGTGAGCCGATGGGCGCATTTGTTTCTGCTTTATGTGCTGCTGAGTTCTCAAAATTAATTGCAGGAAAAACGAAAGTTGATATTGTTCTTGTTCCGGCTTTGACCATCATTGTGGGTGGCCTTGTAGGTACGTTTATAAGCCCTTGGATTGCGCTGTTTATGCGTGGTCTTGGTGATATAATTAATACTGCGACGGTGCTTCATCCAGTTCCTATGGGCATCATCGTAGCAATGCTGATGGGTATGATTTTAACACTTCCAATTTCAAGTGCGGCACTTGCGATTTCACTTGGATTATCAGGACTTGCTGCAGGCGCTTCTTTGGTGGGGTGCTGTACACAAATGATAGGATTTGCTGTGATTTCATATCGAGAGAATGGTTTTGGTGGATTTATAGCACAGGGATTTGGTACATCAATGCTTCAAGTTCCAAATATCATTCGAAATCCACTTGTGTGGATACCACCAATTCTTGCAAGTGGACTTCTAGGACCTATTGCTACGACAGTTTTTAAGATGGAGTCAAATAGCATTGGTGCAGGAATGGGGACGAGCGGTCTGGTTGGTCAGTTTGGTACCATAGCGGTCATGTCTGAAGCAACACCGATGATTGAAATACTATTTAAGATGGGGATTCTTCATTTTATATTGCCGGCCATTTTAACCTTGGCCATTTCCGAATTCATGCGAACTCGTGGTATGATAAAACTTGGAGATATGAAACTGCACTCGTAATTATGTGATATTCGACAAAGTGGTTGAACCGTTTTGTCTCCTTATATCAACTGAATCACTCACTTGTTTTGGAGACCGGTCTTTCCGGTCTCACTTTTTTTATACGTATTTTGGCAATTTTGGTTTTTTAGGATCTTCCGGGTCATTATCTTTAGTCTTAAAAGCCTTACATGGCTCACCTGAACTTTTATATACATAAACAGATGGCAGCATCTTCGTTTTAAATCCGAAGTAACGACAACCATATGGATTGCTTTGATCCCATGTGACGTAAAAATTAATACATTTTCTACAATTGATCCGTTTCATTTTGAATCTCCCTTCCTTATTATTATACACAGAATTTTTGAAGTATATCTTGAATATTGTTGTTAAAGGGTGAATTTCAGACGATTGTACTTGAAGAAAAGTTGGATATAAAAATATTATATTAAGACAAGAAATCAAGTTTTGCATAGTTGAATTAAAATTATTAACAGGCAATTGTTAATATGTTGATAACTTTCTGAAAATAGTGATTTATTCACACAACTTAGAGTAAATCAATTGTCTTTGATATGAGTATCTGAATTGTGATTTGTCATATTTGCCTTTCGATAATATAATATGAGTACGATAAAGTTGGTGGTGAAAAATATGAATAAATCGGCACCTATTGGTGTATTTGATTCTGGGATGGGTGGCGTTTCTGTGCTTGGAGAATTATTTCGCCATATGCCCACTGAAAATTATATATATTATGGAGACTCTGCCAATGCCCCTTATGGTATTCGTTCAGCAGAAGAACTTATTGAATTGTCATTGAATGTGAGTGAGTATCTTATTGCTCAAGGTGCCAAAGCCATTGTTGTAGCGTGTAATACAGCGACCAGTGCTGCAATTCAAGTACTTAGAGAAAAGTATGATGTCCCTATTATTGGTATGGAACCTGCACTAAAGCCGGCGGTTGAAAATACACATGACGGGCGTGTTGCTGTTATGGCAACGGAGGTCACTCTTCGAGAAAATAAATTTGCGAGTTTAATGGAAAAATTAGATTCTTCTAATCCGATTGAAAAAGTACCTTGTCCTGAACTTGTCCCACTTGTAGAAGAAGGGATTGTTCGTGGACCTGAAATTGAATCGGCGATTAGAACCTGTTTTTCAGGGGTGAATCTTGATGAAGTTCAGAGTGTTGTCCTTGGCTGTACACATTTTGTGTTCTTAAAAGAGTCTGTACGTGCTGTTCTTGGTGAGAACGTGAAAATATTTGATGGAAACTATGGCACAGCAAAACATCTTAAATACAAACTTAAGAACCTTGATATGCTAAATGATCAAAATCCGACGAGTAAAATTGAAATTATAAATTCATTGTCACAGGAGATGGTGAAAAGGTCAAATCTGTTGCTGAAGTTGTATCGTGAAATAGCTTAATTGCATGAGTAATCTGGGTTGAATATACATTATGCTTGTCTATGACAGAGAATTATAATAGAATGGGTTTGTTGGTTTTTTGAAAAACCTCTAAACTATTTGAAACGAAGTGGGTGAAGAAATGAGTAGAATCCTACAATGGTTCAAATCTCTGATTGGGATGAAAGAAGAAGAAGTGTCTTTAAACAAGTACTTAATTGGTGATCATATATTTCAGACAACTAATAAGCGTTCCAGATAGATGAAGAGGTGGTCTTATGGAGCAAATTGTTTCAGATGATGGACTCGTGTATGTTGAAGCGCGACTTCATGAATTGGTTGAAAGTGAAAAACTAGATACGGAAATTGAGCAGATTATTCGCCTCAGATATGGAATTGGAGACAGCAAACCTCTCAATTTTAAGCAATTGACAAAGGTGTTTAAAATGTCGCCAAAAAAAATGAAGATAAAACTTCTACAGGCAGAGCGTACTGTTTTCAACATCCTCAAAAAGAATATATAATTAGAATTATAGATTTTTACTTGAAAGCAGTATAAAACTATGCTATATTTATGGACAATATCAAGACTATGATAGAGCCAAGTAAATGGAGATGCAGCAAAGAGAATCAGTGTTTGGTGTAAACTGATGTGTAATATCCATTGAAATCCACTCTGGAGTCATTCAGTGAGAACTGAACGGTTAGCAGCCGATATCGTGCTTTTGAGAGGATCGAAAGATCAATCAGGGTGGCAACGCGGGAAATAAGAGCTTCTCGTCCCTTACTTAATCGTTACTTTAATTAGTGATGTTTATTAAGTAAGAGACGAGGAGCTTTTTTAGTTTTCAAATACTGTTTTCAAACAGAATTGTAGCTTAAAATGAATCAGATATACGTGAAGAGAATATGAAGGAGGAATGAACATGTTAGATATTAAAAGAATTCGTGCGGAATATGAAGACGTGAAAAAGGCAGTAGAAACCAGAGGTAATGGAGATTTTGATCTGCCAAAGGTTATCGAGTTAGACCAAGAGCGTCGTGCGATTATTACAACTGTAGAAGACATGAAAAACAAGCAAAAAACTGTATCTAAAGAAATTCCTATGCTTAAAAAAGAAGGCAAAGATACAACGGCTGTTATGGCAGAAATGAAGAAGCTTTCTGAAGAAGTTAAAGAACTTGATGTTAAAGTTAAGGGTATTGATGAAGAACTTGAAGCGCTTCTTTTGGGTATTCCTAATACACCATGTGAAGGCACTCCAGTTGGAAATACAGATGAAGACAATCGTGAAGTTCGCACTTGGGGCGAACCTAAGAAGTTTGATTTTGATCCAAAAGCACACTGGGATGTAGGCACTGGTTTAGATATTCTTGATTTCGAACGTGGAACTAAGATTGCAGGCACAAGATTTACAGTCTTAAAACATCACGGTGCTCGACTTGAGCGTGCTCTAATCAACTTTATGCTTGATATGCACACTGACGAGCACAATTTTGTTGAAGTGATGACGCCATTTATGGTGAACCGTACAGCGATGACAGGTACAGGTCAGCTTCCTAAGTTTGAAGATGACATGTTCCACATTCCATCAAAAGATTTTTTCTTGGTTCCAACGGCAGAAGTGCCTGTAACGAATATGTATGCCAATGAAATCATTGATGAAGATCAATTGCCAATTAATCATACTGCATACACACCGTGTTTTAGAAAAGAAGCGGGATCTGCTGGTAGAGACACTCGTGGTATTATTCGTCAGCACCAGTTTAATAAAGTAGAGATGGTGAAATTTGTTGCTCCTGAAGATTCTTATAATGAGCTTGAAAGTTTAACTGCTGCAGCTGAAGACGTTCTTCAAAGATTAGGTCTTGCTTACCGTGTGGTTCAACTTTGTACAGGTGATCTTGGCTTCAGTGCTGCTAAAACTTACGACATTGAAGTATGGATGCCAAGTTATGATAGATATCTAGAAATTTCTTCTTGTTCTAACTTTGAAGATTATCAAGCGCGTCGTGCTAATATTCGCTACCGTGATAAAGAAACGAAAAAAGTACGTCACGTACACACTCTTAATGGATCTGGTCTTGCAGTAGGCCGTACTATGGCGGCAATACTTGAAAATTATCAGCAAGCTGATGGAAGTGTTATTGTTCCAGAAGCTCTAAGACCATACATGGGTGGAAAAGAAGTTTTAAAATAAACTATTCAATTTCAAAAAAAATGGGATGTTGCGTAATGACTGTTTTAAGTCACTATGCAATATCCCATTTTGCTTTTTAGAGTATTGTATTATTAACGTAAACCATCTACGAAAGTTTTAATTCGTGAAATACCTTCTCGTACATCCTGAATATCAGCGGCGTATGAAAGACGGATGTAATCATCAAGTCCAAATGCAATCCCTGGAACAACTGCAAGTTTATGATCCTCAAGTAGTTTATTACAAATCTCTATAGAGAAAGAATCGTCAAACTTCACCTTGTCTTTGATGACAGACATATCCGCGAATAAGTAAAAGGCACCATCAGGTTGGACCAATTCTACACCGTCTATAGTATTGAATAGATGAATGGCTTCCTCGCGTCTGGCTTTATATTGCTCGACCATATGCATCGTGTCAGCTTGACAGCTGTTAATAGCTTCAACCGCAGCCCACTGAGTGATTGTAGATGGGTGAGATACCAAGTGTCCTTGTATGGTTCCAATCGCCCCAGCAATTTCAGGACGACAAGCGGTATAGCCAAGCCTCCAACCAGTCATAGCTGCAGATTTGGAAAGCCCATTGATTATGATCGTCATGTTTTTTGCTTCCTCTGACAAGCTTGCTACGGATGTGAATGTATCTAGATAGCAAATGCGCTCATAAATTTCATCGGCGAGGATGTAAATATTATTTTCAACACAGAATTGAACAACAGGTTCAAGTTCTTCCCGTGTATATACAGCACCAGATGGATTTGATGGGTTTGTGATAAATAAAAGTTTTGTTTTATCTGAAACAGCAACTTTCAAATTCTCAACGGTGAGTTTAAAGTTATTGTTTTTTTGTGTTTCTACAAAGATAGGGACACCACCGACAATCTTGACCATTTCAGGGTAACTTGTCCAATATGGTTTTGGAATAAGAACTTCATCGCCCGGGTCGAGCATGGCAATCAATGTATTTGTGATAGCGTGTTTTGCACCACTTGAAACCACGATTTCTTGTGGTGAATACTCTAAATTGTTTTCATCTTTTAGTTTTTTACAAATAGCGTTTCGAAGTTCAAGAAGACCAGCAGCAGCGTCATATTTTGTTTTATTGTTATGTATGGCCTGGATTGCGGCTTCTTTAGCACCATCTGGTGTCATAAAGTCGGGCTCACCGATACTGAGGCTGATGATATTTTCACCTTGACGTCTAAGTTCAGCTACTTTTGTGCTGATTCCGATCGTAACAGATGGAGAAATTGCGGATAGTTTTTTTGATAACATATGTGTCCTCCAGATTTGAATTTGTTCCATAATAACATAACAAGCGTTTGACTGCATTATATATAGGAAAAAATTTTGAATCCTTCATTTAAAGTGGTAGAATTAGTGTGTTGTTACGTCATAAATGATAGGTGGAAAAATGGACTATTTTGAAGCAACGGTTCTTAGTGTGGTCTCCCTTGTAGCGGTCACGATTATGATACTCGTTTTATATGATATTGGTAGAGATGTTATGCGAGCTGCAAAGAAGGAACGAATACAAAAAAAAGAAAGAGCTGGTTTACCGGATAACGTGTTACAGTTTTCCCGGGAAAACAAGCCTCGATATCGAGCTGTTAAATAGAAAGGGGCACATTAATATGGGCAAACTCTGTAGACAGTCCTTAAAACATGAAAAAATGGACTTCTGGAAAGTGGGACTAACCCTGATTGGAACAATCATTGCTATGAACCTTGTAATGAACTGGGCCGTGCAATTTGGAGCTGTAATTGGAAGTTTGGCTGCAGTAGGAATACTGCTTCTAGGCACTGTGCTGTGCTTTCATTTTATATACCAGTACTTATCAAAATATGATTACCGGCTTATTGGTGAGGAATTGATTCTTGAGCGTGCACTTGGCCGTGCGAATCACATTATATTTACGATTGACATTGATCAAATTAATACTGTGATACCCTATGATGAATTCCCACAAGCAAGTAAAATTAAGAGATTAAACAGACTTGTGCTTCATAAAGATACCAGTGCTTGGTATGTGATTTCTTATAAAAAAGATGATGGAACACAAAACCTTGTATTTGAGCCGGATCAGAATTTTTTATCTGGACTTAATGACAGCATTGGTAAGGTGGTTTAGTCATAATGAAACATACATCCATAATTCAGGCTGTATTATCATATCAAGCAGAAGAGCCTGTCTCATTTCATGTACCGGGCCATAAAAATGGTCGTGCATACAAGACAGAACTACCCACATATGATTTTCTTGATTTAGATGTAACCGAGATACCTGGAACAGATAATTTGCATCACCCAGAAGAAGCGATTCGAAGCGTTTTAGATAAAGCAGCAAAGGTGTATCAATCTAAATCAAGCTATTTTCTTGTTAACGGTACAACGGGTGGAAATCATGCAATGATACTTGGTACAACAAGGCCGGGAGATAAAATTCTGATTGCTAGGAATGTACATAAGTCTGTGCAGACTGCATGTATTCTCGGAAATTTAGAGCCTTTATATGTTTATCCTGAGGTACATCCTGATATAGGACTACCAATGGGTGTGACAGCCGAAGCCATTGAAGCCCAACTGTCTCAGGAAAAAGGGATTAAGGCTATAGTTATTACAAGCCCAACGTATGAAGGTGTTCATTCGGACATTCAGGCTATTTCTGAAGTTGCGAGAAAATATGGAGTTCTTCTTCTTGTGGATGAAGCGCATGGTGCTCATGTTGCTTTGAATTCAGGATTTGGACCAAGTGCCATTTCACACGGAGCTGATGTTGCCGTGCAGAGTACACATAAGTCTATGCGCGCGTTAACACAAGCATCAATGCTTCATGTGTGCACGGATAGAGTGCCTGTAGAAATGCTCGAAACATGGCTTTCGATGTTGCAGTCATCAAGTCCTTCTTATGTATTGCTTGGTTCGTTAGAAAAATCACTTGATGATTTTCAGAACACTGGTAAAACAAGAGCCATAACTTTGCTTCAAAATTTGAAGGAACTTAAGGTGATGTTAGAGACTCGTCTTGGCCTTAAAGTATTATCGGGTTCAGATGTTGAACCTTTTGGGTTTGAGCATGATCCAAGTAAATTGGTTATATTTATGAAAGAAGCTGATAAACTGGCTGATCAACTAAGAGTAGATTTTAACATACAAGTTGAATATGCCACAGCTGATTTTATCGTTTGTGTAACTTCAATATGGAACACAAACGAAGATTTTAATAAGCTTTTTAAGGCACTGGAATCTTTGCGAGCACAGTATACTTCGGAAGTTGAAGGTTTACTGGAGTTCCCTGTTTCGAAGCAAGCTATGACACCAAATCAAGCTTTTTATTTAAGGTCGGTTCAAATAGAATTAGAGTTAGCCATTAACAGAGTTAGTGGTGAATATGTCATACCTTACCCGCCTGGTATTCCAATTTTGTCGCCGGGGGAGATTATAACAGAAGAGATTGTCGATCTTATTTATCGGTGGAAGTCTAGAGGGCATGCAGTCATAGGTGTACAAGATGCCACTCTTAAAACAATAAAAGTTATTGATAAGACAGACTTGGAGGCAAAATGAAAAGAGAAATAATAGAATGGATTAAAGCCATAGGCTTTGCACTAATTATATTTTTTGTGATCAACATATTTATTTCAACAACAACGGTTTATAATACTTCGATGTTCTCAACGTTGATCGAAGGTGATAGACTCGTACTTCTTAGATCTCAAGATGTAGAGCATGGCGATATTGTGTCCTTTGAATCAGATATGACTTTATCAAAAAAAGATATTGCGTCTTTGAACATCATACAACGATTCATGGTGAGTGAAGATACAAAAAAGAATTTGATCAAGCGTGTGATTGCTGTTCCTGGAGATTCAATTGAAATTAGGGGTGGCGTTGTCTGGGTCAATGATGAAATCATTGATGAAAGTTATATAAATACAGTGACAAATAAAGAAGTTGAACACATGGTAATTCCTGAAGGTACGTACTTCATGATGGGAGATAATCGCTATGTTAGTCTTGATAGCCGTGATTTAGGCCCAATTGAAGGGGAGCGTATAATCGGAAAAGTTCTTGTTCGTTTCTTCCCACTCAATCGAATTGGAACAGTTGACTAAGTGACTTGTCCCATATGGTATAATGTTTTCATGGAGTGATATATATGAAGCTTGTCATTGCAATTGTCCATGATGAGGACACTGGAAAACTAATTAAAAAGTTAAATGATGAAAGTTTTCGTGTAACAAAACTAGCATCAACAGGTGGATTCTTAAAGTCGGGCAACACGACACTTCTTGTTGGTGTTGAAAAAGAAAAAGTGGATGATGTTCTTGATGTCGTGAGAAACATATGCAATACACGTCGAGAAGTTACGCCATCGAGCACGTTAATAGGTGAAGCGGGCGGATATTTATCTATGCCCCTTGAAGTGACTGTAGGCGGAGCAACTGTCTTTGTCATCGATGTGGAAAAATATATGAAGGTATAGTGCTCATGTACTTTAATGAAATTATTGGTCATGATGATCTTAAAGATAGGATTCAAAAAGCGCTGAAAGATGATCAGTTAGCGCATGCATATATATTTGAAGGTGTTCAAGGTGTTGGGAAATCTCTGACTGCAGAAGCACTTGCGGCAGCCCTACTGTGTGAAGTGAATGGGGATGAAGCTTGTGGAACTTGTTCTGCTTGTCTTAAGATGGCCAGCGCGAATCACCCGGATTATGAAATTGTTTTACCGGATGGCGCCAGTATCAAAAATAAGCAAATTGAAACCTTTCAGGAGTTCATTTTACTAAAACCCTATACGGGTAACAAAAAAATAGCTGTTGTGCGTTACGCACATACGATGACACTGAGTGCACAAAATAGAATTTTGAAGATTCTTGAGGAGCCACCTCATTATGCAGTGATCATTTTTATCACGGATCAAGTGGCGAGTATGTTGCCAACAATCCGGTCACGGTGTCAAATCGTGTCGTTTCAAAGGTTATCAAGGGAAAAAATCAGTCGATATTTGATGGACGCCCACAATCTGTCTCAAGAAGATGCAAACATGTATGCAACGTTTGCAGATGGTTCCATACTTAGAGCCAACGAAAGCATATCTGATGAAGTTTTTGTAGAGTTGAGAGGCAGTGTTATAGAATTTATAGATTGTTTGATTCATAAAAAAACAGCCAAAGCATTTGATTGGGCCTCGGATATAGAGAGTCAAAAGGAAAAACTTGAGTTGGTACTCAACCTCATGAAGCTTTGGTTTAGAGATATTATGTTATTAAAAAATGGAGCACAGGAAGAATTACTTTTCAACGCTGACCATATAGAAACACTTAGAAAAGAGTCATACAGAGTATCACTTTGCAAATCCGTAGAAATACTTGAACGTATAGAGCAAGCCAGAACACAGCTGGCATCCCACGTAAATGTGGGATTACTTTTAGAAACACTGATATTGGATATCCAGGAGGGTATGTAGATGGTTACAGTTGTAGGCGTTCGGTTTAAAAGAGCCGGCAAAGTCTATTATTTTGATCCAGATGAGCACGCAGTTGAAAAGGGGCATTCAGCAATTGTTGAAACAGCTCGTGGTGTTGAATTTGGAGAGGTTGTTATAGGACCTAAAAAAGTTAAAGATGATGAAATTGTACCACCACTTAAAAAAGTAATCCGAGTGGCTACTGATGAAGATAAAGATATTCATACAGAAAATAAACGCAAGGCTGACGAGGCCTTAGGTGTTTGCCAAGAAAAAATTGCAAAACATGAATTGGATATGAAACTTATTGATGTTGAGTATACATTTGACAACAATAAGGTGATATTCTACTTTACAGCTGACGGACGTGTAGACTTCCGCGAACTTGTTAAAGATCTGGCTTCTGTATTTAGAACGCGAATTGAACTTCGTCAAATTGGCGTACGTGATGAAGCAAAAATGCTTAATGGTATTGGACCATGTGGTGTTGGGTTATGTTGTGCAAACTGGTTGGGTGATTTTGCACCTGTGTCCATTAAAATGGCAAAAGACCAGAATTTATCACTAAATCCTACAAAAATTTCGGGTATTTGCGGTCGATTGATGTGTTGTTTACGTTATGAGCATGAAAACTATGTTCAAATTCGTAAAGAGCTTCCTAGAAAGAACGATAGAATTATGACGCCAGACGGAAAAGCTGTTGTTATTGAGCCTGTTATTCTTAAGGAGTCTGTAAAGGTTCGATTGATTATTAATGAAGAAAAAAATGAGCTTGGTGAAGATCTATTGCTAATTCACAAGGATGACATCAAGCCTGTGCCAAAGTGTGATAAAAAAGGCAAATGTGGCGGGCATCAACAAAAAGAAGCTCCAAAACAGGATGATGTAGAGTATAAAAATTCTGAACTAAAGGCTGAATCAGTACCTGAAAGTAAGACAGAAGGTAAAGATAGAGCAAAGAGTAGTGATAAAAGAGACAAGCCGAAGGCTCAGGAACGACCTAGGAATCAAAGGGATAGAAAACCTAGAGATCAAAAAGGTCCGAATAGAAATGACAATAGAGCTAAGAACACGGGTGATTCACGCAGTGATAAAAAAACTGATGTGAGACCAAACAGACAGAATACACCCAAACAAGAAGTGAAACAAGTACCAAAGCAAGAAGTGAAACAAGAAGTGAAGCAAGAAGTGAGAATTGAGAACAAAAACGAAGAATAAGTTATATTTTTAGAACTTTTAGCTCGCACATCAAAAGATGTTTGCACATCGACTGAGGTGCGAGCTTTCTATATTAGGAGGTAGGAACGTGAACGAATTGGTTAAGCCTCATGAACGGGTGGACGATCTTCAAATCGATGGGCTCAAAATCATCCAAAATCCCCAAGGTTTCTGTTTTGGAATAGATGCAGTACTCATTAGTAATTTTGCAAAAGTGAGAAAAAAAGATAAAGTTATTGATTTGGGCACTGGGACGGGCATTATACCTCTACTTGTGGCAGCTAAGTCGAAAGAGTCACACGTTTCTGGTTTTGAAATACAATCAGATGTTGCGGACATGGCAAGACGATCTGTGGCCCTAAATGGTCTTGAAGAGCGAATAGACATTGTTGAGGACAATATTAACAATGCCTTGAACCACTTTGGGAAACATACTGCGGATGTGGTTATTTCCAATCCACCTTATATGGCTTCTGGTGTTGGAGAAGTGAATCCTTCAGATTATAAGGCGATAAGCCGTCATGAAATACACTGTACTCTAGAAGATATTATTCGGACAGCCTGTGATTTACTTAGAGTGAATGGGCAATTTTACATGGTACACCGTCCAAACCGTTTGGTGGATATTTTATCTCTGTGTAGAGCATATAAGCTTGAACCGAAACAGATTAGATTTGTTCATCCTTTTGCTGGAAAGAGTCCAAATATTGTTTTGGTACAAGCTACAAAGGGTGGACGTCCAGATCTTAAAGTTCTTGAGCCGCTTATAGTGCGAAACGATGACCGCACCTACACAGACGAAATTTATGAGATTTATCGTCAAACAAACATAAGTACATTTGAAAGGCGTGAATAATAATGGAAGAGTACGGAACGCTATACATTTGTCCAACGCCAATTGGAAATCTTGATGACATTACTTTTCGCGTGCTTAAAACTTTGAATTCAGCGGATCTCATCGCAGCGGAGGATACAAGACATACAAAAAAATTACTCACGCATTTTGATGTTCATACACAAATATTCAGTTATCATGAACACAATAAAGCGAAGGCTGGTCCAGTATTGATTGAAAGACTTCAGTCGGGAACATCAATTGCACTGGTTACTGATGCAGGCACACCTGGTATTTCAGATCCGGGTGAGGATCTGATTAAACTTGCTATTGAAGCTGGCGTACCAATTGTAAGTCAGCCTGGGGCGACAGCCTTTGTTACAGCTCTTGTGGCATCAGGTCTTCCTACGGGTAAATTTGTCTTTGAAGGATTTCTTGATCGACATAAGAAGAGACGAAGAGAAGCGCTTGAAGGTTTAAAAAATGAAACTAGAACTGTTATCTTCTATGAAGCACCACACAGATTATTACAGACGCTTGATAGCATGCTTGAAGTACTTGGTGATCGCCAATTGACAGCTGCTCGAGAGTTAACGAAGAGATACGAATCGTATGTTCGTGGGTCAATATCAGAAGTTATTGATCACTTTAAAACAACTGCACCGCGAGGTGAATTTGTCCTTGTACTTTCTGGTATTGATCCAGAGGATATAGAAACGGCCGACAATCCACTTCTTGATATGAGTATTGAAGAACATCTGACATATTATATTAATCAAGGCATGCGAAAGAAAGAAGCAGCAGCTCTTGTAGCTGAAGCACGCGGCCTTAACAAGAGGGATGTCTATAAAATAACGGTGGATCTATAATCTTGCGTATGATATGCTAATTATGAAACACTAAGGTAAATGTATGAGATAGATATTTGCTGGAATTAAGTTTTATTTTGTAAGGACCACTGGAGGGTCATATGAAAGCTCAGCTTGCACACGATCGAATTCTATTGATGTTGCCTGGCTGTATTTTCGCTAATATCGGCGGAAAAACACCAAATAGGGAGCGTGTCACAATAGAATGTCATTAAATGCAAGCAAATACAATTTCTGCTAATTAAGCCGAGCGTATTTTGCTCGGCTATTTTTGTGCGCGCTATTGGGTGGCGGGGAAGCAATAGACTGCATACAATACAGAAAAAGGAGTAATCATATGGAAAAATTAAAACGAAATATACAATTAGAGTATTTATATACAGTACTATTCAATCTGGATTTAACACGAGGCCTCTGGATGATTTATCTTGCTTCTAAAGGGATGTCCCTTATGCAGCTTGGAGTATTAGAATCAATCTTTCATGTCACATCTTTCTTGATGGAAATACCAAC
>Ga0070725_10001438_pt1 | contig 13312 bp, 11 predicted proteins | sample tdDd002_FD_69781 | JGI IMG/M metagenome (GOLD analysis project Ga0070725, IMG submission 69781) | Marine sediment microbial communities from the Atlantic coast under amendment with organic carbon and nitrate - tdDd00.2 | ecosystem: Environmental > Aquatic > Marine > Coastal > Sediment | place... | reverse complement strand
CGATTTTCGTAAATTGTACATAACAGGGTGTCGCGATCGGCCGCAATACACAAACCGTCATCTAAACGAGCCATAACGTCACCATTAAACTCATCCGAGACTATGTATTCAGGCGGTACGCCTGTATCTGAGATAATCATGACTTCGAGGCGGCAACAACACGCCTGGCAAGTTGAGCAGGTCATTTCGGGATCGGGTAAATTTGTTACTTCAATAGTCATAAAGCTCAATAGTCATGTGTAGCGTTGGAATCATTAATTACAAGCATAATAACCTAAAGGGGCGCCGGACAATAAACAAAATGACAGCATAACGTGAAAAGCGCACCGAATGTCGATGCGCATTGCGTTTGGTATTAATCTCGAAAGCAGTGCTTACCCCTAGCTCTGAATGACTTAGCCTTTGATTGTGTAATCCCCTTTGGTCGATAGGGTCACTGTGATGGGTGAGTCAGTTTTATTCTTCCAATACCAGCCATGTGAACCGGCGAAAGGCGTTGTGAGCGAACCTTTCATCTTATCAGAGGTAGTAATAGAGAAACTCTCGAAATAGCCAGTGGTATCCCCCTTGGGCTCACCGTGAAAATCGAAATACAGTGCTTCGCCTCCTGTACTCCACTCATACTCTAAGTGAACAAACTCATCCATCAGCAACTTATATTCAAGCCCTTTCCCAGCAGGAATATCAATCTTAATGGTATCGCTTCTCACCCCAGGTGTTTGGCGCATCTTTGCTATCTCTGCCACAGTTGGCGCGTTGGCAGGTGTCACGGCCTGCTTTAAGGCGATAACCGTCTCCCCCTCTCGAGCAGAACTGGTACTTGGGTTAACACTTATGTTAGTGCTTATTACAGGTTCAGAAGTGGCCTGTGCTAACTTAGTTAACCCAGCCATTTGACCAATGCCGGTGGGATCCATGTTGTACTCGGCAGGTAAAATTGCCGTAACAAACACCACGGCGGCGATAATCGTCGCCCCAATACTCGCCTTAACTAAGGTCGCCGTCGAGTGAACCGGGATCCCGTTGACTCGCTCACTATTTACATTTTTGTTTGACTCTTTACTCGTGTTTGTATTCATATTGCTCGTTATCATGTTATTACCTTCGGCCCATAGATGGGCTCAATTTCATTCTGTTAGCCTTTAATAACGTCTTTTCTCAAGGCTTTTCTTTCTGTTTTAGTCAATGTTCTGGTCTAAGCGTTTTAAGTGGTAAAATAGCCCGTTAACTGAAAGCCCACCAGCATCATGCCTGCGCTCATTAACAGGGTGTTTGCCGCTGTAGAAAACTGAAGGTAACTTCGGTGACGACGCCAGAAGCTCATCAGGATAAGCACCACACCTAAGGCCAGGAACTGACCCAATTCCACTCCGACATTAAAGGCTAAAATGTTCGGTACTAATCCCTCCTGGGGAAGATTAAACTCCTGAATTTTGGTGGCTAGACCAAAACCATGAAACAGTCCGAAGATCATCACGGCCAGCTTAGTGTTGGGTTGAAAGCCAAATATTCGCTGAAAGCCGCCTAAATTATCGAACCCCTTATAGACAATCGAGAAGCCGATGATGGCATCGATAAGATAGGCATTGACCTGAATATCACTAAGTACGCCAAATAGCAGGGTGATGCTATGGCCTAAGGTAAACAGGCTGACATACAGCAACACATCTTTACTTCTGAACAGGAAGAAGATCACCCCCACAAGAAACAACAGATGATCGTATCCCGTCACCATATGCTTGGCACCGATATAGATAAAGGGCAGAATCGATACCCCTTCATTCAAGGTTAGAAACTGCTTGGTATCCTCATCGACTCCGTGGGCAGACAGAGAAAACGAAGCGAATACTCCTAATAAAACCACCAACAAACTCACCATGACTTTCATGGTGTTGGCCAAAGATTGGCTCATTACACATACTCCAATACGTCGGTTTCAGTCCGAAAAATAGAGGACTGTTCCGTTAATTCAGAACTAATCTGATAAATACAGGACAAGAACAGCGAAAAATTACCGTAAATATGTCCGTGCAGATTGATAAAGAGAGTGGAACTAGACGTGCGGAGGGGGAATGGGCGGTGCGTAACCTAAATTAAAGTAAGAGATATCATCGTCGATAAGCGTTTCTGACTGGAAAAAACCCGACATAAAAACGGTATCTGCCGGTGGATGCGACGGAGCATGAGAATGGTTTGCGTGTTCATGCTCAGTTTCCAAAGACTCAGAAACCGTCTCAGAGACTGACTCAGCAAAAAAGTCATACACCGATTCGGTGGCATTGAAAGCGGCATGCTGATGGCCTTGATCTCGGCCTTCACCGAAAGAATCTGGACTGTTACCGTAAGAGTCCGGGCTTTCGCTCATACCATGGCTTAAACGGTTACTGGCACTGTGAACATGATGGTGATTGACATCGATGCCCATAGGATGATCGCCAACGGGGTATTGAACAGAAAAAGCGGAACCCGTCGCTAAAACCTGACACATCAAGACCACCAGCAAGATAGCCAGTGTAAAATTAGATTGCCCCCGCCTACCGGTTTTTTCCGTCCAGTACAGTGCAGACAGTGATGTGGGAATTCTAACAGGTAACAGCTTGCTCTCCTGTAGGTGTTGCCCCTTTTGGGAAACGACTCAAATAATGACTCGAAGCATTAAAGCAGATCTAAATGAAAACATCTAGCGGCTAAAGCCAGCGAACGTGAAACAAACACCTAACCGGTATTTATTCAACGTAAGCTATCTGTAACCCGATCAGTATCTTTGGTTGCTGCGCAATTTTGTACAAAAATAGCAGTAAGAATTAAGCTAAGATTAGACTTTTAATCAAGCCTACGTCGCATTTGTTCAAAAGGACATCAGTAATTACAAGTACAATGGCGTCAACCAACACACAAGAAAAAGCAGAATTCACCTTGGCCCAAGAACTGGGGGGCGTTGAGCTGCTTAATGCCAGTTATCATAAACAAAACTTCTCCCGTCACAGCCATGAGGGTTACACAGTCGGCGTTATTGAAACCGGAGCACAACGTTTTTATCGCACCGGTGGCGACCATATCGCGCCACAGAACAGTATTATTTTAGTCAATGCCGACGAAGTTCATAATGGCTGCTCTGCCGCCGAGGGAGGCTGGTCTTACCGTGCCATGTACCCGCTTCCACAGCAGTTTTCAAAGCTGAATGATGAGTTGGGTCTATCGAAAAGAGGCGCGCCCTATTTTCCAGAGCCCGTAGTCCATGATAAGCCTATGGCCGATATGCTCAGGATGATGTTTCACACACTCAGTACCTCTGATAACCAACTCCTGCGAGAGAGTGTGATCTACTCATGCATGATAAAACTCATGTCTCGCCATAGCAGGAGTAACACCAATCTGCCGACCCCCGCTTTGGCTCAAACCCAATTAACCTTGGTCAGGCAGTTCCTCGATGATTATCCTGCCGAAAATGTCTCCTTAGAAGCGCTGGCTGCGTTAGCCGGACTCAGCCCCTATTATCTGATAAAACAGTTTCAACGTGTATTCGGACTCCCTCCCCACGCTTACCAAATCCAGTGTCGAATTCGACTAGCAAAACAGAAGATTAAGCAGGGTTACAAACTGCTCGATGTTGCCTTGGAATGCGGTTTCCACGATCAGAGCCACCTTAATCGTCACTTTAAACGCACCATGGGCGTCACCCCGGGTCAATATGCAAAGGAATGCGGCCGTAAATTGGCCTTAGCCATTTAAAGGCGCTATTTAAAGCCACTTAAAACAGCATATGAACCGATACCGGGGCACATTTCATCTAATCCCTTACTTTTTAAGCCCACAGCCCGCAGACCAATATCGTACAAGCCAACCGAGCCGGGATGATTTAGCGTATTAAGTCAGCCCTCACTTATGGAAAGATAGACACAATGGCGACACTGGCAGTAACCAATACAAACCAAGATAAGGTCGATGCTTTTTTAAAAGGGGCATTGGCAGTCATGCCCCTGACGATTGCCGTGATCCCTTGGGGGATTTTAGCAGGCTCCTTTGCCCTTGATGCCGGATTGTCGGCAGTCGAAAGCCAGGCTATGTCCGTCATCGTATTCGCAGGTTCTGCACAACTTGTCGCCCTGGGAATGATCAAGGCGGGTGTGGGGCTAACCAGTATCATGATCACCACCTTACTCATCACCTCACGGCATTTGCTTTATGCTATGGCCATGAGATCGCAGATAAGTCCGATGCGCCTCAGGTGGCGACTGATATTAGGTTTTCTGCTCACCGATGAGCTTTTTGCTATCGCAAATCAGGGAAAACAGCACAAGCTCAACCCTTGGTATGCGCTGGGTGGAGGGTTGAGTTTCTATCTCGGCTGGAATATCGCTACCGCCATGGGGATATTTGCCGGACATACCATTACAGACTTAGATTCCTGGGGATTAGATTTTGCTATCGCAGCGACATTCATTGCGATAGTGGTCCCGTCAATAAAGAAGCCCTCGGTACTCCTGTGCGTACTGGTATCTCTTGTTTGCGCCGTGGTCTGCGACTTATTCGCCATGGAGGCCGGGCTATTGATTGCCGCGCTCACGGGCATGGTCTCTGGCACTGTGTATGCGAAACTAACGGGAGAAAAGTCATGATTTGGTTAACCATACTCGCCATGGCGGCGCTGGTATTTGCCAGCCGTTACCTTTTTTTAGAGCCAAAGTTACCTGTCCGCTTGAGTAAGCAGACCTTAACCTTTTTAAGTTACTCGGCGCCAGCGGTGCTAACAGCCATAGTCGCACCGATTGTATTTATACAGGAAGGAAGTAGCGGCTTAGATTTGAGCCTGAATAACAGCTATCTAGTCAGTGCGGCCGTCGCGACTATACTGGCTTACACCACACGCAACGTTCTGTTGACCACTATCGCCAGTATGGTGCTTTTTTTTACGATCCACTAAACAAGACTGAAATTCAGCTAAAAAGGAATGACCATGAAAGTGACCTGTCATGTCAGATATGAGATTGACCCCGATAAACTCGACACGTTCGAACACTATGCCAAATTATGGATCCCTTTAGTGGAGAAATTTGGCGGTCAGCATCATGGTTACTTCCTGCCAGGTGAAGGGGCAAACGATATCGCCATCGCCCTTTTTTCATTTCCAAGTTTGGCCGACTACGAAAACTATCGTGAAAAATCGATGCAAGATAAAGCCTGCATTGACGCCTTCGATTACGCTAAACAACATAACTTCATCAAACGCTATGATCGAAGCTTTATGCGGCCGGTTTTACGATAAGTTCGCATCACAGCAGAACTCATGCCACATTAAGAGGGCATTGTTTGAGACGCGTGTTGTTAGAGATAAGCGGATCGATGAAGCGCTCATATAAAAAACGAGCCTTAAAATCTAAGACTCGTTTTATTCGTTTGAGCAGATTAAGCACTCATTTCAATGAGCTTGCCTATTTCAGCGTTACCTGTAACGTCACATCGTCACTACTTGGCATACTCTGCACCGAAACATAATACCAGCCGCTCTTAGGTTGATTGACGGTCACGCTCTCAATCGTACCGGGATTGGCTGATTTGCCGGTGTTACTGCTTGCATCGGGCCAGCTTTCACCCACATATAACTCGAGTTCTCCAAATCCATGACCCGTTTCAGCAGTCAGGCTCTGGGTTCCCACGGGCACGTTAATATAGAAAGAGGAGCGACCATTCTTAACACAGATAGGGGTACCGCCTGTGATGCTGCCATAATCTTGCGCTGACTCGGTGGTGCACATATCAGCAAGGACACTCGGTTCAGTTGGCTCTACAGGATTAGTGTCGCTGTCAGTCAGACTCACCTTCATTGAAACACCTGAGTAGCTGCTTGCCGTGTCGATGGCGATATAACGCCAGCCACGGTTCGCCACCACATGCAGTCGTTCCTCGTTGTCTGATGTTTCAGCCTTAGCCTGTGCATTCGTTGAACTTGCCCAGGTATCGGCGTTGAAATAGATATTAGCATCGCCCTCACCGCCTTCGGTGGTGATATAAAGATCGGTATTGTCCGCATCGACCCAAATATAGAAGCTACCTCTCCCGCCACTGATACACTCACCCTTCTCTAAGGTCAGCTTGCCCGAGCTTATCGTGACCGCGCCGCAACTCTGAACGACTCCGTTATTGGGATCATTTGGGAACAGATCTGAGTTATCACCCACACCATCACCATCGGTATCTACCGATTCACTGGCATCGTTCGGGAAAGCATCTGAGTTATTACCCACGCCATCGCCATCGGTATCGACTGATTCACTGGCATCGTTCGGGAAAGCATCCGAGTTATTCCCCACGCCATCGCCATCCGTATCGACTGATTCACTGGCATCGTTCGGGAAAGCATCCGAGTTATCACCCATGCCATCACCGTCCGTATCGACTGATTCACTCGCATCGTTCGGGAAAGCATCTGAGTTGTTACCTACACCATCGCCGTCTGAATCAAGCGTTTCTGTCGGATCATTCGGGAATGCATCTTGTGAATCGATAACGCCATCACCATCACTGTCAAGGGGACTGGTACCACCGTTAACGAGATCTTGGGTGATCTCATATTCATTTACCACGCCCTCTTCGGTCATCACTGCAACCCCAAGACATTGACCACTGGTGTCTGTGATAGCCGCGCGGCGGTTACCAAACCACTTCCAGGTACTGGCACTATCATAAGTTTCACCCGTTGCCAGCGTTGTGAAACCAAAGCTTTCACTCAGCTCACCGGTTTCATTATCGACGCGATAGACTCGAACGGATGTGTTGCTGTTATTAGTAAATGAGAAGTCCGCCTCAAATGGACCGGTCAGGTGCTTCTGCATCAAGTCACAACTGCCGATAGTGTCGGCAGCCGGGATAACCTCGGGGGCAGCGGCATTGGCAACGATGGCATCATCTATGACAAAATCTGCCGTTTCATTGTTAAGTACTCCGACACTTAAACAGTTCAGGCGGGCATCGGCTAGCATTAAGCGACGATCACCAAACCAAATATCAGAGGTGTAACTCTCGCCTTTATTGAGCGTGCCATAACCAAAATCGAACCCAGTTGCCGCACTGGCATACTTAGGCTTACCGGTTAAATTATCGATTCTGAACAGACGCACAGGATAATCTGTCGTGTTGGTAATGGTGAATTCATGAGATTCATCTTTAATCAGATGTGGCCTGACAAGCTCACAGCTGCCCAACTTATCTTGCTCTGGGATCACTTCAGGCACGACATCTTTAACTAGCTCGGCATCGATAGTGAAATTATTTTGTACCGGCGCCATTACAGCCACACCTAAACAGTTCATCGCGTTGTCGGTGAGCATCAAACGATCCCCTTCGCTCCAACTCGACGCGGTATAATCCTCTCCCATATTCAAAGTTGCATAGTTTTTACCGAAACTTGCTGTCCCCTTGTTGTTATCTATCCAGAACAGGGAAACCGGCGTATCAGTGGTGTTCGTCACCACATACCCGGTCGTGTCTGCATCTACCTTACGTACATATTGCTGAGTCAGGGCGCAGCTGCCTATGGTGTCTTCAGCAGGAAGGTTAACTCCGGTGGGAGCGACGGTTTCAGAGTTCATCAATAGGAAGGCCTCGAAGCCCGTTTCGGTGCGTTCTGCGACTCCTTTTAACACCTCAATATAGTCGGCATTATCACCGGACTGCAGCGCTGAGGTGATCAAACTCATCTCATCGGGATGCTCTTCAGCCAGATAGCGCATGGCAAAGTAGCTCCACTGATAGAGGTTATCGTATCCATACGCCATAAACAGTATGTTATACAGAGGTGGAATCGTTTCTCCCTTCAAGGTATTCAACGTACGGGGATGTTCGGCACCATTAGCCAAATACTCGGCCATTCCTTCGGACCAGGAGACGTTGTAATCGAATGAACCGTAGTTGCCTGACTTGATATAGCGGCCATCGAGATAATGGACATACTCGTGCCTTAGGTTATAGATCTGATCCTCATACTGGCACGAGGTTCCCACCCAAGAGTCCGGGCATTGCATAGCGATAAAACGCGCCTGATTACCTACATTTTCGGGTGTTCCTTCCAGATACATACCACCATTGTCTGTACTGATCCCAAAAAACTCGGGCGCATACTTCTCATAATCTTCAGGACTGGCAAAGGCCACCACTTCAATGGTGTCATTTTGATCGCCAACCACAGGCACACCGCCAGTGTTAAACAGAGCATGAAACTCAACTTCCTGTTGCGCCATATCCTCACAAGATTGAGCCAGAGTTGCCTGACTGATAGTCCCTTGAGCACGGATCACTATCTTATCGGTGCACTGGTGACGTACCGTTAGAATATCTTCCTCTTTGGGAGGGACCACACAGCTGCCGAACAGCGCGTCGCTTGCCTCACATTGTCGACCCGCGGACTCCAGATAATTTTTAGTCACTATGGTCTCAGTTGTTTCAACAGAGATAATTTCTGTGACCTTGCCATGAACCTCTAAAATAGTGCTGTCGAAGCGATCCTTAGCCTCGTCGGTTGCAATACTCGATATTTTCCCCATCGCGATAAAGGTATGAGGCAAAATCCACTTCCTGTCTGCCTCACCCGACCAGCGCATATCCAGTGAGGTTTCACCGAGAAAAGCAAATGATCGCATCACCGAGAGTACATCCAGCATATTGTTGTTAAACGCCGCTTTAGTCTCCGCATCACCGTAGTAGGCAGCCGAACCAATAGCCCCCAAAAGTGCCATCGTCGCATCACCCGCATTCGACGCTCCGAACGGGTTAGTCTGTAGTGAATGGTATTGGATTATGGCTAACAGGTGTGGCAGTTGATCTTTAAAGTAAGCTGCGCCGGTTTTTCGCTCGAAGTTCTTAAGAGCCTTTGCATAACCTTCTTGAATCACGCCTCCATCAGCGCTCAAGAAACCACTCATCTTAGCCACGGCCTGTAGGGCGAGGCTCAGTTTAGATGCTTCATCGTCAGTCATGGTATCGGCGTAGTACTTGTATGAGCCAAGAAAATAGAGCAGCTGGTTAAGATCGGGATCGCTTAAGTCATCAGCATCGGCAAGGAAATGAACGGCATTAGTGACAGGGGTAATGGGATCGTCTTGTGCGCCAGCGATGCCTTCGAAATCGCTATAGCTCGCCGCGAGTATCGTCGCGATAACATCACCATATTGAGCCTTAGATGTGATAGCCGCTGCTGGCAGGTCGACTGCGATATCGGTATCATAAACAATATAATCTCCCATAGGCGGCGGAACATCACCTCCGGTCACCGTCACCTCAAGGCTGGTTTGCTGAATGTTACCGTTGATTTTGAAATATCTTGCTCCGGCGCGTGAAACGAAAGAGAGTGACTCACTATTTGTGTCCGCGGTGACACTACTAAGCTCGACATTTCCGCTCCAGTCACTACCATCATACAACAGGATATCGGCATCACTTCCGCTAAAGGTTCCACCCGAAGTCGTGATAGTCACATCGCTGTTGTCATAGGGGATATTGACATAAAAATAATGCCCATAATCGGTGATGCAGTGGACTTGATTGACGGGGACTTCGCCTTGTCTATCCAAGGTCTTAGTGCCACACATCTCGGTGGCGTGAACAGAGCCTGAATAGAGCATGCCTAAATTAAGAGAGAGTATGATAGCGCTGGCTAACATTGATTTTTTTGAACATATATCATTTGTTGATTTTATTATATTTTTCATAGGGTTTACCTTATGCGACCTAGTCAGCTCAGGGGAGCGAATAGCGTTCATCTAAGAAAGGACACGTGCAATCCAGATTGCGACCTTTGGATATTCCACTGCTGTACACGTAATGCATGATCGCGAACAGGTGACCTTGATGATCTATCTGTTTTTATTGTTTTGATTGACGACACTGTTTTACTAACGAAATGCTTCACCCGCCTTCATGTTAATAAAATGTTTCGACAGCCATTAGTACCGTATATTGGATACAAAATACAAGGGCGAGTGAATTATTTTCATAATGCACATCTATGAAAATTACCGCCTTGTTAGTTTTATATGCTGACAGCCGGAGTTAAAACAGATAAATATGCCGCACGCGAATCAGTGTAAAACACTGTAGATTGGTTGTTTTTATTGGGCAGTATTACATTCGAACACTAACCAGAGGCGCGCCGAAGGTGAGCTTAGATGGTTATGGGCATTTAAAACAGATGAGTGAATTAACAGTGAGTCTCGCTATGAACTGAGTATGTCACTCCTGACACCGTGCGACCACAATGGTATGTCGACCCTCAGCTCATGCACTTAAAGCGCTCTTACGTGTAAAGCGCTCTTGCGTGCGAGTCTCCTGCTATCGACCATAGCGCGTCGCTTCGAAGCTGTTAAGCAGACGATGAACGAGGTAGCACGCCAGCAGGGTCACGACGATGGCAAATAAAACACTGCTGATCCGATATAGCGCACTGAAGAAGAAATCGTTATTTGGCGTCAGATTTTGGCCAAACAGAATACCCAATGTGGTAAGTGTACCGAAACCAACCCCGGAGCCGCCGCCCTCTTTCACATGGGTATAGCTACATAACATTAAGCCTATCCATAATAGCGGTAAAACTAATACCAGCTCTCCTGACCAGTTGTACAAAAAAAGCAAGCCCACCATGCTAACTACCACACCTAAGATGGTCCCCATGGCGCGCTTTCTTGCATATCCCAGAGTCCCATTCCAATGCATAGGAAATAGCAGGAGCACGCTTGTGGCTTGTGCCGACATCGAGTCACTTAAGTTACACACCTGAAACATGAGAAACGATAGGGTCGCAATAGTGGCACCCATCAGCATTTCATGGCGAGTCTGATGACCTTTTTTGGGCTGAGGCTGAGGTTCTGGCACAGGTCGAGCTTTAGCCTGCTCTACAGTCTCAGTGTCGGTGCTAGCACAGGTGTTAGTATTCGTTTCATTTTCTATACAGGGGATCAGCGCCATCATTGCGAAGGCAATCATCACACTTAAGATGTTCGCTCCAAGATTAGTGAAAATCAGATCATTGAGATCGGTACCGGGATAACTGGCAAAGTTGAGCATGATACTTAAACTCAGCACACCATTGGCACCAAACAGAAACAGACTCCCCTTTGACATGCAGGCAAACTTATATAAAAACAGCAAGAAGACGATGATAGACATCTGCACGGGGTGTCCGCCAAAGAAACCACCTAATATTCCCACTTCCAGCCCACACACAAGCGCCGAAGCCAGGCACTGTCTTCCGGCATGGCCGGTCATTTTCGGGATCATCCCCAGCAATAATATGGGGGTTACCGTAAAAAACACGCCGTAATTCCAGTTAAAGAATTTGCACAGGAAAAAGCCGATGGCCGCCCCCGTCGCAATACGAAGACATTGGCGAATGTCATTTTCAGATAGTGTGTGATGCCATAATTTCATCATCTCTCTCCCAGAATACAGATAAATATTAAATTAGCCCATCAGTCCCTTATATGAAGAGTCTGAACAAGGCGCATCGCAGAACGAGCCATGGACTGTTTTGAGCCGGTAGAACGCAGCATCCAGAGTGAGTTAACCCAAAATTTTCGAATAGACTGCGATCGAATAACAGAGATAAATAACCGAATAAATAGAGTTAATAATGGGTAGGTTAGTAGATATAGTGCAGGTAACTCAGCAGGCTAATTTGAACTTTTGCAAGCAGACAAAAAATGGCATTATCTGGCAATAACTGAACCGTGGCTTGTGCCCCCGACGGCAACATTTCCGGATAGGGCACATCTAAGTTCAGGTGCAAGCGCATGCGCTGTGCATCACGAACCCATCGATTCGACTCTGTGGGAGTTGCCAGCTGCCCATTTGCATCGAACTGACCAACACTCACCCCCGCATCCATACTCGCAATAAAGGCCGGATAGAGTTGCCCGGGTTCCCCATCAAATGCGACCAAAGCCCGGCTGCCATTTGATGCTCGTTTTGAGCTCTTCTCACGAAAATCGGCAATGATATCAATTTCAGATGAGACCAGCGCCAGCAAAGGTTGTCCTGCACTCGCATACGCTCCGGCTTGAAGCTGAAGGTTAGTTACTGTGCCGCCCTGCTCGGCTCTGACCTGAGTGTAAGAAAGGTTTAACTTTGCTTGTTTTAACTGATTCAACGCAACACGTAGATTAACGTTATTTTCATCGAGTTCACCGCGGCGTACTGTTAGCTCTTTAAGGCGGGCCTTGCTTGCCAATAGGTTCGCTTTCGCAGCCGTCGCGTCACTTTCCAAACTGTCTTTTTTCTGCTGCGAAACGCCGTGACGATCGAACAGAGAGTTAACCCGCTTGGCATCGGCCTGTTTTTGTAATGCAATGATACTACTTGCTTTAACATCGGCCTCGGCTGCAGCTAAAGACGCATCCAGCTCTTGATTGGATTTTCGCGTCTGTTCCAGATTCAGCACCGCCTTCTCTACGTTAAGCTGGTAGGGTGTCGGGTCGATATAAAAAAGGACATCCCCTTTGTGTACCACTTGATTATTTTTAACATTTATTGCGACGATAGGCCCATTAACGCGAGGGGCAACTTTAGTCACATCCCTGGTTGCCATCGCCTGTTGAGTCAGTGGCATATTAAAATCGGCTAAAATAAAATACGAAAAAATCATCACAAAAAGTAACATTGATATTTTTATCCAACGTGCAAATTTTTGATCTGGTGTCATCTAATTCCTCCCCTAATGGTTATGCGAATTGCATTAATCTCTAATCGTGTTCACTTTCGTTTAATTGTGCTAACGCGTTGTGAGCGATAAGCTCAATGGTGCGTTTAAATTGATTCAGCTCCTCTTCACTTACCCCAGACATCAAGTCTCGGCGGATCTGTAAAATACGCGCTTCAACCTTTTCGATCATGGCCTTCCCCTCATCGGTCAGGCTTACGATTCGTACACGCTTATCAGTTTCACTGCTGTATCGAAGGATCAGGTTTTGCTCCTCTAATTGACTTAGCGTGCGCATCAAAGATGCCAGCTCAATCTCAAGGGCATTTGCCAGCGCCTTTTGACTCACATTGTCATTGAGATTCTGCAATTTCCACAGTGCCGTCCACCGCGGATGGGTGAGCCCTAACGGGGCCAGCTCCTTATCGGCTACGTTTCGCCATAAGCGGGCAACCCGCCTCAACTGCTCGGCAAGAGATAACTCCTTAAGAATTTTAATATCATCAACCATAGAGACCTCAACTTAGTTAGCGTGCTAAGCATCATATATTACTTCGCACGCTAAGTAAAGTCTAAGAAGATGCCCTCCCCATATCCACCAGATACTGGTAGCAATGCCAAAGAGGG
>Ga0070725_10001437_pt1 | contig 13315 bp, 9 predicted proteins | sample tdDd002_FD_69781 | JGI IMG/M metagenome (GOLD analysis project Ga0070725, IMG submission 69781) | Marine sediment microbial communities from the Atlantic coast under amendment with organic carbon and nitrate - tdDd00.2 | ecosystem: Environmental > Aquatic > Marine > Coastal > Sediment | place... | reverse complement strand
GTTTTCTAGCGCCTTATCCAGTGAGTTTGGCCGCACTGTGCCAATTTTGGCCAATATTACCGAGTTTGGCCAAACGCCACTCTATGGCGGACAAGAGCTCGCCGCGTATGGCGTTGATATGGTGCTGTATCCACTAAGCGCATTTCGCGCCATGAACAAAGCCGCCGAAATGGTCTACCAGCACTTGCTTGTTGAGGGTAATCAAGAAGCGCTTACCGAGCAGATGCAAACCCGAAAAGAGCTGTATAGCTACTTAAATTATCACGATTACGAAGACAAATTAGACCGGCTGTTTAGTCAGGACTAATCGTACTAACTAAAACGTAAGTGAAAACATAACAAAACCATAACCCATTAACGTGAAGCTGCCGAGTAACCCCTCGGTAAAAGAGACAAGGAGTTCGTCATGTCGGACAAACCAATAGGTGGCGCAGGGCTGCGCGGTCAGAGTGCGGGAAGCACATCGCTATGTACGGTCGGTAAATCGGGCACCGGTTTAACCTATCGTGGCTATGATATTACCGATCTTGCCAACCACGCTGAGTTTGAAGAGGTGGCCTTTTTACTGTTAAACGGTCATCTGCCAAACCAGGCCGAGCTTGATGCGTACAAGACTAAATTGGTCGGGTTACGCGGCTTGCCAAGCGCGCTTAAGGCGGCATTAGAGCTTATCCCCGCGGATGCGCACCCGATGGACGTAATGCGTACCGGGTGCTCGATGCTGGGCAATATTGAAACCGAGCACGACTTTAGCCAGCAAGTTGCGGCAACCGAGCGTATGCTGGCGCTGTTTCCCGCGGTGATCTGTTATTGGTATCGCTTTAGCCATGACGGGGTTCGAATTGATACAGAAGACAGCAGTGAAGCCTGTATCGGCGGTTACTTTTTAAAAATGCTCAATGACGAGTCTCCCTCTGAGCTGCACAAACAAGTGATGCATTGTTCGCTGATCTTATACGCTGAACATGAGTTTAATGCGTCAACGTTTGCCGCGCGGGTGTGCGCATCAACGCTGTCGGATATCCACTCGTGTGTGACGGCGGCAATAGGCACCTTGAGGGGGCCTCTGCATGGTGGTGCGAACGAAGCGGCGATGGCCATGATCGAAAACTGGCAAACCCCAGAAGAAGCAGAGAGCAACATTCTGCGCATGCTAGAAAACAAAGACAAAATTATGGGCTTTGGCCATGCCATCTACCGAGAGAGTGATCCGCGTAATGCCTTGATCAAGGCGTGGTCTAAGCGCCTGTCGCAAGCGGTCGGTGATAGCCATCTATATGCGGTGAGCGAGCGAGTCGAAGCGGTAATGAAGCGAGAAAAAGGCCTGTTCTGTAATGCCGATTTCTTCCATGCGTCGGCCTATCACTTTATGGCTATCCCAACCAAACTGTTTACGCCCATTTTTGTTATGAGCCGGCTTACAGGTTGGTGCGCCCATGTGTATGAACAGCGCGAAAACAACCGCATTATTCGTCCAAGCGCAGACTATACCGGCCCTGAGCATCAAGATTGGTTACCAATCGAGAAGCGCAAATAAGGCAATAGATTTCGTTTGTTAACCGTGAACTGGCTTGCTTTGGCTTTCGTCAAGGCAGTGCCAATGCGCCTCAGGGATGAAGAATATGAATGCTCCAGAGACCAATCATCAATATAAAAAAACGCTGCCGGGCTCCAACTTAAGCTATTTTGATGCCAAAGAAGCGGTAAATCGCCTGACTCCGGGGAGCTATGAAACCCTCCCTTATACTTCTCGGGTGTTGGCGGAAAACTTAGTGCGCCGCTGCGACCCACACACGCTTGATGCGAGCTTACGCCAACTGATTGAGCGTAAGCGCGATCTTGATTTTCCTTGGTATCCAGCAAGGGTAGTTTGCCACGATATTTTAGGGCAAACCGCACTCGTCGATTTAGCGGGCCTGCGCGATGCCATTGCGCTACAGGGGGGCGATCCGGCCAAAGTGAGCCCAGTGGTGGAAACCCAGCTTATTGTTGACCACTCCTTAGCGGTGGAACACGCCGGTTTTGAGCCGAATGCGTTTGCTAACAATCGCGCCATTGAAGAGCGGCGCAACGAAGACCGTTTTCACTTTATTGAGTGGTGCAAAACCGCGTTTGAAAATGTCAGCGTGATCCCCGCGGGCAACGGCATTATGCATCAGATCAATTTAGAGAAAATGTCCCCTGTGGTGCAGCAGCAAAACGGCGTTGCTTTTCCAGACACCTGCGTTGGCACCGATAGTCACACCCCGCACGTCGATGCACTCGGTGTTATCGCGATTGGTGTTGGCGGCCTTGAAGCGGAAACCGTGATGTTAGGGCGCCCGTCTATGATGCGCTTGCCTGATATTGTTGGCGTTAAGCTAACGGGGAAGCGTCAAGGTGGCATCACCGCGACCGATATTGTGCTGGCGATCACCGAGTTTTTACGCCGCGAGCGAGTGGTGTCGAGTTACTTGGAGTTCTTTGGTGACGGCGTCACGGATTTAACCATTGGCGATCGGGCGACGATTTCTAATATGACCCCAGAATATGGCGCGACCGCGGGGATGTTTTATATCGACCAACAAACCATCAACTATTTGAAGTTAACCGGACGTGAGCCCGAGCAAGTCGCGTTGGTTGAGCAATACGCCAAGCAGACGGGGCTATGGGCGAGTGATTTAGACGGCGCGGTCTATGAGCGGGTGCTGGAGTTTGATCTCTCTAGCGTTGAGCGCAATCTGGCTGGCCCTTCTAACCCCCATCGCCGCTTGCCAACCGCCAGTCTGAGTGCGCAAGGAGTGGCAGGGGCGTGGCAAATGCCGCCAGCAGACAGCAAGGCCACCATGCCCGATGGCGCGGTGATCATCGCGGCCATCACCTCGTGCACCAACACCAGTAATCCGCGCAATGTGGTTGCCGCCGCGCTGCTGGCCAAAAAAGCCAATCAGCTTGGTTTGGTACGCAAACCTTGGGTAAAAACCTCGTTTGCACCGGGCTCGAAAGTGGCCAAGCTCTATTTAGAGCAAGCGGGGCTATTGCCCGAGCTTGAAAAGCTCGGCTTTGGTATTGTCGGTTATGCTTGCACCACTTGTAACGGCATGAGCGGCGCCCTTGAGCCTAGTATTGAGCAAGAGCTGATTGAGCGCGACTTATATTCCACGGCGGTGCTTTCCGGTAACCGAAATTTCGATGGCCGTATTCACCCTTATGCCAAACAAGCCTTTCTTGCTTCACCGCCGTTAGTCGTCGCGTATGCGCTAGCGGGAACCATTCGCTTTGATATCGAAAAAGACTCACTCGGCAATGACAGTCAAGGTAAGCCCATTTACCTTAGCGATCTTTGGCCAAGTGACGAAGAAATTGATGCGGTGGTTGAGCAAAGCGTCAAACCAGAGCAGTTCAAACAAGTCTATATCGAGATGTTTAAACTTGGCGATGCGCAAGCGGCGACCAATCCTCTTTACGATTGGCGTGAAATGAGCACCTATATTCGCCGTCCGCCTTATTGGGAGGGGGCTCTCGCGGGAGAGCGAACGCTTGCAGGCATGCGGCCGCTGGCCATTTTAGGTGACAACATCACCACGGATCACCTTTCGCCATCAAACGCCATCTTGGCATCAAGTGCGGCGGGTGAGTACCTGACTAAAATGCAGGTGCCCGAACAAGACTTTAACTCGTATGCCACCCACCGTGGGGATCACTTAACCGCGCAGCGCGCCACGTTTGCCAACCCTAAGCTGTTTAATGAAATGGTTAAGAAGCAAGGCGAAGTGGTACAGGGCTCTCTGGCAAGAGTTGAGCCCGAGGGCCAAGTCACCCGTATGTGGGAAGCCATCGAGACCTACATGACGCGCAACCAGCCTTTAATCATCGTTGCAGGTGCAGATTATGGCCAAGGTTCATCGCGCGACTGGGCGGCAAAAGGCGTTCGCTTAGCGGGGGTTGAAGTGATTGTCGCCGAAGGCTTCGAGCGGATTCATCGGACTAACTTAGTTGGCATGGGCGTATTGCCGCTGCAGTTTAAACCGGGCACTGATCGTCATACCCTTAAACTCGATGGTAGCGAGCTTTTTGATGTTAAAGGCGAGATAGCCCCAGAGGCCAACCTTGCGCTTATTATCACCCGCACCAACGGTGAGCGTTTGGATGTAGCCGTCACTTGTCGGTTAGATACCGAAGATGAGGTGAGTGTGTATCAAGCAGGCGGCGTGTTGCAGCGTTTTGCCCAAGATTTTCTGGCCAAATAAGGGGGTATGATGAGTCTTTCTCAGATACGAGTCCCCGCCACCTATATGCGTGGCGGCACCAGTAAAGGGGTGTTTTTCAATTTGGCAGATCTGCCCCTTGCCGCGCAGTCGGCGGGAGATGCGAGAGATAAGTTGCTGTTAAGAGTGATCGGCAGTCCCGATCCGTACGCTAAACAGATAGATGGCATGGGCGGCGCCACATCGAGCACCAGTAAAACCGTAATTGTGTCGAAAAGCACTCGCGCCGATCACGATGTCGATTACCTGTTTGGTCAAGTTGCCATTGATAAAGCGTTTGTCGACTGGAGTGGTAATTGCGGCAATTTGTCGGCAGCGGTGGGGCCTTTTGCCATTCATAGCGGCCTGATTGATATGGGCAAGATCCCAACCAATGGGGTGGTGACGGTGCGGGTGTGGCAGGTCAATATCGGCAAGACTATCTTGGTTCATGTGCCTATCAAAGAGGGGCAGGTACAGGAAACGGGCGCCTTTGAGCTTGATGGCGTGACTTTTCCAAGCGCTGAGATCGAGGTCGATTTTGTTCGTCCCGCCGATGGGGAAGGCAGTATGTTCCCCAGCGGAAATCTGCTGGACGAGTTGGATGTGCCCGGCATAGGCCAGGTCACCGCAACGCTTATCAATGCGGGCATTCCGACCATTTTTGTCGATGCCAGTGCAATTGGTTACAAGGGCTGCGAGTTGCAAGAGCAGATCAACAGCGATGAAAAAGCGCTGGCGATGTTCGAGTCGATTAGAGCGCAGGGCGCGCTCAAAATGGGCCTAATAGATAACCTAGAACAAGCGGCGGCGCGCCAGCATACCCCCAAAGTGGCGTTTGTCGCCGCGCCTCATGACTATATCTCCTCAAGCGGCAAGCCTGTGCGAGGGCAAGAGATAGACGTGTTGGTGCGCGCATTATCTATGGGCAAGCTCCATCACGCGATGATGGGAACCGCGGCGGTGGCGATCGCCTCTGCAGCTTGCGTGCCGGGCACTGTGGTTAATTTGGCCGCCGGTGGCGGCGAGAAAAACGCGGTGAGCTTTGGCCATCCATCCGGGACGCTAAAAGTGGGGGCAAGCGCGTGCCAAAGCTCGAAAGGGTGGCTGGTTGAGAAAGCCACCATGAGCCGCAGCGCGCGGATATTAATGGAAGGCTGGGTGAGGGTGCCCGCCGACACGATTGAGCCTAATAACGCCGTTAAAGGTGTTGGTTGATAGGCAGGACATAATCAGTTAAGGAGGGAGGCGTTATGTCTACCTATGAGCAGCAATACCAGTTTGCAACCACAGAGCCAGAGCAGTTTTGGCGAGAGCAGGCCAAAGCGTTAGCGTGGTTCAGGTTTCCGAAAACCATTTTGGCCAATGATGACAACGGCATTGAGCGCTGGTTTGTCGACGGCGAGCTCAACACCTGTTGGTTGGCGCTGGATTATCATGTTGAGCAAGGCCGAGGCGAGCAAACCGCGCTTATCTACGACTCGCCAGTCACCAACAGTAAGAAGCGCTACAGTTACCGTGAGTTGCGTGACCAAGTGGCCAAAACCGCCGGTATGCTCGCCAATCAAGGTGTCAGCAAAGGCGACAGAGTGGTGATTTACATGCCAATGATCCCAGAAGCGGCGATGGCGATGCTCGCCTGCGCACGCTTAGGGGCCATTCACTCGGTGGTATTTGGTGGCTTTGCCCCTAATGAGCTAGCGGTACGAATTGAAGACGCCGAGCCGAAAGTCGTGATGACTGCCTCTTGCGGCATTGAAGTCAACAAAGTGCTGGCTTATAAACCGCTGGTGGACAAAGCCATCATGGATAGCCGCTGGAAGCCGGATTCGGTGTTGGTTTGGCAGCGAGAGGAGTGCCTTGCCGAGCTCAATCAAAGCCGAGATCTCGACTGGCAACAGGCGCAGCAATACGCGATGCCCCATGATTGCGTGCCTGTAATGGCAACCGATCCGCTCTATATTCTTTATACCAGTGGCACAACTGGCAAACCTAAAGGGGTGGTGCGAGATAACGGCGGCCACGCGGTTGCAATGAAATACTCCATGAGCGCGATTTATAATATTGCCCAAGATGGTGTGTTCTGGGCCGCCTCCGATGTGGGATGGGTGGTGGGGCACTCCTATATTGTTTATGCGCCGCTTATTCATGGCTGCACCACCATTTTATTTGAAGGTAAGCCGGTGAAAACGCCTGATCCCGGCGCTTTTTGGCGGGTATGCCAAGAGTACCAAGTTAACGCTCTGTTCTCGGCGCCCACGGCATTTCGCGCCATTAAAAAAGAAGACCCTGACGGGGCGTTAATCAAACAGTATGCTCTCTCTGCCCTTGATACCATTTTTATGGCGGGTGAGCGGTTAGATCCGCCCACCCTTGATTGGGTCGAAAGTCACGCCAACAAACCTGTGATTGACCACTGGTGGCAGACTGAAACCGGTTGGGCTATCGCGGGTAACCCAACGGGGATCGAGATGATGGCCGTTAAAGCGGGCTCGGCGACCAAGCCGATCCCGGGCTATCAGATTGAGGTCCTCGATGAAGTAGGTGAGCCCGTTGAAGCCAATCAACAAGGTTTTGTGGCGTTAAAAAGGCCGCTACCACCGAGCTGCTTGCCAACGGTGTGGCGCAACCATGACCGGTTTGAGTCGGGTTATTTAAGCCAGTTCCCAGGCTATTATGTGTCGGGAGATGGCGGCTATTTGGATGAGGACGGGTATCTTTTCATCATGGGCCGTATCGATGATGTGATTAATGTGGCTGGGCATCGCCTTTCAACCGGAGAAATGGAAGAAATCGTAGGCGGCCATCCCGCGATTGCCGAGTGTGCGGTAGTGGGCATTCATGATGATCTGAAAGGGCAAATGCCGCTCGGACTTGTGGTGCTTAAAGATGGTATGAAGGTCGATGAACACGTGTTAGAAGATCAACTGGTGGGCAAAGTGCGCACTGAAATTGGCGCTGTGGCCTGTTTTAAACACGCGCTGGTGGTTGATAGGCTGCCCAAAACGCGCTCGGGTAAGATATTGCGCCGAGTGATCAGGCAAATTGCCGATGGCGAAAGCTACACCGTACCGTCGACCATTGACGATCCGACCAGCTTAACAGAAATCGAACGCGCGCTGCATAACGACTAACCCACCGAGTGGCGAAGCCTTCTTCACGCCTTTATACGGGTTACTCGTATAAAGGCGTTGTTAGTTTTCTACGCGAGTAACAGGCGTGATGGTCATGATTTTTGCGATGTCACTGCCAATAATGCGACTTATTACTCTAGGAAAAATAAGGTCAACCCTCTATCATGGAGAGATAACAAAAAAACCAAGATAATTATGCAACCTTATAAAATTCGCACGGCAAGTTTTGCCGATCTGCCCCAGTTAAATCAAATGATGTATCAGCTTCATCACTATCATCATGTCGAGTCTCCGGAACTGTTTAAAACCCCAGAAGAAGTTGAAGAAGAAAAGAGCATTGCGCGTTATTTAGATAATCCAGAATGTTTTGTCTATGTGGCGCTGGATAAAAAAGATGAGATTGTGGGCTTCATCTCGGGTCATTTTTGTGAGCTGCAATCGCCGATTGTGAAAAGTATGCTCATGGGAAGTGTGGATGAGATTTTCCTAGAACAAAATCATCGTAATACGGGCCTTGCCCAGCAGCTCTTTGAGCGTATCGAACGTTCATTTAAAGAGTGTGGGGTGAAGCAATTATTTGTTGAGGTGTGGCAGTTTAATCAGCCCGCCTTGAATTTTTACGATAAAGTTGGATTTGAGCACCATATTCATTGGATGCGTAAGCCTCTCAATTAGGTGTTCAAATCATATTTCGATACCGTGATACGCGTTTTCCTGTTTGGGTTGCGCGTTTCATTTTTACTAAGGATGTGTTGTGTTTAAGCGCTATATTTGGGCCATTGTTTTTCTACTTTTCTCTCAACTGGCCATTGCCGGTGCACCAGATAATTTAAAAGGCGCGCTATGCCTGATAAAAACGGACAAAAACCAAATTGTTTTAGTCCGCGAGGCGATCACCAATAAGCTGTCACTACCGGGTGGTACGATAGAGAAAGGTGAAGAGCCACAGCTTGCTGCGCAGCGTGAAACATGGGAAGAAACAGGGCTTGTGGTCACTGTTGGCAAGCCATTGGGTTATTCTAATAAAGCGGTGATCTTTGACTGCCTCTCAGACTCAGAGGTCGTCGCTTTTAGCCATGCAAACTCACAAGGCCAATACACGTTACCCGCGTGGTTTGCCCCTCACTACGGCGTTGAAACGCGAGAGGTGGTGCTAAGTTATTTAGAAGCGTTGGAGCCGAGTGATTATCGCTATCCGCTTCAGGTTGCCGATGTTATTAACTTCGCTGAGCTCGCGAGCCCGCAAGCTGTAACGTATATTGACCAAGCCATCCAAGCCGCGCCGAGCATCCATCAATCGGAGTTGGCGTCTATTAAGCTGCTTCAAGAGAATGTACGCTCTTTTCCTGGCCACGCTTTCACACTATTTGATGGCTTATTAAAAGCGGTTAACTCGCTTGCCGCGCCGTGGCTGTTAATGCTCGTTGTTCCTTTGATGTATTTAACTTTTGGCCGTGATTTTGGCGCTAAGTTGATGTTTGCGGTGATGTCGGTCGCTTTGCTTGGCTTGGTGGCACAAATCGGGTTGGGGATGGCGAGGCCACACGTTTATATGCCTGAGCTGCAATTGGCGCCAAGCTATGGTTTTGGCATGCCTAGCGTGAGTTCTGCTTTGATTGTTACTGTGCTTGGTCTTGTCTATTTGCAGATGGAAAAAGTTAACGGTGTTCATGCCACTCGTCGTTTTTTATCGGTGTTTATCACCACGGTGTTATTGCATGGCTTAGCCAGCGTTTACTTAGGTAGCCAATTCTTTTCTGGTATGGTGGCGGGCATAGTGTTGGGCATTTTGGTGGTGTGGCACTTTGTGCGCTTGAATAAAAAAATTCATCAGAAGCTCGACGCTATTCTTACCAGTGCTGGAGTATGGTGGTTAAGTGTTGCTGCTATTGCCGGCGTTGGTACGCTTTGGCCAAGACCGGAGTTGGCCTATTGGCTCGCAATCAGTATTTCCTTGGCTGCGGTGTTTACTTTCCTTAAGCCTCGTTGCAATGTGTTAGCGACCACAACTAAAGATAAAGCCGTCATCATGGGCTTATTAGTTGCCATTCAACTACTATTTGTTGCTTTAAGGCCGCTGGTGGATTCGAGCTCCATGTCTTCGCTTATCTTGCAGACGGTGAATTATTCAGCGCTAGTTTTGGCTTTTGCCTGTAGCGTCTTGGTTATCGAAAAGCGCCGCGCAGAAAATAAGTAACTTAACTATTTGGTTTAATTTAGTGTGATGGCTTATTGGTCATCACACTTTTGTTTTGGGTTTTTAAATGTCGTTAGAGATATCTCTGGCTGAAAAGTCAGACTTAAGAGCAATTGCGAGCCTTGAGAAGCAGCTTTTTGGCTGCCATGGTTACCCTGATCTATTTTTTCGTCAGGCTTTTGATTGTTGGCGTAATGGGTTTTATGTCGCGAAAGAAGGTAATGGCGTACTAGGGTACTTACTAATGGTGCCTTCAGATGATAGCAGCAAAAAAGAGGCGTGGGTGCTATCGCTTGGCGTAGCGGATAAAGCGCAAGGGCGAGGCATTGGCCGGCAACTGCTAAAGCATGGTTTTGAGAGTGCCACACCATATACGCGCATTGTGTTAACGGTGGCGCCAGAAAACCGCGCTGCGTTAACGCTCTACCAAAGTTTTGGCTTTGAACTGGAGCAACAAGAGCAAGACTATTTCCTCGATGGCGAAGCGCGCTTAGTCATGGCCGCTAATCGCTAAACAACCAGCTGGCAAACTGGTGCGATCAGCGTATAATTCTCTGCCCAATATTTGAATTAGAAAGATGGACGCTTTGACTACTCGCTACAAAATTAACGAAATGTTTGAAACCATTCAGGGAGAAGGGACCTTTACTGGCGTTCCTTCTGTGTTTGTACGCCTGCAAGAGTGCCCGGTTGGTTGCTCGTGGTGCGACACTAAGCAAACATGGGACGCGAACCCGCAAGATGAAGTGACCTTGGTTAAGGTGATGGAGAAATCGCAAGATACTCCGTCATGGTGTAGCGTCAGCGCACAAGACATTGTGGCTGAGTATCAGCGTCAAGGTTATCACGCGACGAATATCGTCATTACAGGTGGTGAGCCTTGTATTTACGACTTGGTTGAATTAACTCAAGCGTTTGAAGGCATTGGTTGTCAATGCCAACTTGAAACCAGTGGTACTTATCCGGTAAAAGTGACCGACAAAACGTGGGTTACAGTGTCACCGAAAGTTGCCATGAAAGGCAAATTGCCAGTACTTCCATCTGCGCTGGAGCGGGCCAATGAAGTGAAACATCCTGTGGGCACGCAAAAAGATATCGATCAGCTCGATGAACTTTTAGCGAGTGCCGATGTGAGCAGCGATACGTCGATCGCGCTTCAGCCTATCAGCCAAAAACCGCGCGCGACGCAACTTTGCATCGACACCTGTATCGCTCGTAATTGGCGTCTTTCAATTCAAACTCACAAATATCTCGATATCGCTTAAGGAATAAAAATGAATATTGCGGTTGTTGTCTTTAGTGGTGGTCAAGATTCGACTACTTGCTTGGTTCAAGCTCTTAAAGAGTACGATGAAGTTCATGCTATTACGTTTGATTACGGTCAGCGTCATAAGCTCGAAATTGAAGTGGCTCAGTCATTAGCAAAAGAGCTTGGAGTAAAGGCACATAAAGTAATGGACGTGAGTTTACTCAATGAACTCGCCATTAGCTCTTTAACTCGTGATGATATCGAAGTTTCCCATGAGCTACAGGAAAACGGATTACCAAACTCATTTGTACCGGGGCGTAATATTCTGTTTTTGACGCTGGCGGGGATCTACGCTTATCAGATCGGCGCTAAAGCGGTGATCACTGGGGTTTGTGAGACCGATTTTTCTGGCTACCCAGATTGCAGAGATGAGTTTGTTAAAGCGATGAACACGGCGCTGGTTTCGGGTATGGATCGCGATCTGGATATTCTGACTCCGCTGATGTGGCTAAATAAAGCCGAGACATGGGCAATGGCGGATCAATACCAAGCATTAGATTTGGTGCGTGACAAAACCTTAACGTGTTATAACGGTATCATTGGCGATGGTTGCGGCGACTGCCCGTCTTGTGATTTAAGACGAGCAGGGCTGGAAGACTACTTGACCAACCGTGAAGCGGTTATGCAGGCATTGGTCGAGAAGCAGAGTAAGGCATAATGTCGATAGGGTCGTGGTAGGCATCGATGATGCAATCACGACCATTTTGTTTGGCTTGGTATAAAGCTTGATCTAAGATCGAGTACAACACATCAAAATCACTTAGCGCTTCTGAGGTGGCAAGAAAAGCGAAGCTAGCGGTTAAATTAATTGGCATTTGATCTTCAGAATCAAAAGATTGACTAGCGATGGCCATCCTTAACATTTCCACTCGGCTGGTGACGTTATGCTCTTCGACATCGGTTAGAAAAACCAAAAACTCTTCTCCTCCCAAGCGACCAATAAATTCACCTTTGTTTAAGTGTAAGTTGATGGTTTGCGCAACATGCTTTAATGCCAGATCGCCAGTAGGGTGGCCGTAAGCATCGTTAATTAACTTAAACTTGTCTAAATCGAACAGCGCGAGCACGTGTTTTCTGCCCGGAGTATTGACTGGCCCTTGGCTACGCACCCGATGTAAAGTGCCAATACGGCTTAGTGTATTGGTGAGTGAGTCTCGTTCGGCCAGTTGGCGTACTTTGCGGTTGGCGTAAATCATCGCTGAGACCGCAAGCCCCAGTAATACAATAAATAGTGCATAAGCCACATTTTGTTGCTGCAGGTTTTCAAGCTGTAGTTCTTGTTCGGTATTACGCAAGATCAATTGAGATTTCTCTAGCTCTTCTTCTAGCCGAGTCTTGCTTAGATCTAACGCTTCAAAAGCGCTGCGGCTGTCGCCTTTATGCTGGTTGACTTCATGTTGGTGATATTGCTTAAAATAATCTAATGCCATTGAGGCTTGATTATTTTGCTCATAAAGCTCGGAGAGTTGCAACAATGCCTTGGATTCAAAAAACGGGCTGCCATTGTCTTGCGCGGATTCTAGTGTGAGTTCGGCGTAATCAATGGCAACATTGATCAGTGAGCGCGCCTGGTAAGCTTGGCTTAAGCACAAGGTGATTTCTGTTTTCATGGCGCGATTATTTTGCTCACTGGCCATGTCGAGCGCTTGGTGTAAATAGGCATTGCTGAGGTCGTGGTTGCCGAGAGCGGTATGCAGTTTTCCAAGGCCAATATAGACCAACGCGATACCATATTGATGGTCGACATCCCTGAGCAGTTTTAACGCTTGCTCAAAGTGGCCTAGCGCGAACTCATATTCCCCCATTTCATAATACAAACTGGCAAGGCTGTGTTTGACTTGCGCCTGCATAACAGGAAGGGCGGCTTTGCGCTCTTGTTGCGCGAGCAAAAGGTACTTTTCTGCTTGAGTGTATTCACCAATTTCGGTGAGTAAGTTCCCTATATCGTTGTAGATCCCAGAGTTGTCGTGGTAGCGCTTAGCGCTGGAAACTATCTTGTAGTAATCGTCGAGCGCTTGTTTGTAATCACCGAGAAAGGTGTGATTATTGGCGGTTAAGCGATAAGCGTCTCGCAGTGGGATAAAGGGGTCGTCCATCTCTTCTAGATGCACGCGTGCGGCTTGACAGTAAAATTTAGCGCTGTGATGCTCACCCATGCGGCTTAACAAACTGCATAAGCGGTATTCTACCACGGTGCGAGCGCTATAGTCGTGATTGACTTTGGTTTGGTTGAGCAGGTTTCTTAACTTGGCGTAAGAGCCTTGGTTGTCTTCTTTCAGTTCATCGTTTAAGGCACCAATTAGCGTCGCTTGAAACTTGTCATAGCTCGATGGGTGCGTAGGGAGACTGCTGAAGTAAGGCTGGCCTCTTAGGCTAAAAAAACGGTGGATAAGGGTCGAGATATAGAGTTTTTCACCGCCTTTTGGTAGCGCAAGGTAGCGCTCTTGCA
>Ga0070725_10001435_pt1 | contig 13324 bp, 19 predicted proteins | sample tdDd002_FD_69781 | JGI IMG/M metagenome (GOLD analysis project Ga0070725, IMG submission 69781) | Marine sediment microbial communities from the Atlantic coast under amendment with organic carbon and nitrate - tdDd00.2 | ecosystem: Environmental > Aquatic > Marine > Coastal > Sediment | place... | reverse complement strand
TGATTGTTACATGCACTTGGCGCCGCCATTCCAGCTTTAAGCAAATCTTTAATCAGTTCCTTTTTTATTGGTTTATCCGTAAAGTTTCTGATACTTCTTCTTTTCAGTATGTCATCATATGTACTCATTAGTCACCTCAAGTTATTTCTTGATCTCGTCAGCTTTAAAATACAACACCCATCTTATTCGTGCTGTTTAACCTTATTAGAATCGACTCCACAGTGTTGTCCTCTTTTAGATAGAATGCGATGCCTATTTTACCTTTTGTAAAATAATAATTAGTTTGAGAAGATCCATGAAAACTAGGACCATGCCTATCCTTTTTATATCCATTCGAATTCATAACCGTATATACTGCATCTGCTTTAGATCCAATGGTGATATCAAATACAGAATGCTTGACTGATTTCATATGAATGTCGGTTAATTTATATGAATCCATAACATCTGGATATCCTGAGTAGACGATGCTATAATCTCCATCCATTTGGTGGAAAAATCTACCGCCCCAACCACCTTCCTCGTCGTAATTCGAATGCTGTTCCGCATTACTCTCGACAGTTGTTAGAAGCTGAAGGCCGTCAACATCTACATTTTCATTTAACTCATTCACATAACTTGTTTCTATGGACATTTTACCAACTAGAATTACTAGAATAGTTAATACCACAGCTACTAGATATTTAACATATTTTTTCATCTTAACACTCCGTTTATTCAAAGATTCGACTGATTATATTTGCTTTTCTTTACTTGCATTTGACGACCTCAATTATTGTTTCGCTAAATTTATCCGCTTCCTCATAAAAAGGAAAATGTGCTGACTGCTCAAACCAGATCAGCTCCTTCTTTGGAGCTTCTAAAATTTCAAAGTAGCTTTGAACCAATTCTGACGGTGTATCATAATCGTGTCTTCCTTGCAAGAAATACACTGGCACTTCTACAACTCTTATATCCTCTTGTAAATTTATAGTTCTAACCGCCTCGTCATCGAAAATCAATTGTGAAAACTCGTATCCATCCAAAAGATTTTGTTCGTCATTTTCATAAATAGCACTGTCAAATATCAGGTCATAAATTGGGTCGATACTGTCTTTTTCATATAAAGCACCACCGTAGTATTCAATATACTTACTCGTTTCCTCATAACCATCCTCTAACATGTAATTGCCTTGAGAATCTGGTCGACCAACTGATTTAAGTATCTCTATAACCTCACCGTTATCAGTTTCCTCTGCCTTTGCCAATGCAAAATCATATCCCAATTGCTCATTACTAATGAAATCTATCATTTGACCAGTCCCAAAATACCCACAATAATTCTCTGGATATTCCTCGATTAACTTCATCCCCATCAACGAGCCAAATGAATGTCCCAGTATGTATATTTTATCTTTATTAAAGGCTTTTCTTAAATAATTGGTTAATTCATTGGCATCTAATACAAACTGATCAAGAGTCATGCTGTCAATTGGAATATTTGGATCATATGATTTACCTGACCCTCTTTGGTCCCAGTTAACAACTATGAATTCTTCCTCTAACGCCTTATTCATTTGACCAATCATTGGCATCATCGAAAATCCTGGTCCACCATGAAGAACCAACAATAGCGGTTTACTTTCATCATCACCTTTAATGTGTATCCATTGAGCAATTCCACCAATTTCAATACTTTTTAGTTCATTAATTGAAGGATCGCTTGTAATCTCATCTGGCACATTCATACCACAACCTAATAAAGCTAGTCCTATCAGTAAAGCGATTGTTATTATCGTGATTTTTTTCATTATTATCCTCTATCTCATCACTCTTTAAAATCTAGTAACCTTTTTCTGAATAACTCCGCTGTTTCATGATAATTCATGAGAATTCCCTCTTCTCTCACAAAGTGATCATAACCTCCGACTTCCCCATTCAACCTCGGTAACAACTGAAAGTGCAAGTGATTTCTTTTACCATCACAAATCGTACAGACGTATACTTTTTCAGCACCAAGTATTTCTTTATGTAAAGCGATTAAACGATTGGTCATTTTGAGTATATATGTGCCGAGCTCTAATGGCATTTCTGAAATATCTTCATAATGCTCTCTAGAAACGATTATCGTTTGCCCCGTTGCTCTTGGATATTTCTCAAATTGACATCTAATCAACTCATCCTCATATATGATCAAACCATCATCTGGGAAAATATCGCCGTGTTGAAAATTATAGCAACCAAAACAAATGCCATCATCCTGTAGCTTCTGGATCTTTTTTACTCTCGTTTCTAATTCCACTTTTTCATCTATTGATAGTTTCTTTAAATGCATGTGGTTACTCCTCTCCATACGTTGAGCGCCTCTCTACACATTCCCGAACAAAAGACTCTGGATGCTGAGATGTCTTAGCGGTCTCCTCAATGGAATAACCTTTATCAAGAAAGCGGAATATGACCCTTTCCATACTTTCGCCTATTTCAACAATATGGTCGTCCAAGTCATAAAATCTTATAACTCTTTGTCCCCATGGATGTTCAACAATTTTATGTATAAACTCAATTTCATATGTCGACTCCACTATTCTGTTGACATAGTGATCAATATCATCAGCTTCAAAGTATATCTCTGTATTGTTTGATTTTCGGACCATTGAATCCACGTCAACTGATGCCATATTGGAGAAACTAATCTTTTCCTGAATAGCAAAATCCCCTTCAAAGGTTATATTTTCACCAAAGTCATATTTAACGACCTGGTCTAAAATCTCTTCATAAAATTTACGCGATTCCCTTACATCATTCACAACAAATAATGCACACTTATATTTCATGTCCTTAACCTCCATTATCTTTTATACTTATGGTCTAAAACGGCTACTTTAAACAATTTCACTGCAAATACTTTTACATTGATTGCTCTTATTTCAACTGATGTTCCTGCTAAAAACATTTATTCATGATGTAAGTTGCCACTTCTTCTACATCTATGGATTCAGTATCAATATGTTCATCAAACAGCTCATGGCCCAGTGATGTCGTACACCGTCCAACTTGTTGAGCAGCCCATGAGTTATGGTCATCTCCACGTGAATCCAATCTTTTTAATAAGGTCTGTTCCTTTGCAAGCAAAGTGAAATGTTTTATATCAACATCGTTTAATCGTAGTTCACCAACTATTTCATTAAAGAATGCATGATCCGTTATTGTCATCGGTGCGATGATTGTTCCTTTAAACGTTCTCGAAATATGTAGTAACATTCTATAATTGATTTCTCGCCATAACTTTATATCTTGAAAATCACCCGGATATATATCTTGAGGAACGTTAGCTCTTATATAAAATCCAGTTTCTTCAGGATCAAAAATATACGCATTTTCTATCCTTTTATGTAAAGCAGTTGCCACACTTGATTTCCCGCTTCCGAATGCACCATTTATCCAAATAATCATCTAATTCCCTCCATTAAGTGTTTCTAATCCTTCTCTTTCAATAATTCTATGGCGTACGCTCTTAACCCACTTGGTAATTGGTAGTGCTGATCCGATGTCTCACCAACACCTTTGACGATATTCCCATAGTCTTCATCAACGTACATGCCAATGACAGTTCCGTTATTGAAATCTAGCCAAATACCATTTAATCCTTCTAACAAGTCACTCTCACTAACAATTTCGTAGTCCTCATCATTTGATGAAAGGTCTATTAATTTTTTCACTCTATCTTTGTCATTAACTTCCATAGGGTGTTCTAGACTTCTACCATAATAACCATCCGAATATATTAATATCTTGTCGGTCATAAACATGTTATCCGTCACTACGTCTTCTCTTGTCCTTGATTTATCACATCCCGTCACACCCAAAAGCAACAGGATCATCAGACATGTTATGTATATTTTATTTTTCATGGCACTACTTAAACAGTTTATCCAGCTTGTCTGAATAAAACTCAATTGCCTTCCTGTATCCTTTAATGCTATTATCGTTTGAAGTTTCCGAAAGTAGCTTCAATAGTGTTTCCATTGCTTGAGAATGATCTTCTAAGTTATACAAAGTCATTGCATAAAACACTTTAAGCGCATTATCATCAAATCTATCCATCGCCTTTTCAAAAGTCTTCTTGGATTTATCGTATTCACCAATCGTTCTGTAGGTACTGCCTAATCCTAAATAGGCTTCCTTCAAATCCTCATCTGGTAAGCCTAAAGTAATAGCTTTTTCATAGTACTCAATAGCTTCAACTTCCTGTTCTAGCACATCAAAGCTCCACGCACACTGATAATTGGTCATGGCATCTTCCGGTGTTTGATTGACTAATGCGACGAGCATCTTGTTTGACTCCTCTAACTTGCCTTCATTTCTCAGTTTAACTGCTTCATTTATATTCATCCCAACCTCCATACGAGACTATGCACCACCGTCTTATGAATAGTCTATTTAATCACTTTATTACCCAATAGCTCTTTTATCTTCTCAGTTGATTCCTTGTAATTTCTATTCCACCTGATACGCAAATGGTAACAATTCATGGGCATATACTTTAACTGCTTCTTCAGCTCCAGTAACGATAACTGAACACTTTGGCATATAATCCGACAACATTTGTCGGCAGTTTCCACATGGCGGAAGTATTTCCTCACCACTTTCTCCCCGTACAGCTACAACAGTCTCAAATTCCCGCTCACCATTTGATATTGCTGTACCAATTGCAATTTGTTCTGCACAAGCGCCATGCATTGAGTATACATTCACCCCCGTATAAATCTTGCCACTTGAACACCGTACCGCTGCGCCTACAGTATGATTGTAGTCAACTTTATCGTAATTCGACGTTATTACCTCTCTCGCTTTTTCAATTAATTCCAAATCTAAATCATTTAACTTTTCCATGTTTTTCTTCCTCTTCTCTATATACTGGATTACTTATACTTAATAATCTCGTCTTCGCTGTTTAGCAATTGGACTTCCTCGATTTCTCTTAAGCCATTTTCACTGCTATAAGTCATAATCAATTCCTTTTGCCCATAGAGTATTTGACTGATTGCATTGGATTCATTCTGTGTTGATTCTGTAAATATTACTTTTATATTACTCGCTTTTGAAGATAGGCTATCCTCACTTATGAAGAGTCCTATATAATTTTCACCTACATCCAAAATTAGAGCCCCTCACTACGAGAGGCTCCTGATAACTCTAAAGTATTATTTCATTCTCTTGGAGATGTGGTGATCCGGATTTAATTCCAGTAGATCCCACTTGTTTCCGTATAAGTCTTCAAAAACAGCTACGGTTCCATAGTCTGCTTCTTTAGGCTCACGGACAAACTTAATTCCTTTGGAAACCATGTCATTATAATCCCTCCAGAAATCATCTGTATTTAGAAATAAGAAGACTCTACCACCTGCCTGGTTGCCTACAAAAGGCCTTTGTTCCTCTTTAGACGCCTTCGCTAATAACAATGTAGTACCAACTGACCCAGGTGGCGAAACAACTACCCAGCGCTTATCCTGTTCTGGTTGATATGTATCTTCTATTAATTCAAAGTTCAATTTCTCTGTGTAAAATTCAATAGCATCATCATAATCATCTACAACTAATGCTATGTGTACAATCGACTGTATCATATTATTGTCCTCCTACTTTATTATTCGATCCAATCCATCATAGTCTTTGGATCAACAGGCTCATTGTCTATTAATAACTCAAGATGTAAATGTGGACCTGTAGAACGTCCTGACATACCTACCGTAGCAATGGAATCCCCTTTTTCCACAAAGTCATCAACCTCAACTAAAATCTCTTCACATTGTGCATACAGTGTTTTTATACCACCTGAGTGTTCAAGCACTATGATCTTGCCTAATTCAGTATTCTCTAAATCAACATAAACAACTTTCCCAGACTCCGCTGCTAAAATCGCCTCGTCTCTTTGCGCCCCTATATCAACGCCACTATGAACTTTTTCGAACCTACTCCCGTAGTATGATGTAATATTTCCATTTTCTACAGGTTTGATAAAGCTCAATTCCGATTGGATCTCTTCTTCGTTTTCCATAGTCACCACGTCGACCGGTTGTATTGCTACAACGTCATCAGAACCGATTTCTTTTACTTCCTCGGCAGAAGCGTGTGGAACAATGAGACAGCTCCCTACAAGCACTACCGTCAATACCAAACCTACAATTTTTGACTTTAAATTTACACTTCTATAAGATTTAATCATTTCTATTCTCCTAACCATATCTTTTTTTCTACCCAAAGATAATGCCAACGTCTGAGTTTTCTGGCTTGATTGCTTAATTAGGCTGATTAAGGTATGACCATAATCTAAACGTTCCTGAGGGTCCAATCCTTCAAGAAGCATTGCATCACAGGATGTTTCACAATCCACTGCCATTTTCCCCAAACACCATACAATAAGAGGATTAAAGAAATAAATACACATCAGTACACTCCTTAAAGCATTGATTATCACGTCTTTTTGCTTCACATGGTAAAGCTCATGTAACAACACATACTTCAGTCTCGAAATGTCTGAACGACACAATAACTCCTCTGATATAATTATTTTTGGCTTTATCACACCATAAACTTTAGGAACTGTTTTTCCATTATGTATATATATTCCAATCCTTTTATTGAGTCCCATATCTTTCATCAGACGATCCTTCAAGTTATTAATCATTGGATTACATATTTCTTGGAGGGCCATTTGTTTCATATAAAACTGCCGTTCTCTTAATGCTTTGTAGAACACCATCAGAAGAACAATGATCAACCATACTTTGCTCAACATTGGTAGAACTGCCCCATACTTCCACTCAAGGAGTTGACTCTCTATTTCTATCTCACTCATCCCTGTGTGAATGTCAGAAAACAACTTCGAATAGAGAACAGGACTTTCACTCATCATTGGAAGTGTCTGTCCACCTTGACTTTGAAACTCAACGCTGGGGATTATGGCATATGTACTTTCAATATCTACTGGCATAACCAACTTAACGAGTAGGACAAACCATATGTAGTAATGCCATTTAGGACTTACTTTATCTTTGAATAGCCATTTTGTCCCCAATATGAGTAAAGCGATGATAGAACCCGTCAATGATAATTCAATAATTCTATTAAACACTAATACAAGCATGGTTATCCCTTCTTCTTATCAAGAATTTCTTTCAACTCGTCAATCTCATTTTCTGTGAATTCATTGTGCTCTACAAAATTCGCAATGAGACTAGAAAAATTACCATCAAATACCTTCTCAATAAATGACTTTGTTTCTTCTTCAATCGTTTCATCTGATGACACCACTGGATAATAACTGTAAGAACGTCCTTTTTTTGTGTAGGCAATAATCCCTTTTGAAACTAATCGGCTCAACATGGTTTTAACCGTTTTGGGTGCCCAATCTTTTTCTGTAGACAAGTTCTCAATAATCTCATTTGCCGTAATCGACTCATGATCCCAGATTACCTTCATGACAAACCATTCTGAATCTGAAATTTGATATTTATTCCCCATTGTTTTCCTCCTAAATCTGCGCAGATTAAAGATTACAAGTGTAATCCTTTTTAAGTATTACATTTGTAATCCATCCTGTCAACCAATGAAGTAAGAAATTATCCACCAGCGAACTCACTTATGTCAGTTCTTTCAGTCCACTTACTCTTCTAATGGGCCGGATTTCATAAATCTCATTACATCAACTACTTCTTCCATGTAGCCCACAATCTCAACATAGGGTCGTTCTAACTGCAACCTTTGGTTATTACCAATGGCTTCATTCGGAATATAAACATTGAGCATCACTGCCTCACCAGGTAAAATATCCAGTTTGTTCCCATCCGCCACTACTTTTAGAGAACTCAATTTTTCAGCAGTTGACTTATCCATCTTCATAGGATAGGTCAAATAGACCACATTATGCTTCAATGTCATTTCACTATTATTCGTCAGTCTCAACGAATAGGCTTTTCCTGAAGGGAGATCAGTATAATTGTTAAGCTTAACGTTTATGCTTTCGGTAATTTCGTAGGATAAACCAGTTAACACGTCTTCATCATCCATTGTGCGCATAAAGAAGGTTGTAATACTGATCACTATTAAGATGAACACTACTGTCCTAAGTATTCTATTATTCAACATATCCATCTATTCCTTTATATATTTCATTGTTATCACTGTCCAAAATCTGAATTGACTTTATCTCTCTCATTTCATTGCTTTCATATGTAATAATTCCGGTATTGTTGTTATCTCCAGTTTCCTCAAACACAATTGTATTTTGTTGCGCTTCGTCTTTATAAGATACCTTAATACTTTTTTTATCTCTTATAAGATCTTCGTCACCAATAAGTTTCTCATAAAACCACCCTTAATCATTCTAACCACAGGTGTTAGAATCCGCAATAATCATCTACATCAAGTGTATCATAAACAGAACTTGAGGGATTATTCATACAGAAATTGAAAACTATATGTAATAATCTTCATACTTATTTAATATTTTATTTCTACATAGTGTTTCTGTATTTAGAGCATAATAAAACACCCCCATTTTCTTAGGGGGTGTGCCTGAACAATTGTTCTTTAGAATTTATAAATCACAATTACTCGATCTCCTTTTTCAATCTAATCATATCTCTACATTCTATGCCATTCTCATATATTTTTTCAGAATAGTTATTTCTAAAGAAATCGAAATCAATACCTACAATTCTAAAACCGCATTTCTGATACAGCAATAATTGACCTACACTAGAATTGCCTGTTCCTATTTCAATTTCTTTTATGTTCTCTTTCTCTATTTCATCAATTACGTATAAAAGTAACTTTTTGCCAATCCCTCTCTGTTGATAGTTTTCAGCAATAGCAATGTTTACGATTTCTACACGCTGTAAATCCTTTTTTACCACTAGGGCTACACCGATGACGTCATTTCTATATACAACAACGTAGCAAATGCCTTTTTCTAGATAACTCATAATCATATCTTTTGATGGATCTGCTAACAGTAATAGTTCCATTGGTGGCTTTTCATTCGATTGAAGTTCCCTAAATATAAATTCCATGCTTTTCTCCTAATTCATGTCTAACGTTTCTGAGCCACTCTTTTCCTGTATTTTAACATTTAAAATGCGATATTACACATTTATTTGTTTAATCAAACTCTCTAGTTACAACATTTCAACAAAATAACGTAGTATGTACAAATAATTACCGTACTATGATTATAAGCATTTACTCTATATACTTATTATGAAGTCAGGTGTCCTATCAAGTCTAATCGTACATAGGTACCCTACAAAAGCATTTTAACAATTTTATTAATACGTATTAATTAGGAGGAACTATAATGAGTAAGCTTATAGACTATTTAAATGAGAACAATCAAGGTCAGTTTGCAACAGTAAAAAACGGTAAACCAGTAATGCGTCCATTTCAGTTGGTTTTTGCAAGAGACAACAAATTCTACTTTATGACATCAAACACAAAAAGCGTTTATAGAGAATTAGTCAGTAATGGAGTCGCTGGATTTTCAGTTTTAGGAAAAGACATGAAATGGGTGCGATTAAGCGGCGAGATTACATTTGTCGACGATCTAGAACTCAAAGAAGAAATGCTTAATATTAATCCTTTATATCGAGGTCTTTATAAATCGGCTAATAATCCATCGTTTGAAGCGTTTTACATTCATAATGGAGAAGCTAGTTTTCATGCTGGAGACGGTTCGATCATTGAGGAATTTGGTATTTAGTGAATAGGACACATAAAGCCAACCATGTCGTTTACACTTATCGACATGGTTGGCTTTTTTTTGACCACTAAAAAAGTCAACCTTTGCAAAAGGCTGACTTCATATAATTCCTCTTAATATACACTATACACTACTTCTTTTCGTCTGACGCGACAGTTTCCTTTAACATTTCAATATACTTATCACCCCATACTGTCATAGCTTGAGTTACGGGTAAAAACTCACGACCAATTTCAGTCAAAGAATATTCTACTTTTGGAGGAACTTCTTTATATACCTCACGGTGTACTATCCCATCTTTTTCGAGTTCTCTTAACTGTTGCGTCAAGTAACCTTGGCGAATATTCGGTATCGCTCTATTAAGCTCACCAAATCTCATTGTTCCTTTCAAAAGGAAATTCATTATTGCAAACTTCCACTTCCCTTGCATAACCATGTTGGCGGTTCCAACAGGGCAACCAATTTCAAGCAAATCCTTATTCATTCTATTCAGCTCCTCTATTTTCAACTATTCTACGTTTTTCTTGGTAAGTCTGAAATAACGTAATACAAACATATATCCTTGTTACTATCTATACTGTATTTGAAAACTGAACCGCTGTCAAATGGTAAATATCTCATAATCCTGTTTTATGACAATCAAAACTTCGTTTGATTAAACTAATTTCAAAAACTTTTTTCCTGAGAACGTGTAATCATCTCATTTCAACACAAAAGTGTAGTATGTTATAAAAATTATAGTACTACACAAATTGTCGTTACTTAAGTAAACTGTTGTTAGATCAAAACGAGAAACAAGACACTCTGAAAATAGTAAATTATGTATTATTGCTTAAGAGAAATTAAATTTAAAACCAGAATAATAAAAAAGAGGAGCCTGAAAATGACTAAAAAAATTCTAGTAACACCTGAGAGTTCATTCGCCAACCTAAAAGACTACCCATTCAAACCTAACTATATGGACTTAGGTGGTGTAAAAATGCATTACATTGATGAAGGAGACAAAAATAATAAAACGATATTCTTATTCCACGGACAACCGACTTGGAGCTATCTTTACAGACACATGATTCCAATCCTAGTGAACCAAGGTTACCGTGTTATAGCACCTGATTTAATTGGATTTGGAAAATCAGAAAAGCCCGTCGACTCAGATTCACACACCTATGCAGCACATGTTCAGTGGATGTCGACATTTGTTAGAAAGTTAGGCATTAAGAATGCCGCTGCATTTATGCAAGACTGGGGTGGCATGATTGGACTTAGAGTTCTAGCAGATAATCCTGATTGGTTAGACAGACTTGTCGTTGCCAACACCGCACTTGCAGAAGTTAAAGGGCCAACTAAATGGATCATGCCAAAAATGTTAAAGTTTCTTAAGGCAAAAAGTGGCAAGCCAACTGTAGAGCAATTTGCATCAAAAATCAATTATGGAAACTGGGCTGGTTACCTGTCACATGCTAGTAAACTTGAAATTGGCAAACTCATTCAATTACTAACCACAAGGAATTTATCTCCGTCAGAAGTTAGGGCTTATGACGCGCCTTTCCCTAGTGATAAATATACAGCAGGACCTAGAAAGATGGCTGATATTGTAGCTTCTGATTTGTCTGAGGTTTATGCAGATTGGCAAAAACTTAAGAAGTGGGACAAACCTGTTCTTACTTTATTTAGTGACAAAGACCCATTTTTAGCTGGTCAAGGGTATGACAAACTGTTCCAGAAGAACTTTCCTGGTGCAGCCGGTCAACCTCACATCACAGTAACAGATGCTTCACACTTCCTTCAGGAAGATCAATTTACAGAACTAGCCGAAAGAATGACTAAATGGTTGGTTAAAACAAAATTCTAAACGTTTACAAAAATACAATAAAAAAAAAAGGAAGGTTTATTATGAAAATATTAGTTATTGGTGGAACAGGTACAATTGGATCAGCGGTTGTAGAGCTATTAAAAAAAGAACATGACGTTATTGTTGTAGGTCACTCTAAAGGTGACTACACTGTCGACATTGAATGTAAACCATCGCTTCAAAAATTATTTGCTGAAGTTGGTGAAATCGATGGAATTATCTCTACTACAGGTGGAGGACATTTAGGTCACTTTTTAGAACAAACAGACGAGCATATCGATGTTGCAATCAACAGTAAGTTAAAGGGACAGCTCGACATTGTGCGAACAGGATTCAACTCTATTAAGGAAAACGGATTCATCATTCTTACAACAGGTAGTGCAGCACATTCGTTTATGCCTGGTAGTTCATCAATTTCAATGGCTACTGCAGGTCTTAACGCCTATGTACGAGCTATTGACACAGAAGGAAAAAATGGCGTAAGAATCAATGCCGTGAGCCCTGCTTTTGTAAAAGAAACAGCCGAAATGATGCATTTGGACATTCCTAATGCGATTTCAGCTGCCGATACGGCTCGCGTATATAAGATGGTTATAGACTCAAATGATTCAGGTGTTATTGCCGAAGTTGTTGAGTATCTTAAGTAAACAAATGGAGTAATAGGAGGCTTAAAATGAGCAAAGTAATAGATTATTTAAAAGAAAACAAAGTTATTCAATTCTCAACAATTAGAGACAACCAAGTACACATGAGACCTTTCACTTTCATAATGGAAAAGGAAGGCAAATTGATTTTTTATACCGATAACACAAAAGAAGTTTTCAAGGAACTAAAGGAGAATCCTACAGCTGGTTTTTCAGTTATGGGTCAAGATATGCAGTGGGTTCGTGCTAGAGGAAAAGTTGCATTTTCTGACAGTTTAGAACTGAAAGCTGAAGTTTTTGAGGCCTATCCTCTTCTAGAAAAAATGTATACAACATCTGACAATCCCATTTTTGAAATCTTCTGTTTATATGATGGTGTTGCAAGTTTACACAATTATACTGGAACTCTTATCGAAGAGATGACACTATAGATTGTATAGAAAAAAAGGACATCTTAGATCAGACTAAGATGTCCTTTTTAAATCTAACTTACATTGGAACTAGAATCGTGAACTTAGCTCATTCTGTCAATTAGATCTTTGGATGGGCCTTTATACTGGAGTTCGCCCGTAAAACTATTTACCTGAATCGCCTGCTTTGGACATGTATTGTAGCATGCCCAGCATCCGTTACACTTGTTATGATCAACTTCAGGGCCTGGACGCATCTCAATCGCATTATACCCACAGACTCTTACGCAATTGCCACAATTTATACATTTTTCTTTATCGATCTTTTGGGTTCCGAAATCTTTCTTTACCTTATTCCCAGGCATGCTTGGCACTAGTTTTTTTAGTCCTAAACCGCTAAATACAGATTTTAACTCCTCAGCCTTTTCGATTTTACCAATGATTTTTTCAATTTTACTAATGAAATCGTTGAAGTTAGACATATCCTCTGCAGTAGGTGCTTTCGCAGCATGTTTGCCTCTTCTCCTCATCGGTGGATAGTTCATTGGCATCATTAACGAATGTCCAACAACAACTTTGAATCCTCGTGCTTCTACTTGCTTTGCAAATTCTGATTGCATTAGAAGCTTGGCTCCAGCATATGTATTAAAAACAAATGCTGGCTTGTCATCTTGTTGAC
>Ga0070725_10001433_pt1 | contig 13331 bp, 9 predicted proteins | sample tdDd002_FD_69781 | JGI IMG/M metagenome (GOLD analysis project Ga0070725, IMG submission 69781) | Marine sediment microbial communities from the Atlantic coast under amendment with organic carbon and nitrate - tdDd00.2 | ecosystem: Environmental > Aquatic > Marine > Coastal > Sediment | place... | reverse complement strand
CCCCACAATAATCGCCGTTTTATTAGAATAACAGTTTTTAAAATTATCTATGTGTAGTCCCTCTTTGTAATGGTTCCAGTTAATGAAAAAATTATCTATACCCACCAGAACATCTTCTGTTGAATTACCATAAGATGAAATCGTTGTATTTAGACTTTCAATCATATGCTTCATAGTTTTTCTAAGTTCTGATTCATATTTTGATTTCTGATAAGGATGAGAAATAATAGTTAAATTCTTAATGTTATAGATTGAATTGGAATTTGACAATATTTTTGAAAAATCAACAATAATATCCTCTAATTGTCCTCCCAATAAATCAACGCGTTGATCATTAAGCAACTTTACAAATATCTCACCTTCATCAATAATAAACCGCTTGTCACTTCCTGTAATTTCAACCAAAATCATTTTGCTATCAGAGGACATTTTATTTATACACGCTTGAATTAATTTCGTGTTTTCTAACCCAAAAATAATCAACAGTAAATGTTTATTGAAATTGATTCTCTTTAAAATATTCTCAACTTCTCCTTGAGAATCAATCTGGCTTTTATGAAGATAACATGGTTGAGTATTTATCTTCTCTAGCTGATTTACAGACCAACCCTGATTCTTTTTCTTCACAAATTCGAGCATATTCCACCACCTGTCAATTGATTTCACTTTTAAAGCATTTGCATTCGAGCCTTTAATTCCTCTTTATCTAACCAATACTCATTTGTGTCCGAACTATATTCAAACCCTTCTGAAATAGGAGCTCCACCTTCTTTGAAGTGTTTTTTATAATCCCACCATTCAAAATCAGGATAGATAATATAATGGTCACCATATTCATAAGTGACTCTAGAGTCCTCCCTTGTGACCATAACTTCATGAAGTTTTTCTCCTTCTCGAATACCAACTTCTTCAAGCTTAATATCATTACCCCCAATAGCATAGGCTAAATCTACTATCTTGAATGATGGAATCTTTGATATATAAATTTCTCCACCTTTAGCTTCACTTAAAGCTCTAAAGACCAGATCTACCCCTTGTTCTAAAGTAATCCAAAAACGTGTCATACGATAGTCTGTAATAGGTAAGGTCTGAATCCCTTGTTTCATCATCTTTTTAAAGAAAGGAATCACAGAACCCCTGCTTCCAGCTACATTCCCATAGCGTACAACAGCAAAGACTGTTCCTCTTCCACCTGCATATGCATTGGCAGATACAAACAGTTTATCCGAGACAAGTTTAGTCCCACCATATAGGTTTATCGGATTCACGGCCTTGTCAGTCGATAGCGCAATAACTTTTTTTACGCCACGTTCGATAGCTACTTCAATAATGTTTTGTGCACCTATCACATTGGTTTTAACAGCTTCAAAAGGATTATATTCGCATGCTGGCACCTGTTTTAGTGCAGCCGCATGTATAATATAATCAACACCTCTAGTAGCCATAAATAGCCTATCCTTATCCCGAATATCACCAATAAAGAAACGAATTTTAGCCATATCTATGACGCCCACTAATCGATTTTTCATCTCATATTGCTTATATTCATCACGGGAATAAATAATAACCTTTTTAGGTTTAAATTGTTCAAATATACGTTTCACAAATTTGTTTCCAAATGAGCCTGTACCACCAGTGATTAAAATTACAGAGTCGTCTAAAACCCCTGCTTCTTCAAGCCGCAATTCATCCTGTACAGTCTCGAAATATTTGTAGTTTCTCGAGTATTTCACATTATTGTTTTGAATTTCAGGATGTTCTTTCAAATAAGCAATGACTTCATCTAAATAGAACTTTCTATCTCCAAAATGTTCATATATGTATTTAATTGTTTCGTAATCTTCGGGTTCATCAACAGTTAAACGATAGGGCGAAAGATCTTCACCATGTGTAACTTGCTCAATTTTAAACATATGTGCATTCTTTCTTATATAGGGTGTTACATGTTCTTTTTCACTTGCCATTTTACTTTCATTCCAAGCCTTCTTAAGAGCTGAAACAGTGAAAACCTCTACATCCATGCCATCAGGAAAAGTTGGAGGTACCGTATTTGAAGTATAATCAGCCCCTGTCAGCAAATGTTTTTCAATCACAAGGTCTACAATATTTGGATCAACCACCGGACAATCCGCTGTTATCCTTACAATAGAATCCTCATTTTTCAATTGATAGTATCCAGCCGCATCATAATAACGGTCCAATACATTCAATTCATTTCCCCTAAAACAATCAATTTCATTTTCATTACAAAAATTAACAATTGCATTATCTTCTTCCTTATATGTTGTTAAAACAACAGTTTTATCAGCTTTTTTTGCTTGAGACAAACGATTTACAATATGCCATAAACTTGATTTACCATTATAGTTCTTAAGAACTTTACCTGGAAACCTAGAAGAACCCATACGTGCTTGAATAAAAACAAAAATCATCTTCTCACCTTCCTTATTTAGAATCATTAACAGGGCAAGCTTTCATTGTATAATTACAATTGAGAACTTGCCCTAATTATATCATTAAACTCAATTACTAAAGAATCCGTTTTTTAGGAGTTCTCGATAAGGCCTCCAACAAACATTTCCTCAAGTATTGGTTTTACTTCATATTGCAGTGCATCAGACATAGCAATGAAGTCTTGTTTATCCATTAAATTACTTAACCTTTCAAGAATTTGATTTTTTGACTCGATTATCTCTTTTTCATGTTTAAAATTTAACTCAATACAATCTGAAAATTCATTTACGATCTCTACATATTGCGCCAATGATTCCGGAGCCATAACAAAGTAAATATCCGTCGAAAAAGAATTAATTTTTTTTACTAAATCCATATCATCACTCCAACTCATTTAAGATATTATTCAAAATTTCCAAATAAAGATCTATCGTTTCACACACTTTTTTGCCTACTAAGTCGAGCGTATCGTAATAATGTGTCGTTCTATTTACCAATCCTTCTTCGTCCTTCGTTTCAAGAACGATTGGGAACGAATGTAAATCTCTGTTATATGACATATTTACTGACTGAAAAATAAATCGCATTGCTACATTCTTCAGTAGGTATTCATCAATTACAACACGCTTTTCTTCAATTCGGCCTACTCTTCCGAATTTTTCATTACCAACTACATCTTCTTTAACTTCTACAGCTAGTTCACGAAGTCCATTTATATCTTCTTTCAAACTCTCCATAAATGCAATCGCAATTTCTGTGATTTCTTGATCATATCCTTCTTTAATTGGAATCGTATGATAGACATCATTAAGTCGGTTTTCAATAGTTTGACTATTTTTTAATTCCTCGAGTATAGATTGAAGAGTTACATGGTCGCATCCTTCTATATAAGAACCACCTTCTGTAGCGTTTAAATACCTAAAATTGCGATCTTTTGCAATTTCTGTTTCGAACCATACACGAGCATACATAAATTCTTCGTATGTTTCAAGAACAGGAACATTTTGTCCTCTAACCTTTGTTGTTCTACTTAAATAAATACCTAAAATATCTTCTGTTAAGTACTTATTAACTTCTTTCGAATGGGTTACACCGTCTGCAAATGCAAGATCCAAACCAACAAATATGATTGGATCACATCCTAAATGTCTTGCAAACGCGAACGGAACATGAGCAACATTATTACCTACTTCAAGGTTTGTTTGCTTCATTTCATCAGTTAGTTTTCTAACAACGGCATCACCGTGACGGCCTGTGAAAATCCATTTATCAAATTTGGCAAGGATCTCACCTTTTATTACATTGGGTCCTAAAAAAACGGTATCATCAAAAGCATCTACCTGAGAATATAGTTCAACAGGTCCCTCAGTTCTTTCAATTGTTGATACTGCATCAGGTATAACACCATTCTCGTGTAAATCGTCGACAGCCGTATCAACACCAAAAATCAGAGCTTTATCTTTCAGTTCTTTCAATAAATGAACATTTTTATCTAATGAAGGACCCGCTCCTACTATAATAGCTGGCTTTCCTTTAAACTTATTTTTAAATTCATCTACTGGTAATCCTTTTGTACTATACTCCCAATTGTTAACTAAATTATCAATACCCCACAAAACATCCTCAACGGAATTTCCATAGGCTCCTGCAAGATAGTACATATTCTCAAAAATGTAATTGATAATATCTTGAATATCTCGCTGTACAAATGTTTTTGCGTACGGACATATAATAAAGTCTGTATTTCTTGAATTGTATGTTCTGAAAACATTACGAATGTTATTTTGAACCGATTCTAGTATTTCAGATTTATTTCCAATAATCACTTCAACTGTACGGTCAGTAAAAATATCAACAAAGTCTTTGTTTGCCAATAACTCAATCGTATCCTCATCTGCTATTTCAATAATAGTAACAGCGCTAAATTGTGATTTCCTTCGCATAATCTCTCTAATTAACAATGTATTTCTGAGTCCAAAAACATATAAACTAAAGTGTTTATTAAAGTCAATACGTTCTAGTACTTTATTAATTTCAAACATTGCGTTATGAGGACTATTTAACAGAACACCTTTATACTCCATCTGATATTCGGTTTCATCAGTGTCATTGATATTCAGATTCCATCGTTTATTTTCTACACGTTCCATTATTACTTTTATCATATCTTCCACATTTATGTCCTCCAAAAAAAATGAGTAAACTTTAAGCTTACTCATTTAGAAGTTATGTTTTATCTTAGAAGCTGTAATACACCTTGTGGTGCTTGGTTAGCTTGTGCAAGCATTGATTGTGCAGCTTGTTGTAAGATGTTATTCTTCGTAAATGTCATCATTTCTCTAGCCATATCAACATCGCGAATTCGAGATTCAGATGCTTGTAAGTTTTCTGCAGCTGTATCTAAGTTCTTAATGGTATACTCCAGACGATTTTGAATAGCACCAAGCGATGCTCTTTGATGTGATACTTGACTTAAAGCATTATTAACCGTTTCTATTGCAGTTGCAGCTCCCCACTTAGATGAAGTGTCAATTGCATCTACACCTAAAGCATTTGAACGCATATCGTCCATTGAGATGAACATCGTTTGACCAGAGTTCGCACCAATCTGACCCATTATAGAGTTTCCTAAATCACTACTCGCACTCTTATAATCTTGAAATACGAAAGTTACAGATTCGCCAACGGACATTTCACCAAGTTGGAAACCAGAAACTATGTTGGATGCTTCCATTACATTTGTACCAAATGTTATAATTGCAGTTGCTAATGTTGACTCGGTCATTGCTAAACCGATACTAACATAATCCTGAGATGCTGTCGTATTCATTGCAATTTCTGCACCACTCTTAGTCACCAGTTTGAAATCTGCTTCTGCAGATGCAGTACCAGCAGTACCAGCTACACGTACGATCATCACTGCACCATTATATACTGACGCCGTTTGAGCTGTTGTCGCTGCTGAAGCAAGAGAATCTGTATCAATCGTAATTTTAGAGTTATTATTCGTTTTTAGAGAACCGTTTACTTCACCTCTAACACCAACAGCTGATCCATCTAACAATTTCTTAGTATTAAATTCTGTTGTATTAGCAATACGATCAAGTTCAGAAACCAGTTGTGTCACCTCTGATTGTAATTCAAGTCGATCAGCATCTGTGTTGGTATCATTAGCAGACTGAACTGATAGTTCTCTCATTCTTTGAAGAATAGCATGGGATTCATTCAAAGCACCTTCTGCTGTTTGTATAAGTGAAATGGTATCTTGTGAATTACGTGATGCTTGTGATAATCCCCGAATTTGAGCTCGCATTTTTTCAGAAATTGCAAGTCCAGCTGCATCATCACCAGCACGGTTGATTCTATAACCTGAAGATAATTTTTCTACTGACTTTGCACCACCAGCTGAATTAAGACTTAATTGTCTATGTGTATTCATCGCCATTATATTATTATTAATTCTCATTACCTATAACCTCCTTGTAGACCTCCGTGTATATCTTATTCTCAATTTTTCGTTTTCTGTGGTTCCCCGGGTGAAAACCTTACACTAATGTTATCGGCGATTTTTCCATCAACTTTACACAGTTTTCATTTTTTTTTATTATTTTCCCATTTTTTAATGGACATTCCTCAAAACAATAGATTGACCAAACAATTCATCGTCTATTTAAGCTAACACAAAATCAGATCATTGAACTAAATATCCTACCGCAGAATCTAAATAATGAAAAATAAAGTATGAAGAACACTACCATTTGACTTTGAGGCAATAAAAAAACCCGGAATCACATCCGAGTTTTAAGTAACCATACTTATATGTTGAGATGCATCACAAACCATGTCATCTCTTTTTTCTTTTGATATTTCAGATCAAATTTACATACTTAATAGTGCCACCACTGATCGCGTCTGCTGATTCGCTTGACTTAACATATTCATAGCAGCTTGACTTAAAATATCATATTTCGTTTTGCTCATCATAGTTTTTGCCATATCTACATCACGAATTCGAGATTCGGAAGATTGAAGGTTTTCAGCATAGTTCTTATTAGCTTTTATGGCATGCTCTAACCTATTTTGAATTGCTCCAAATCTTGATCTGACAGAAGAAACATTTTTAACCGCGTTGTCAAAAACTGTAATTGCCAAAGGCGCATCATCAACAACATCGATTGAATCAATTCCCAAATCATCTGATGAAATTCTAGCTAAATCAACAAATAAATGTTGACCTGCATTAGCCCCTGTTTGAATTAAAACCTTAGAATCAAAATTATCAAAATCTGGTAGTATAAAATTGAAAGCCGTTGGATTATCTGAGTATGCACCATTAGGTACAACAGCATTTTGATTTTTTGCAGGACCACCATGATCACTACCACCAATAGAACCCGTGTCTGTTTCACCAGCACCAGCATCAATGTTCAATATTGCTCCACCACCTGCACGCAGTTGTGCTTCAAAATCTGCAGCATTAGCAAATGTAGTATTAGCAATAATGGCATTCATAGTATTGTCATTGGCATCATCACCATCTTGAATATCACTAAAAATATCAGCCATGGTTCTTCCACCAAGAAGATTATCGTTGATAAACTTAACTGCGATATAGGCTCCTGAATAGTCTACAGATGCACTACCCCAAGCTGCACCACCAACTAAATCTGCTCCTTGAGTTACAGATGCACCTACGCCGTCACCTTCGACACGGTCATCAGCACCATGTATAAACTCAGCAGTTCCTTCCTTAAACCATGTTGGCATATCAGCAAAATCGTCTCCCATTTGGTCTGCCATTACAGCGTGTACCATTTCATGGGCTATGATTCTGTCATTATACATGGTTCCACCACCACCAGTGATACTGTTTTCACCATCATCACCAGTACTGGGGTTAAAATCAGCTAAATCAATATTCAGAGTCATACCAGTCACTGTCGAAGTATCTCCAACTACTGAATAGGTAGTAGCTACACTAGCTAAAGTTCCTCCAAGAGCACCAGGGTCAAATACAACATCTATAGTTCTTGAAGACGGAGTCAAACCATAGTAAGTTTGAATCAAATTAACACCTGACTCAAGCCAGCCAGATTTCAAACCATTAGTAATGGTCTCAATAAGTGATCCACTTGCTCCTGAACCTACATTCAAAAGTTTTTTTGTATTAAATTCTGTTGTACTACCGATTCGATTAATCTCGGTAACAATCTCATCTATTTCAGTCTGGATTGCATTTTTATCGGCATCAGTATTTGTATCATTAGCAGCTTGAACTGATAATTCTCTTCCTCTTTGTAAGAGCGAATGTACTGTACCCAGCGCACCCTCTGCGGTTTGAATTAGAGATATACCATTCTGAATATTCTCAGAGGCCTTGTTCATACCACGTATTTGTGCTCGCATTTTTTCTGAAATAGCCAAGCCAGCAGCATCATCAGAAGCTCTGTTAATTCTAGACCCTGATGACAGTTTTTCAATCGCTTTACTGCTGCTCACATTGATGTTCTTTGTCATTCGATGGGAGTTGATTGCAACTAGGTTGTTATTTATTCTCATATTCCCAACTCCTTTTAAACACAAAGGCACTACTTATATAAGCAGTGCCCTTAGTGTAGGTGCAATTTATATTACATTATTTAGATATGAACTATCTCAATAATTGTAAAACACCTTGAGGAGCTTGGTTAGCTTGTGCTAACATTGATTGAGCCGCTTGAGATAAGATATTATTCTTAGTGAAGTTCATCATCTCTTTAGCCATATCAACGTCACGTATACGAGATTCAGATGCTTGTAAGTTTTCAGCAGCTGTATCTAAGTTCTTAATAGTATACTCTAGACGATTTTGAATAGCACCAAGCGATGCTCTTTGATGCGATACTTGACTTAAAGCGTTATTAACTGTTTCAATTGCAGTTGCAGCACCCCACTTAGATGAAGTGTCAATTGCATCTACACCTAGAGCATTTGATCGCATATCATCCATTGAGATAAACATAGTTTGACCAGAGTTTGCGCCAATTTGACCCATTATTGAGTCACCTAAGTCACTGCTTGCACTTTTAAAATCTTGGAATACAAACGTTACAGATTCGCCAACTTCCATTTCACCAAGTTGGAAACCAGAAACAATGTTTGCTGCTTCCATTACATTAGTACCAAACGTAATTATCGCAGTAGCTAATGTCGATTCTGTCATCGCTAAACCGATACTAACGTAATCCTGAGATGCAGTTGTATTCATTGCAATTTCAGCACCACTCTTAGTAACAAGTTTGAAATCAGCCTCTGCTGAAGCTGTACCAGCAGTACCAGCTACACGTACTATCATGATTGCCCCATTGTACACAGACGCTGTTTTTGCTGTTGTCGATGCCGATGTAAATGAATCAATATCAACAGTTGTTTTTGAATTATTGTTTAAATTCAACGAACCATTAACTTCACCTCTAACACCAACTGCACTACCATCAAGAAGTTTCTTAGTATTAAACTCTGTTGTGTTACCAATACGGTCTAATTCAGAAATAAGTTGCGATACTTCTGATTGAAGTTCAATACGATCTGCATCAGTATTTGTATCATTTGCAGATTGAACTGATAGTTCTCTCATTCTTTGTAAAATTGCATGAGATTCATTTAATGCACCCTCAGCAGTTTGGATCAAAGAAATAGTATCTTGTGAGTTTCTAGAAGCTTGATTCAAACCTCTAATTTGACCACGCATTTTTTCAGAGATTGCTAAACCAGCAGCATCATCGCCAGCTCTGTTAATACGGAAACCTGAAGATAGTTTCTCAACAGATTTGCCTGATTGCCCATTTGTTACGCCTAGTTGACGGTGAGTATTCATCGCCATAATGTTGTTATTAATTCTCATAATTCTTCCTCCTTGAGTTGTGTTAACTTTTGCATCCTTGCAAAATTTATATTTCAAGCTGAATCGGCCGCTTCAGCAGAAATAACGCTATTAAATTGTTTTTCAAAAACTGATGGTTGGTCGGCGCAAGACCGACCCTACATTAGGGGGGGGTGACCATTTTATAGTTAAACAATTGACTCAGGTAAACTCTCCCCTAACTAATATATCGGCAAACATTAGAGTATCTTTAATTTTTTTATTAAAAAAATTATTTTTTATTATTTTGTTGCTTATAGAAGTCTTTAAGATCCGCAAATCTGTCTTTCATTTCTGTTGCAGATTTATTTTCTTTCATGATCTCATCATACACTTCACTTCTATAAATTTTAACGTCTTTAGGTGCTTTAATACCCACTTTCACTTTATTATCTTCAATATTTACAATTTTTATTTCAATATTATCATTAATAATGATGCTTTCTTCAGATTTTCTTGAAAGAATTAACATATATCTACCCCTCAGTCTGACTAAATAATTTATATTTGTATGGATAGTCTTCATCAAGAATAATTTGTTTAGCTATTTTCTCCATGTAGTTAATCACGATAGGAGATTTTAAATTCATAGTTGCATCTTTTACTTCGTTGGGAATAACAACTGTAGCAGCAATTTCTATGTCGTCATCGTCTGCAATCCCAAGTTCATCCATGTCAAGTTCATTAATATTGAAATCATAACCTTCTTTAAAGAAGAAAGGATTAGTAACTAAAAATGCAACCTGTTCTTCGTCGATTGACTGTAGCCATACAAAAGGAAATTCCTCTGTCATTGTTCCAACAAGTATAAATCGTTTACTCTCTGCGAATCCATACATTGGAGTCATAAAAGTTATAATATCCGATTCTTTAAACTCAATTTCTCCAACATAATCTGTTAAAATTTTCATGAAAAACTGTCCTCCACTCATTTTTGCAATGTACAATTTACAATTAAAATTTTGACTGCTATAGGTCAATTACTAATCTTACTACCTCTAAGTCTTTTGGTTATATTTCTTTAATTATAAATTCTGCATCACTCTTTAAATTTTATAATTCATCTTTTTATTTTGTTTTTGGGTACTTAATTGTAAATTACACTTAAACTTTCTCATCAACATATTGAATATCAATGCTGTATTTTTGTCTTACATATATTTCTACCTTAGAAGGGGTGTAGGTTGTTCTCGCTTCCTTCTTAGGTGTTCGATTATTAACTTTCCCTCTAACCAATTGAATGTCTACTTCACCTCGAATAACTTCAATCCTAGGTCTTGAAGTAGGAATTGTACCAAACTGAAAGCTCTGAGTAAACTGACCAAAAGCATTTTCTTCAGCTTGACTCGCTATCGGATTACCACCATTCTGAATATTAGCAAGTTGTCGTCCTTGTTGCGCAATTTGAGCAACGCCTTCTAAATGAAGCCTCTTAGCTCGCTGTACTTCATCACGCGTTAGCCTAAGCGGTTTTTTTAATCCAGCTTCTGCAAAAGGTTCTGTCTGATCAATCCTTAACTCAGGTGCCCTTGTTGTCAATTGCAATTGTGGCTTTTGAATATCCAAAGTAAACGGAGCTTCAGTCGTCTGAATTTCCATCTTCCCTGGGGTTTTTTGTACACCTAAAAGCGCTGGTGTTGTTCGAATTCTTAATGGCATAAAATCACTACCTTCTTCATACTTTCATCATCCGTTATGTAAAGTATCGAAGTTCCGCATTAAGAAAAATACAGATTACTTAGATATGTAAAAGAGAAGAATTGTCAAACTCTTCTTATTTAGAAAAGAATTCAACGTCATTCTCCTTATTTCCTCTTTATTATACCCTTTTTTTTATTAATCAACTATTTATTAACCATTAAATATCATTTTCAAACGGTGTATGTGCGCGTCGGCGCAAGACCGACGCTACAGTTTTTGTTTTTTTGTTAATCTTTCAATCCACAATCACTACCTAATAAAATCTATTAACGTAGGTTGAATAGTTTGTGCTCCGGTAGACAACGATGCTCTGTAAACATTTTGTGCATTTTGATAATGCATAATTACTTCTGCCATGTCCGCATCTTGGGCTTCACTCATAAGCGATGTATACGTGAGATTGTTTTCACCTATACGATTTAAAATCAACTCCACTCGTGAATTTCTAGCGCCTATATCTGATTCAGCAGTAAGTAATCTATTAAAATTAACATCAATAGAAGCAATATGAGTTGTCAGTACTGCTGTACTTTCATCATTATTAAGATCTGTGATTATTTGATTGATATCGCTAATCAGTTGACTTTCTGTCGCCTGAACAGTCTCAATCTGCAACTCCGGTGGGTCACCATCGTTTGGTTGATTAACAGTTGTAAAGCTCAAATACTCGTTAGGAGCAGGACCGCCAGCAACAGTTACTGCTACTTCTGGTCCTGGAAATGCTACATCAATAGCATTTTGCACTGCAGTTCTTAAATCTGCAACTGAAGTTAATGGATCTGCAGGGTCCAATTGAATTTCTTTTGATTCTTCATTCAAAGTTAATACAAATGTATTATCCCGATATTCCTGAACAATAATAGGATCTGCAAAGCCTGCTGGATCAATCGTTTTAGCGGCATCAAATATAACAGGATCCGTAATATCTGTACCAACATCAGCACCTGGAGCTATTCCTACGGCCGCTTGTAAATCTGCAGCTGTTAATCCACCACCCGAGTCTCCGTTATAAGCTATATTGACATTAGAACCGACCCCATACGCTTTACTTTTGATAGTTAATGCCCCTGATGGATCGAAATAGACATCAGCAACAGAATCTAACAGGTTACCACCACCGTCGTCAGCACCGTTAAATAAGCTTAATACATCTCCTCTTTCATGAGGATTCGCGCTCCCCGCTATCATACTTGTAAGATCAGGACTTTGGATCGTATAAGTGGTACCATCAACAACGATATCAATGGTTGCATCATCATTAGTACCAGTTGAAAAGTCCCTATTTAAGTCAAACGTTCCACTTTTCACAGCCTTCGTCGCTGCTGTACCAATAGCAGAACCATCAGGAATATCGCTATAAAGCGCATCTGTTGTCTGGACATATCCAAAAACATCAACAGGTGATGTATTGACATCCATTTCTTCTCCAACGGCAATTTCATATAAAATTGGTGATCTTTGGTTAACTACTTGGTCTGTAAAGGGTATATTATAAGTACCATCATCATTAAATAGTGGTTCATCAGTATAGAAGTTTGAAAACACATAGCGCCCTGCATAGCTTGTATTACCATCTTGAATAATATGATCACGTAATTCTTCAATTTCTGAAGCAATAGTTTTCTTCTCTTCGACAGTGTAAACTCCAGCAGAAGCCTGAACTGTTAATTCGCGAATCCGCTGTACAGTTTGAATCACATCATTCACAGAAGATTCAGTTATATCCATCCACGATCGAGCATCCTCAGCATTTTGCTCAAACATATCTAGTTGACTCAGGTCAGAACGGTATTTAAGCACACGAGAAGTCAATACTGGATCATCAGAAGGTTTGTCTATCTTCTTTCCAGAAGCCATTTGATTCTGATAATCGTTAATACGCTCTAAATTGTTGTCTAAATTGTATATCATTGTATTGATTAGCATATTGTTAGTTACACGCATTTATCTCACTCCGTTCGTAAATAATGTATATCATCAATTGTCAATTGGTAATTTATCTACCAACTAAACCTAGACGATTAATAATTGTATCTAATTGTTCATCTAAAGTTGTTACCATTCTCGCACTCGCATTATAGGAATGCTGAAACTTGATCATCTCTGACATTTCTTCATCTAAGGAAACGCCCATAATAGACATACGTTCATTCTCTATTTGATTTAGGATCAGATCTTGGTTTTCTACACGTCTATGAGCTTCTTGACCATCTACGCCTAAGTTAGATATCAATGATTTGATGAACTCATCTGGCGTACCCCAATCATATAAACC
>Ga0070725_10001418_pt1 | contig 13438 bp, 10 predicted proteins | sample tdDd002_FD_69781 | JGI IMG/M metagenome (GOLD analysis project Ga0070725, IMG submission 69781) | Marine sediment microbial communities from the Atlantic coast under amendment with organic carbon and nitrate - tdDd00.2 | ecosystem: Environmental > Aquatic > Marine > Coastal > Sediment | place... | reverse complement strand
GAATTTTTAGCCCAGGGGACCCTGTACCCTGATATCATTGAGTCACAATCTGCTTTTGGCGGCCCCACATCCATCATCAAATCACATCATAATGTGGGCGGCTTACCCAAAAAAATGAAATTGAAACTCGTAGAACCCTTAAAGTACCTTTTCAAGGATGAAGTTCGTCTTCTGGGCAAAGAATTGGGCCTTAACCAAGACCTGATATGGCGTCAACCTTTTCCTGGTCCGGGACTTGCCATCAGAATCATCGGAGAAATAAACAATAAGGGCCTTTTGATATTAAGAAATGTTGATGATATTTTGCTTGATGAAATAAGATATAGTGGATATTATAAAAAGTTATGGCAGTCTTTCGCCGTCCTTTTGCCCATAAAAAGTGTTGGTGTTATGGGAGACAAGCGAACCTATGAAAACATTGTGGCCATCCGAGCGGTAACAAGCAAAGACGCAATGACGGCGGATTGGGCCAAGCTACCCCATAAACTTCTCGGGAAAATATCAAACCGGATAATCAATGAGGTTGCCGGCGTAAACAGGGTGGTTTATGATATCAGCTCAAAACCGCCAAGTACAATAGAATGGGAATAGATAAAAATGGCAGAAAATGAGTCTTCCAGATTTAAAATGCGCGCAGATGATGAGAAACCGGATATCCCGGTTCAAAGAAGACGCGACGACTTGCGGATCGAAAAGTTAAAAAAGCGTATCACTCGCATTTCGATTCTAATTACATGTTTAATCGGCGTTGTAATTCTTTTTGCTTATTTGGATTTAAAAAAAAGCATCTCCAGAACAGACAGTACAGGAACCATTGGAGTTCAAACCCTTTCCAAAGAACTCGAATCAAGATTCTCATCCCTTTCCGTTCGACAGGCAAATCTTGAAGGTGTCCTGACCAAAAGGGTTGAAGCCATTGAAAAGAGTGTCGCTTCTATACAGGCAAATCTAAACAAGGCAACAACCGCTATTAAGTACATCAGAGCTGCCCGGAAAGCAGACAATGAAAAGATTGAAAGCACCATAGTTGGTATCGATAAAAGATTGGCGCCCCTTCCAGGAAATTTGGAAAGTATATCATCAGAGCTTAAGAATATTGATCTTACATTAAATAAAAAAATGGCAACTTATTCTCAAACTGTCGGAAGCATTAAAAATGATCTTGTAAATATCCGATCTGATATCGACTTTCTTAAATCTGTCAAGATCGACCAAAAGACTGTTGATATATTGCTGAAAAACCAGCAGAAAACCTATCAACTCGCTCTGCAGAAAATAACAAGCCGTCTTGAAGATAAAATAAATTCTGTCGAAAAGAAGTTAAAAGGACTGGAAAAGGAAACCGCGACAACAAAACCCGGAAAAATTATTGAACAGAATGTACAGTAAGAGACCTTTGAAAAATGTTCATTTTTGTTCAAGTTCAAGGAAGGGGAAAATTTTAACCACATGAATACATTGAGTATTTCGAGGATTAAAATTTGAGCCAGACATAGAAATCTGGCAAAAAGGAGTGTTTTGCAAGGGTCTCAGTAAAAAGGAATCATGCAAAAGATAATTTCTCTCAGTGCATTCGGGTTAAATACATGATTTATTCTACACTCGCTTTAAGTAACCTCGATTTAATCCGCCTATTGAAAGAAAATACCCGTAACTGTTGGTAAGATACAATGTTAATGGACAAGGATATAAACTGCCTAAACTTACGAGGATTGTTGGATTACTTGTTAAAGCATCATGGGAATGATGGAGTTCGGCGAGCTATCAACGGTCTGGTTGATAATGAGAGATATCTTGTTGCAGACAAAGAGAACCCCTCAAATATAGTACCAATTAAAAAACACCACTTAACTGATTCCATCCGTCTGAGTTCTCTTCCGAATACCGAGCATTAAGCCTTACAGGAAAACGTATAAATTTTCTTCTATTTCCCACTCAATTCACCCTATAATTACCATTTGATTTCTTAGACTTATTATTATATAGTTCGTAAATCAACAATAAAGTATAACCGCAAGCGTTCACAGGTTCAAAGTTCACCGTTCAGGGTTAATTACCTTATGATTTTTTAATATTTTTACTTTTATTCTCAGTACGAGCTCGATTGGCGAATTCTAAGGCACGAATGAATCCTGCATCGAACCATGGTCTAATAATCAATTGTTAATTTTTAATTGTTGTCCATTGATTACTAACCATTATTTGTTACCCTCTGAACCCAGAACCAGTGAACATCCACGTATAACTTAAGTAAATGATAGACTGCCATAAATGTGAATATTACTATGTCACCTGGGACAAGAACTTTCCGCATGGCTGCAAGGCCATGAGGTTTAAATCCAGACAACTTCCTTCAATAGAAGTACGTGTCAGTTCTAATCGTGAGTGTCTTTTAATAAAAGAGAAGCAAAAAAAGAATAGAGGATGTTATAGTGGCAGAAAAACCGACTTATGAAGAATTAGAACAAAAGAATAAAATAAGGAAATTATATAATGGACATTGAATCCTTGAATCAGATCCTTGGTAATGTTGCCGCAGGCAAAATGACTGTCCAAGATGCTGCCCAAAAACTTAAGCACCTGTCTTTTGAGGATCTTGATTATGCCCATATAGACCATCACCGTTCCCTGCGCAAGGGCTTTCCTGAAGTTATCTTTGGGCAGGAAAAGACTGCCGACCAGATAATCGGTATCATGGATAAAATGCTGCTTCAGGAAAAAGTTGTACTTGTTACTCGCATCGACAGCAAGAATGCTGATAGAGTTGTTTCACGCTTTCCCGAAGCTGTATACCATCAAGATGCAAAGATGGTTGTCTGGATAAAACATAAAATCCCCTTAAAGGGCAAAGGGACCATAGTTGTAATTTCAGCCGGAACATCAGACATACCTGTTGCCAAAGAGGCATTACTTACAGCACAGGTTATGGGAAACCATGTGGAATCTGTTTTTGATGTCGGAGTTGCCGGTATCCACCGGTTGTTTAACCATAAAATATTGATCGACCAGGCTTCGGTTCTTGTTGTGGTTGCAGGAATGGAAGGTGCGCTTCCCAGCGTAGTAGCAGGAATGGTCAGCAGACCGGTAATAGCAGTACCAACAAGCGTCGGTTATGGTGTGAGTTTTGGCGGCTTAACTGCTCTTTTTGCTATGTTGAACAGCTGCAGTTCAAATGTTGCTGTTGTAAATATCGATAACGGTTTTGGGGCCGGGTATATGGCTTCTATTATCAACAGGATATAGTTGTAGAAATTGTCTTATGAGTACAAACGATAAATTCTGGATAGGATTTGGCGATATTCATGAGGATATTTCGCTTCTGGATGAAATCCCAGATATAGCTGCTGCAGACGGAGTAATAATCAGTGGAGACATTACCAACAGGGGTGGTACGCGCAGGGCCAGTGAACTTCTGGAAGCGGTTTTTAGGATAAATCAAAATATCTACGCCCAGATAGGTAATATGGATCGACCTGAAATCACTTCTTATCTAAATGAGAGGGGGTGGAATATCCATTCAAAAGGTAAGCAACTAACTAAAGATATCGGTATTATGGGTGTGGGATATTCCACACCAACACCTTTTATGACACCTTCCGAAGTGCCTGACGACAAGCTGGCTCAGTGGCTAAACGAGGGTTATGAGCAGGTAAAACACCTGCCTAAACTTATTCTTGTGGCACATGATCCGCCATTTGGATCAAAAGCAGCCGACCTGCCTTCCGGAGAAAATGTAGGCAACAGGTCGGTGCTGGAATTTATCCAACGTGTCCAACCGGACATCTGTCTTACCGGTCATATCCACGAGGCAAAGTCCGAGGATTTTATCGGCAAAACAAAGGTGTTAAATCCTGGTATGTTATTAATGGGTGGCTATGTGCTTATCAGGTTGAAGAAGGATAAGCTGGAAGCCAATATCATGTACATATGATTCGGCCTAAATATGATAAAGAATTATTTCAAGGTTTGTATAGATAACTATTAATTTTAAAGATAATCACGAAAACACGATCTAATATTATATGTCCCGACCTATACTTGACTTGACAGAATCGAGAGACGGATCAATACATCACTTAACAGCTCAATCCTCAGAGTTTGATATCACAACCTCCAAGCATTGCTTTTCATTTCAAGATACACATGTAGGCAAGTAAAACATACCTGAAGTATTATTGAATTTTTCAGTGAAGTACAGATTCAAATATTTATTCCTCCAACTTCAATCCACCATCCACTGAAGTGGTATAGTTAAAGTGGACACTCCGAAAAGCATGTTATAAGAACCAGATTCAAGGAGGTGTCCAATGACCCAAAAACGAAAGCACTATTCAAAGCAATTCAAGATCGATGCAGTTAAACTGGTAACCGAACAAGGATACAAGGTATCAGAAGCCGCGCGTAACCTTGGGATCCATCATAGCTCTCTGAGAGGCTGGAAAAAGCAGCTTGAAAATACCATCAAGCTTTACCCTATTACCTGAAGGAAGACGTTTGAAATTTGCACGCCAGTGAGCTATACTAATATTTTTGTTCACAGCCAGTATATTATAGGAAAAGCTAACATCCTCTTGGCCCAACTCCGCATTGTCTTTCCAATACTTATAAATCACATCGATACCTATCATCGGATCGTCAAATGGTGTTTCGTAATACTGGACATCACTCGTAAATAATGCCTTAGTGGAGCCAGAATCTCCCTTCTCCCAGGCATCTCCATACCCTTTAAGCCAATTGTCAAAATCCTTTAAGCTAATGAACTGCTCCGCGGCAAGCCGCGGAGCAGTTCATTCACAGATATCATATTTTGCCAGTGTCAGGTCGAGTAAATTCTATTTTTGACCATTGTCAAATCATATCCGTCCAGCGACATATTATAAAAAACTTTAAAGCCGATTACATCTGACCTGGCCCAAAGGACCAGGTTGTCAATAACGAAATAATTTTCGTGTTTTCGTGCTTTCGTGATAAGTTTACTGCTTATAACCGATAGCCCGTAAAAATTCCTTTCGCTCCTTAATATCGTCTTCGGTTTCAATCCCCTTTGAGCTAAACCCGTCAACAACTCCTATAATTCCTCGTCCCAGTTCTGATTCTACGACAAGGACCTCCACAGGATTTGCCGTTGCACAGATAATCCTGCAGACTTCCGGAACGTTTTTGATCGCATTCAAAACATTGACGGGGAACATATCTTTCATAAAGAGAATGAAACTGTGACCGGCCGAAAGATTGTAGGCATTTTTCTTGGCCAATTCAGTTAAATCATTATCTGTGCCGGTATATCTCACCAGACACGGACCGGAAGCTTCACAAAACGCCAGACCGAATTTTGCTCCAGGTACGGTATTGACTATCGCCTCATAAATATCTTCGACCGTCTTGATAAAGTGAGAATGTCCTAAGATCATATTCAAATCATCCGTCTTTTCAATCTTGACCGTTTTTATTTCCATAAGTCCTCCGTTGTTAAAGAAATGTTAGGAACTCGGCACATAGGAAGTAGCTTTGAGACCTTTGATTTTGCACTGTAGGAGCTGATTTTTGTAAATTTCTTTTACCATATGTCGAATATTTTGCAAACACAAAACCTCCTGTTGGCAAATCATGACAATTTTGGTAACAGTTGAATACGCGGCTTTAATTCCGCTTGAGGATCGAGGCCTAAGTTTCAAAGCACCACTTCCCTTTTTTAGTCGGCGCTTTAAGAGATTCTTTAAGCTGTTTCAAAAAACTAATTCTCGGTATCTCCTTTGCACCGAAACGGAGAAGATGCTCGGTTGTAAGCTGACAATCTATCATATCAAAGGATAATGCGTTAAGATATTCAACAAGCTTGACAAGGGCTACGTTTGAAGCGTTGTTGACTCGTGTAAACATCGATTCCCCGAAGAAACATTTTCCCAGAGAAACGCCGTATAAACCTCCGGCCAGCTCACCCTGGTACCAGGCTTCCACCGAATGTGCAAAGCCTGATTCATGTAGGTTGCAGTATGCATCAATCATCTCCTTAATGATCCAGGTTCCTTGATTATTCTGCAATCGAATTTTGGCGCACTGGTTTATCACCTTAACAAAGGCGGAATCCATGGTCACATGGAACATGTTTTTTTTGATAATCTTCTTTAAGGTTTTCGAAACCCTGATCTCCTCGGGGTAAAGCACAAGACGAGGATCAGGAGACCACCATAAGATCGGCTCATCATCTGAAAACCACGGGAAAATACCCGTGTGGTAGGCAAGTAGAAGACGCTTTTGGCTCAGGTCGCCGCCCACAGCCAGCAAACCTTCTTTGGAGGCAAGATATGGAGGGGGAAATGATATTTTGTCGGATAAAAGAAAAACCGGCATCGAGTATCCAGTATCAAGTAACCGGTATCAAGGATCCCGTATAATCAAAGGCTAATTTGTCGTTTTCTATATCAATAAAAATGTCGCCGCCTTTTTCAAGTTGCCCGAACAGAATCTCATCAGAAAGAATATCTTTGATTTCCGTTTGTATCAATCGGATCAACGGTCTGGCGCCGAAACGAGGATTATGTCCATTCTTTGCCAGCCATGTTCGCGCCTCGGGTGAAATGCTGATCGAAACTTTTTTGGCGATAAGTTGTGCTTTAAGCTCATTCATGAACTTGTCGACCACCTTTTCCATTATCTCTTCAGTCAACGGATTGAAGTGAATGATTCCATCAAGACGATTTCTGAATTCCGGGCTGAAATATTTTTCAATCGCCGTTTTACCTTTGTCCTTAGTATCACTCTGTTTATCACCAAAACCGATTGTCTGGGTGCTCATCTCCCGTGTTCCGGCATTGGAAGTCATCATAATAATTACGTTTCTGAAATCAGCCTTTTTGCCATTGTTATCGGTCAGAGTGGCATGGTCCAGAACCTGAAGTAAAATGTTAAACATATCCGGGTGTGCCTTCTCTATTTCATCAAAAAGCACGACACTATGAGGATGTTTGCGAATACCGTCCGTTAAAAGCCCCCCCTGATCAAAACCGATATAACCCGGTGGTGCGCCTATAAGACGGGCCACGGCATGCTTTTCCATGTATTCGCTCATATCATATCGTAAAAATTGGACACCGAGAATCTTGGAAACCTGAAGGGACACTTCTGTCTTTCCAACGCCGGTGGGACCGGCAAACAAAAATGATCCGATCGGTTTTTCGGGTGTTCCAAGGCCGGCACGAGAGCGCTTTATAGATGTAACCAGGGACTTTATGGCATCATCCTGTCCAAAAACCACCTGCTTGATCTTTTCTCCAAGGTTCTCCAGTTTTATTTTGTCCGGCGTTGATACGCTGATGGTGGGTATTCTGGCTATCTTGGCCACGATTTTTTCGATATCTTTGGGGTGAATCTTCTTTCTGCTTGAAGGCCCCGAAAGTCGAATAAACGCTCCAGCCTCATCGATCACATCTATGGCTTTGTCCGGTAGAAAACGGTCATTGATATATTTTGCAGAAAGCTCGACGGCAGACTTCAGCGCCTGATCCGTATAAACAATGCCGTGATGATCCTCATAGCGGGATCGCAGCCCTTTTAATATTTTTACGGTCTCATTAGTCGGAGGTTCTAAAATCTCGATCTTTTCAAAACGGCGGGACAAGGCACGGTCCTTTTCAAAGTAATTTTTATAATCTTCATAAGTAGTTGATCCGATACACCGCAAGCCACCTGTTGCTAACACCGGCTTCAAGATATTCGACGCATCCATGGACCCTCTGCTGGTTGCTCCAGCCCCTACCATGGTATGTATTTCATCAATGAACAAGATAGAATCTTTTTTCTTTTTTAAAGCGGCCAGCACTCCTTTTAAACGCTGCTCAAAGTCACCTCGAAATTTTGTTCCAGCCAGTAATCCCCCGAGATCAAGGGAATATATGCGAACATCTTTAAGCAGGTCAGGAATGGATTTGTCATTTATCTTAAGTGCCAGCCCTTCTGCCATTGCGGTTTTACCCACACCTGGGTCTCCCACGAAAACCGGATTATTCTTTCGCCTGCGGCACAGCACCTGAATGGCTCGCTCCATTTCAAGTTCTCTACCGATGAGCGGATCCAGTTTCCCCTGGGATGCACGTTTCACAAGATCGATGGTGAACGCCTCAAGCGGACTGGTCTTCTTCTTTTTCCCTCTTCTCTCTGTTTGTATAAAATCACCTGGTCCTTCTGTGTGGGAAGATTTGAAAACATCATGCGAGATGTAGTTTAAAACATTAAGACGGGTCATGCCTTCTTCGCTCAGAAAATATTCAGCATGGGAGTCCTTTTCCTGAAAGATCGAAGCAAGTATGTCACTTACAGCCACTTCCTGTTTTTCGGCTGAACGAACATGATTGATCGCCCTCTGAAGCACTCTTTGAAAACCGACAGTCTGTTGGAGCACATACTCATGATCTTCGGGAACACTCTCCATGCGCTGACTAAAAAATAACTCAAGGGCATTTTTGAGGTTCTCAACATTGCCGCCGCAATTCTCAATAATTTCCATTCCGCCTTTGTCATATAAGATGGCGAACAACAAATGTTCTATACAAACATACTCATGCCGCCTTTTTCTGGCTTCTCTTACCGCAAAGCCAAGTGTTTCGCTCAGTTCTTTACTAATCATGATCTATTCTTGCTCCATGGTACACTTAAGAGGAAACCCGTTTTCCCTGGCAAACGCTTTGACAGTATTTACTTTGGTTTCAGATACTTCATATGTATAAACACCGCAAACACCGATGCCTTTTTGATGGACATTCAGCATAATTCTTACCGATTCTTCCGGCGATTTGTTAAAGACCAGTACCAGAACTTCAACTACAAACTCCATGGTGGTATAATCGTCATTGTGTAGCAGCACCTTATACATGGGAGGTTCTTTAACCTCATCCTCGGTTTCGGAAATTACTTCTTCTTCTGTTTTGGAGTTGTATTCGTTCATGGAATCTTGTCGGCTTCGTAAAAAGTCCAACTTCTGCGTTGCGCTTCACCCTTCGTCATTGCAGCGTACTATAAGTACGCCTCATTCCTCAGGATTTGCGCGCCTTGAATTCGGAGCTTTTTACTTTGCCGTCGAATTTGACTTTTTACGAAACCGTCAATATTAATGCGATAATTTTTTATAAGGCTAAATTGATATCTATATTATAATCATTAATAGCCGGTCTTGTAAAGATGATGAATTCGAAAAATTTGAATTCATCACGTTTTGTGTTTTAAGATATAGGTTTTAAGTGATTTTATTTTTACTTGTTAAACAGATAGTTAAAACTTAATACTTAATTAAAACCTTTTATTAATAGTCCGGGCGATTTCTTTCATTACGAGCCGTTATCCAGGAGGTTTACCCGCCTTATACTATCTCCCACAACACTTTTTATATTTTTTCCCGCTCCCACAAGGACAGGGCGCATTCCGGCCGATCTTTTTTTGAGTACGCTTGGCCGGTTTTTTCTTTTCAGGTTCATCCCCACTGGAAAACATCATCCTCTGTTCCCTTGGCCGCTGAAGATCGGCAATCTTTTTGGGCTCGGATACCTGAATTCTGAATAAAATCCCCAGGGTCTCTTCTTTGATTCTGGAAATCATATCCTGAAATAGTTCGAACCCTTCTTTTTTGTATACTATTAGAGGATCCTGCTGTGCATATCCCCTGAGACCGATCCCTTCTTTGAGGTGGTCCATGCTTAAAAGATTGTCCTTCCACAGGTTGTCCACGGTCTGAAGCATGATAATTCGTTCAAGGTTTCTGAAATCTTCTGCTCCTATGGCTGCCTCTTTTTCGTCATAAACTTTTAAACAGGAATCAGAAATCAACTCGGCCAGTCCGTCTTGTGTCAAACCTTCCATGGCATCAGGATCGATATCACCCATGCGGAAATGAAACTGTTTGAACACCGCTTTATTCAGTCCCTTCCAGTCCCACTCTTCAGAGAGCAACCTCTCCTCCGTCAGATTATAAGCTATCTCTTCGGCCATTTCGTAAATCATATCTTCAATGACTGGCTTTAGACTTTTTCCGTTCAATGCTTCCCTGCGCTGTCTGTATATGACCTCCCTTTGTTGATTCATTACATCATCATACTCTAAAAGTTGCTTTCGGATATCAAAATTGTGTCCCTCGACTTTGCCCTGGGCGTTTTCAATGGCCTTGCTTATCAGATTATGCTCGATGGGCTCGCCCTCTTCCATGCCCAACTTCTCCATAATTCCTGTAATCCGTTCTCCGCCAAATATCCGTAAAAGGTCATCTTCCAAGGCAAGATAAAAACGTGATGAGCCTGGATCACCCTGTCTGCCCGACCGCCCCCTGAGCTGATTATCAATACGCCGGCTTTCATGCCTTTCAGTTCCGAGAATATGAAGCCCTCCCAGTTCAGTGACGCCTTGGCCCAATACGATATCGGTTCCTCGGCCGGCCATGTTAGTTGAAATCGTAATCGCCCCTCTCTGGCCTGCCATGGCAATGATCTCGGCCTCCTTTTCATGGTTTTTTGCATTCAGTACCGAATGTTTAATGCCTCTTTTTTTCAATTTTTTTGAAAAACTTTCTGAAACATCAATAGAAATTGTTCCCACCAGAACCGGCTGCCCCTTTTCATGAAGTTTGAAGATTTCATCCATGGCCGCATCAAATTTCTCTCTGCGGGTTTTATAAATCACATCCGAAAAATCGTTTCGGATCATGGGTTGATTTGTAGGAATAACCGACACGTCCAGGTCATATATCTTTTTGAATTCAGCAGCCTCTGTATCGGCGGTACCGGTCATGCCGGCAAGTTTATTATACATCCTAAAATAATTCTGAAAGGTAACGGTGGCCAGGGTCTGGTTTTCGTTTTCTATCTTGACGTTTTCTTTTGCTTCAAGTGCCTGGTGCAACCCTTCAGAGTAGCGTCGTCCGGGCATCAGGCGGCCTGTGAATTCATCTACGATGATAACCTCTCCATGTTTGACAATATAGTCTACATCACGCTTAAACAGGGTGTATGCTTTAAGTGCCTGGTTTATATGATGCAGAAGTTCAATATATTTCTGATCATACAAATTATCGACCTTGAGTATTTTTTCCGCTTTTGAGATCCCTTCCTCGGTCATAACTGCTGACCGGGCCTTTTCATCCACCGTGTAGTCCTCTTCAAATACAAGACGTGGAATAACGCCATTGACCAGATGATATAGTTCCGTCGATTTTTCAGCCGGACCGGATATAATCAACGGGGTTCGGGCCTCGTCAACCAATATACTGTCCACCTCATCAACAATAGCAAAATTGAGTTCTCCCTGGACAATGGATTCTTTGTCGAACTTCATATTGTCCCTCAAGTAGTCAAAGCCGAACTCATTATTCGTCCCGTAAGTAATATCCGAATTGTATGCCGCTTTACGCTCGTCATCATCCAAACCGTGTAATATGCAGCCAACAGAAAGACCAAGAAAATTATAAATATTCCCCATCCATTCTGTATCACGCCTTGCCAGATAATCGTTAACAGTTATAATATGTACGCCTTTACCTGAAAGAGCGTTCAGATAGGCCGGGAGGGTAGCTGCCAGGGTCTTGCCTTCACCTGTCTTCATTTCAGCGATTTTACCCTCATGAAGGACGACTCCTCCGATAAGCTGAACATCAAAATGTCGCATTTCCAGGGTGCGCACCGATGCTTCTCTCACTGTTGCAAAGGCTTCCGGAAGAACATCATCAAGCGTTTCCCCGTTATTCAGACGCCCTTTGAATAACTCCGTCTGGGCTTTCAGCTTTTCATCACTCATGGCCTGTATCTGGGGTTCCTGGGCATTGACTTTTTCAACAATCGGTTGAATCTTTTTTAATTCCCGTTCATTTTTGCTGCCGAAAATTTTTGTTAAAAAATTTGCAATCATATAAACAATATTCCTCTAACTGGTTGTCCGGTTTGCCCGTTAGCCAGTTTGCCCGTTTTAAAGTGATATTAATTGACCCAATTTTCTATAACAAAAAAAAGTATACCATTAATCAAAAGATATTGCAAAAATCTCTTATGATTTTATGTTAAGAAAACCGTACGAGCCGTTATCCACGAGTTTTTTCAGTAAAAATTTAATTATACATGAAGCGGCAATATTTTCAAAACGCTAAAGTGTTACAGAAAACCTTTTTTTTGAGGGGCATAAAAAAAGAGAATGAAAAGCAGATAAATCGGGAAGTAAACAACTTAATTCAGAATGTATTTTTTTGGATTTACCGGAATTCCGTTTAAGAAAACCTCATAGTGGAGATGGGTCCCTGTACTGCGTCCTGAGTTGCCCATGAGAGCAATAGCGTCACCTCTCTTGACAGTTTCTCTTCGTTTTTTCAAGGTCTTCTGCAGGTGCCCGTAGCGGGTAACCATTCCATGTCCGTGATCAATCACAATCACCTTACCCAAAAAACCTTTGGTCCCCATAAATGTTACAACTCCGTCACCTGAAGCAATAATCGGTGTCCCTTTGCGATTGGCAATATCCAGTCCTTTGTGAAATTCGCGAAGACCCGTAAAAGGGGATGTACGGTTTCCGAATCCTGAAGATATCCACCCCTTAGATGGGCGGATTGCAGGAGTAGATGACAGAAGATTACGCTTGTTTTCGAGATTTTTATAAAGAGATTCAAATCCTTTTTGCTGATTGATTGATGCCAGGTTAAGCTGCGAAGTATGCTCATGCATTTCGCGCATCAGGCTGCTATGTTTTTTCTTAAGTGGAACCTTGGAATCAAGATCTTCAGGAATTGATCCACCAACGCCAAAAAGGCTGCCATGATCAGCAGGTTTTTCAATATTGGCAATAATTCGTATCTTATTTTCAAAATTGTTCAAATTGACCAATTTTGATTTTAAGGAGTTGATCTCCTCCGCAAACTTTTGAATCTGCCGGCGCTGTGTGACAATCTCATTAGATTGACCGGCAATTTTGCTCTCAATTTCCTGTTTGTCGAATGTTGTCTTAAGATTATAATAATCATAAACAACAAAAGTGGACAATAACAGGAACGCCGTTAAACAGACGCTGACAGTGCATAAAAAGCGTCTTGAAACAGTTAACTGTTTCACTGTTGAGCCGGTATAACTTAAAATAAATAACGAGATTTTCCTGTGCATAATAACTTTTTTAAACTTATTAAAAGTCTGTTTTATGCGATTTATGAGCGTTTTTAATATTGCTGGATTCACTGTATACTCTATTATTTCATAAAGTTATAGATACTCCGAGACGTTTAATTGCAGCAATTTAACATAAATATCATGGAGATGTCAATAATATAGGTTTAGATCTGTTTGAAACAGATGGACTTCAGCGGGTATTTTCCGGTTGAATTGACGCCGAAAACCTTTTCATCCCAAGGTTTTCGGCGTCATATAACCTGACTATAAAGTAGTTATTTCTTACTACATTGTTTTATGGTTAGATAATTCCCAGA
>Ga0070725_10001417_pt1 | contig 13439 bp, 7 predicted proteins | sample tdDd002_FD_69781 | JGI IMG/M metagenome (GOLD analysis project Ga0070725, IMG submission 69781) | Marine sediment microbial communities from the Atlantic coast under amendment with organic carbon and nitrate - tdDd00.2 | ecosystem: Environmental > Aquatic > Marine > Coastal > Sediment | place... | reverse complement strand
ACTTGGAAGAATGAAAGCGGCGAAATTTCAAAACTCAGATCATTAATATAATCTGTGATCTTATCATCCCCCCATATTGTTTTGTTTTTTAATCCTAAAACACGGTTTCCTTTAGTTTTGTTTTCATTTAAAATAATGCTCTTTAGGTCTGGAACTTCTACAGTTAACCTGTCTATCAGTTTATGTGCACCTTGAAGTTTATTGCCTTTAACAACAAAAACAAGCATCATATCCCCTGTTTTATAGGCTGTACGAATTAAAATATGTCTTAAAAATCCTTTATTCTTCTTTTCGTCGTAAATTGGCCACTTTAGTTTTGGCAGTTCTTCACGAATGATATTAACAGCTAAGTCAGCAGACTTACTCTGTAGTAAACAGACATCTACGTCAATAACTTCATGTGTTCTAGCTTTAAAGAAACCAATCTTAGGAGCAGACGCATCTCCACCCACTGGATATTGTCCTTTGTTTCTATAACGGAAAGGATCATCCATACCTATTGTTGGCATAACGTCTATGTCTATTTTTCCTATACGATCCATGGATGCCTGAACAGACTCATTTTTATACCTTAGCTGAGCGTCATAAGCAACGTGCTGAATCTGACAACCACCACATCTATCAACATATGGACAAGGTGCCTTAACACGGTCTGCTGAAGGCGTCACAACTTGTTCTAGTTTTCCAACCGCATAGGCTTTTTTTACTTTAACGATCTTGGCTCTAACCTTATCTCCTGGTATAGCACCATGGATGAAAACTGTGAATCCATCTAATTTACCAATGCCTTCACCTGCTTCACCAATACTTACAATATCAATTAATATGATCTCGTTCTTTTGAACTGGTATACTCATAATTTTTCCTTCCAGATTGGATATTACCAAACATAAGTTATTTCAATATGCACAAGCTTAGTATTAGGTATAAAAAGCTCAACATAAAATATATATCACTCATAGCATTAATTCAATAATTATTTTATAATAATAGAAGAACGGCGAAAACCCAAAATCATCTAAGATTATCAATAATTAAACGGGAATATCAGGGGGGTTACTATGTCGCGAATACTCGCAAACATAATTCTAGTACTTATTATTGCATTTACAGTCTCAGCCGTACCAATTAACACGGAACTTTTAAACTTAAACATTACTATACCAGATGTAAGTGTATCTGAGGAAACAGAACCTGTCGAAGAGGTTCCTGTTGAAGAGGATACCCTTAAATTTACTTATCAAGACAATACTTTTGATTATCTATATAATCCTGAATCCATAGAAATGAAGTTTGTAGCGAATGCTTCAATAAATGATGAACAAGCAGATCTATTTTTGAATACGCTTATAGTTGAAGTTTTTGGGGTTACACCCGATGACAAAGAGGACATCATAAAAAGAGTGGATGGGGCAGACTTAGAAGAACTACTGTCGCACTCTATCAATGGTGATGTACTTACAGTAACACTCCACATATCAAATAATGATTTGAAGTTGGCAAATGGTCATTACGTATCCAAGATTAAAACCTCTGGAGATGCTATTGAGTCTCCATTTGAAGTACAGCTGCAAACAAGTTACTTTAACGAAGTGACTTATAAAAGTCCAGTAGACAAGGCATCTCGAGGAAATAGAATCATTACACTATACTTCACAGATCCAGGAAAGAATTTCTTAGTTCCTGTATCTAGAGAGATTAAAGATAATGGTCGCTTAATTCGAACAACTCTTAACGCCTTAAGAGATGGACCTGCAAAAGATAGTGGACTAAATCAAACATCTCCTGCACCATATGTACCAGCAGCGCGTTTTTCTACTGTAACTGAAATGGTCAGTCTTGAAACTAATAGTTATGAGAACCAGGCATTTACTCAAACAGATGAAGACACTTACTTAATGATACATTCACTTATCAACACAATGACACACATTGAAAATGTAGCATCGGTTAAGTTCTCTGTTGATAAAAAAGACAATCAAGCTCTCAATGGCATAGATTTGTCTAAGCCATACCCAAGACCAGATGGTACAAAGGCGCATTTATCACTACAGCTTGATAATAATAGGGTTTATTTAATACCGATGGATTCTAATGCAACAGATGCAACATCTCTTCTTAAAGATTTAAAATATGGTGTTGACGGCTCTGAAAAACTATTTAATCCTGTCCTCCCAAGTATTGAGGTCATTCAAGAGTCACTTGAAGATGGTGTCTTAAATGTCCGTTTATCGAAAGACATTCATGAAGCTTATTCTACTAACAGCTTATATGCTCAGGCAATGTTAGATAGTATTGTACAGTCTTTTGCAACATTACCTGGTGTTGAAAAGCTCCAACTTACAACAGAAACACAATCAGAAGGTTCTTTATATGACTACACATTAGGAGAAGCTTTTGAACCAGCAAGATACTTAAACATGGAATAAGAAACACAAGTGCACTTCATGTTAAGACACATATGAAAGTTATACCAATAAACAAAAGCGATCTAATATCTTTTAAGACTTAGATCGCTTATTTTTATAGTGTAATCATTTTATATAGTGAAATCGTTTTATAGACCTGGCTGATCTTCACGTAACTTATCAAGAATAGCCCTAAAATTCTCACTTAACATCTTATAGCGAATTGGTTTTAAATTACTATCCACAAACGCATGAAGAGTTTTACCTTCTGCCAGAAGTTCTCCATCCTCTTTTCTAAGTACCTCATATTTAAATCCAAGGCGAATACCTTTTAAGTAATCTACACGTGTACGAATCAAAACTTCTTCGTCATACATGGCTGGCTTATAATATTTACATGAACTCTCCGTTAGAGGTAGAATTATACCTTCCTGTTCAAGCTGTTTATAAGCATAACCTAATGATCTAAAAAACTCAGAACGTCCAACTTCAAACCACATATAATAGTATCCATTATAAATGACACCCATCTGATCTGTTTCACTATATCTCGGTCGAATTACCGCATCATTAGTATACATACCATCAACTCCTAATGTATTCTTTAATAATCATAACAATCTCAGACCTTATTTTATCATGAATTAAAGGTTTCATCAGGAAAAACTATAGTAAACTTAACACCCTCACCCAGCTCACTCTCACACTCTACTGTACCATTTAAGAGTGATTTCACCAGGTTATAAATAATATGCATGCCTAAGCCGCTACCTCCTTGATCATGTTTTGTAGTGAAAAAGGCATTGTATATGTTTTGGAGGTTCTCGTCTGAAATCCCTACACCGTCGTCAGTGTATACCATTTCTATTAAACCCTCATTTTTGCTTATAGCTATACTAATTTCACCCCTGTCTTGTCCATCAAAACCATGTACTAAAGAGTTGACCAGCAGATTGGTTAAGATCTGTGATAAAGCACCTGGATATGTCCATGTTGCAATGTTTTCTTCCACCAAATTTACAACTTTAAAGTTTGTGTTTTTGAATTTAGGACGTAAGGTATAGATAACTTCATCCACATAGGCTTTTAAGTCAATCCAACGCCTTTCACGGTTCAATTGGTCCACTGACACTGTTTTATACCCCGTCACAAGTTCACTTGCATGGGCATTGTTTTTGTTCAGTATATCTATGGACTCCTCAACTTCTTTCAAATATGCATTTAATGATTCTTTCTTTAACTGGTCATTCTTATAAGCATGTTGTAACTTTGCGAGTTCAGCATCCATGAATGAAATGACCGTTGTAGAATTTCCTATTGGGGTTTTTAAGTCATGTGCCATCCCAGCTGCAAATGATGCCAACAAAGACAAACTCTCTGATTTAGCTCGAATCTGAATGAAGTTGTCTTCAATTTCCTCAGCCATGTCATTAAATGCACCTGCAAGGTCACCAATCTCATCATTACGTTCAACCGGTACCCTTGAGCTGTAGTCCCCATCTTTCATATTCATGGTTCCTTTTGTTAATGCTTCTAGTGGCTTTGAAATAGACTTCGAAATAATCTGCAAGGAGTACCCCGCAATTACAAGTGCACATACCCCCGCTACCAGCGCCAAGTTGACTGCTCGATTAACATTATTAAATATTATATCCCGGTCTGCTACGACCATAATATACCAGTCCCAGTTTTCATAATAGTCAAAGACTGCAAGGTAGTCCCGTTCATCGAAGGTATATTGTAAAAATACATCTGTATTTTCATTGGCAGATAAAAAGGCACTTGACTGTTTTGGCATAACAATCCCCGGGTCTGCCGTATGAAAGACTAAAGAATTATCCGTGTTCATAATTAGAAAATATCCGCCTTTTATCTCGGTGTTTTGTATAAAATTAAAAATACGGTCTTTTGCTTCATTTACATAAAGTTTCGTATCCTGTAAATTAACACGTTCTAAGGTCTCGTATTCCGTGGAAATATACTCATACAAAACTTCCAGTCGGTAACGCATAATATCTTCTTGTAAAGCTCTAATACTTAAATTTGATGTATATATAACTGTTGATGTTACTAAAAGCACAGCAAACAAAAGTATGGGCATAATATTCAACTGTAGCTGCTGTCTAAATTTCATAACATCACCTTATCTTAATCTGTTGTCTGATATTCAAATACCCCAAGTAGCTCAGAATAAATTCGTAGTGGAACCCCATATTCCTTTTCCCAATATAAGTCGAGTTGGCCGTTGTCTAAGGCATATTTTATAAACTTCTCAAGTATACCTTGCATGACTTGGTTGTCTTTTGCGACTGCCCAGCCAATGTACTCAGCTTCACTTATAGATATGTTAACATTAAGACGTGGTTCTTGTTTAGCTTCATAAAGGGCTGCGTTACTATCTTTCAAAGTAAAGTCAGCTTCACCATTTAATATGAAATCTATAGCCACTTCCCCACTGCCAACAGGTATAACTTCTAAGCCTAAATCCATTTGCTCATTCAGCGCACTCACTTCTGTGTAATAAGTTGTATTGGTCTCTATTGCTACTCTTAATCCTCTTAAATCTTCTTTCGTTTCAAGGACTAAATCATCTGTAGTAATAACCACTATACTCACAGGAATGATCTCTACAAATGACATGAGTTTATTTCTCCACTCTATGATTGTTAGATTGTCACTGATCATGTGGGAATTTAATAAAACATCTGGAGTAAAGGCAATAGAGTTATCGGTCTTAATGTTTTCTGGGATTTCTCCATTGTGTTCAAAATACTCAGAAAATCGTACTGTATTAAGTTTTAGGGGGAGGTCTATTTGGTCTGCAAAATAACGCACCAAATTATAATGGAAGCCGTCTGCTTGACCATTTTCGTCCACCCTATACACTGGCCCAGATTTTCTAATCGTAACAACAAGGCCTTCCTGTGCTCTCATAGACTCAATATATTTCAGTTCTTGATCATTTAAGTGGTCAAGAAACGCCACTTGCACTTCAGTCTCTTCAGCTTCTGGTTTTAAAACTTCAGTGTTTTCTTCCATTACAATTTCTAATTCTTTTTCATCTACATCAATTGTGTTTTGGTTACAGGCACTTAAAAAAACTATCAAAAGCACGCCGATTATGAGTAATCTTGGTTTAGACTTATTAAAGAAATACATAAACTCACCTCTCAAACACATGGTATTTCAGATTTATACCCGAAATGCATGAGATTATTAGTAATCAACCTATTCTTTGAAAAATATTCGGAGCTCACCTTCTTCCACCGCTTTTATACTCCTTATAGTGTGTAAATCTAGGTGAAGATCAGCCAAAATTCCGATTTTTTGTACAAAAAGACCGGTATCAATAAAATTGACACCGGTCTTTGAAAATTATTAAGCTATAAGGCAAACGCGACCTTTAATTAAAGGATACGAGATTCGCCTTCGTAAACGATACCCTTTTGAGCATCTAGAGTAACTACTTCACCATCTTTAAGAAGTTCTGTAGCCAATTTAGCACCAACAACAGCAGGCTTCTTAAGTGAAAGCGCTACAATTGCAGCATGTGACGTGTAACCGCCTTCTTCAACGATAAGGGCAGACGCCTTTTCAACATATGGCATCATGTCTTTATCTGTAGCGTTTGTTACCATTACGTCACCTTCTTGGAACTTTTCAGCAGCTTCAGCAGCAGAACGCACTACGCATACCTTACCAACTTTAGTGTCTTTACCAACACCAGTCCCTTTAATAAGAACTTCACCAACTAGGTGAACTTTCATAAGGTTTGTAGCACCTGCAACGCCAACTGGAACACCAGCAGACATAACAACTAGGTCACCCTTTTTAATTAGGCCCGCTTCGCGAGAAGCATCAAGTGCAAGGTCAAAGATTTCATCTGTGCTTGTAGCAGTATCAATTTTAACTGTTTTAACACCCCAAACAAGGTTCATCTTACGACGTACTTTGTCAGATGAAGTAGCAGCAATAACTGGAGCACTTGGACGGAAACGAGAAATCTTTCTAGCAGTGAAACCAGACGCAGTAGCAGTAATAATTGCAGACGCGTTAAGATCCATAGCAGTATTTACCGTTGCGTGAGATACAGCGTAAGTAACAGTATCGTCAGCCTTTGAAGCTTGAACGTTTCTCATGATTGCTTTGTAATCTAATGCAGATTCTGCTGCTTGTGCGATTGTAGCCATCGTCTTTACAGATTCAACTGGGTACTTACCAGCAGCAGTTTCACCAGAAAGCATGATTGCATCTGTACCATCAAAGATAGCGTTAGCAACATCAGTTGTTTCCGCACGTGTAGGACGTGGGTTACGGATCATAGAATCAAGCATTTGAGTCGCAGTAATAACTGGCTTGCCAAGTTCATTACAACGTTTGATCATTAGCTTTTGAGCTAGAGGTACTTGTTCTGTTGGAATTTCAACACCAAGATCGCCACGTGCAACCATGATACCGTCAGATACTTCAAGAATTTCTTCTAGATTATCTACACCTTCTTGGTTCTCAATTTTAGAAATGATGTGAACATCATGTGCATTGTTCTCTTCTAGAATTTTTCTGATTTCAAGTACATCAGCAGCTTTACGGATAAATGAAGCAGCAATGAAGTCAATGCCATTTTCAATACCAAACTTGATATCAGACTCATCTTTAGGTGTAATAGCTGGTAGGTTAATTGAAACGCCAGGTACGTTTACACCTTTGTGGTTCTTAATTGGACCAGCATTTAGTACTTTTGTTTTAATATCATTACCAACGACTTCAATAACTTCTAGACCAACTAGACCATCATCGATTAGAATCATATTTCCTGGAACAACATCGTTAGGCAGACCGTCGTATGAAATCATACATTTGTTCTGGTCACCCATGTAATCATCAGTTGTAAGTGTGAACTCTTGACCTTCTACAAGATCAACTACAGGTACACCGAACTTACCAGTACGGATTTCAGGACCTTTCGTATCAAGAAGGATTGATACAGGTGTGTTTAGTTCTTCACGTACTTCTTTAACTAGTTCAAAACGTGCTAGGTGTTCTGCATGATCACCGTGAGAGAAGTTCATTCTCGCAACGTTTAGACCGTTAATTACTAGTTCTGTAAAGATTTCTTTCTTCTCACTCGCTGGACCAATCGTACATACGATTTTAGTTTTCTTCATCAAGACACTCCTTTTTCCCTTATGAATGCACACGCACGCGCAATTTACCAATTTTGTTGGACAGTAATGTTGTATATACGTCATTACTATCTGCTTCTTTTTAGATAGACAGTTGATCAGCTGTTTTAACAAGTTTCATGTCAATACTCTTGTGCATATCAAGAGCATCATCAATATCTAAGTCAATAATTTCAGTACCTTTGATACCTAATGCACGACCCATTTTTCCTTCTTGAAGAAGTTCAACAGCTCTTGCACCCATGCGACTTGCTAGAATACGGTCAGCTGCAGTTGGTGTACCCCCTCTTTGAAGGTAACCAATTACAGATACACGTACTTCAACATCTGTTTTTTCTCTAATAGTTTCTGCCCACTCGTAAGGTTTACCAACACCTTCTGCTAAAAGAATAATGTTGTGAAGCTTACCTCTGTTACGACCTTGAATTAGCTTGCGGCAAATGTCATCCACATCATTATCCAGTTCAGGGATAATGATGCTTTCCGCACCACCAGCTAAACCAGCATATAAAGCAATATCTCCACAGTTTCTACCCATAACTTCCAGGATCGATGCTCGATCGTGTGAAGTAGAGGTATCACGAACTTTTGAAACTGCATCTACAACTGTATTTAGTGCTGTATCAAAACCAATTGTATAGTCTGTGTACTCTAAGTCGTTATCAATCGTTGCTGGAATACCAATCGTTGGGAAACCTGCGTTAGCAAGTTTCTTCGCGCCTTGGAATGAACCATCACCACCGATGACAACTAAACCATCAATGTTGAACATGCGAAGAACTTCCAGACCTCTTTGTTGACCTTCTGGTGTTCTAAATTCTTCACAACGTGCCGTTCTAAGCTTTGTTCCACCACGATGAATGATATCGCCAACAGATGACACATCCATATCTTCAATATCGCCTTCAATAAGACCTTGGTAACCACGCTTAATTCCAGATACCTTTAGGCCATTATAAATAGCCACACGAACAACTGCTCTAAGTGCAGCATTCATACCCGGCGCGTCGCCGCCACTAGTAAGTACACCAATTCTCTTCATAAGATCACTCCTAATTCTACTTAAGAATTTACATCAGGTAATCTTGCATCATTACATTGACTGCACATCACACGCAAAATATAGATCAGGACCTACATAAATTAAAAGGTTCGAGTCTATAACTTGCATACGATGTCCAATCGATTTCTTAGATAAGCTAAGTTCATTTTGCAAGATTAAATTCTTATCACATAACATTTATATAGGAAGTACTATCTTCCATTCTATTGGATTACATTTAGGTCACACGGGCTCACATACAAATCCTATTTTAATTGATTTGCGTATGAATATCAATACAATGCCATAAAAATCATGAAATATGTCAAGAAATCGCTTGCAAATTATTGCAGAATGACAGCATCTTCTCCAAGAAAACGTTTTACCGCTTCTATTAGGTCATCATTGATAGAAACCCAGAGATTTGAAGCTGTTGTGAGCTTTTTCTTTTTGCTTGCTACATATAAAACTACAGGTGTCTCTCCGGGTGATGTAAGCAGTATTTCTTTCAATTGTCTGAAAATTGCATCATCCAACTCGTCAACTTTCAAAAACAACTTGGGTGATCGACTCGAAGAGGTCTCAACACCGCTTTTTATCCCGCGGGACGATTTCTGTCCATTGTTAGAGGTGGAAAGTTGTCCATTCTGAACTTTCGATTTCCTCCAATCGTGACCTTTACCATTATTTTGAAAGCGTGTATATAAGCGTGATTTCTCAACCTCTGACATCTTTGAAATGCGCTCAACATGCTCTTCATCTAATGGAAATACCTTATCAACAATAATTTTTGTATCTTCATCTTCTTTAACGTTTAAACGACCCGTAATAATGATGAACTCATCTTCCTTCAAAAATTCAGAGAATCGTTGATAGATTTTCGGAAAGACAAGTGCTTCAATCTGACCAAATAGATCTTCAATACCTAAAAAGGCCATCCTTGTACCATTCTTAGTCATCTTCTCTGTTTTGCCCGCAATCATGCCTGCTAAAATGATTGGTGCATTGTCTTTACTATGGATAGAGCCATCTTCTTGGGCATCTTTTAACTCTGATAAATTCAGTGTACTCACAGATTCAACCCACTCGGAATGTTCCGATAAAGGATGTCCACTAAGATAGATACCCAGCATTTCCTTTTCAAAAGCTAATTTTACCTTAAGTTGAAATTCATTTATCTTTGGAAGCTGATATGCCTTAAAAACATCTGGCACTTCTGCTTCCATTCCCGAGAATAACGAAACTTGACCTGCAGCATTTCTACGACTCTCCTGTTGTACACCATCAACAATTTTTTCATAAACGGCTAACAGCTGGGAACGGAATTCTCCTGAATCGTCAAATGCTCCCGCTTTAATCAAACTTTCTATTGCTTTTCTATTTAACTCTTTAGCCTCAATGGATTCACAAAACTCTAAGAAACTTGTATACCCATCATTCCCACGATTTTTTACGATAGATTTGATAATGCCGTTACCAACATTTTTAACAGCATGCAAACCATACCTGATTGAATCACCTGATACAGAGAACTTACCAATAGATTCATTAATACTTGGTGGAAGTACTGCAATCCCCATTCGTTTACAGTCCTGAATATATTGAGCCAGTTTAGCTTGATGTCCCATAACACTTGTCATTAAAGCCGCCATAAACTCAACAGGATAATGGGTTTTTAAGTAAGCTGTTTGGTAGGCAATAATTGCATATCCAGCAGCGTGGGATTTATTAAAGGCATACTTTGCAAAGTCGATCATGTCATCAAAAACGTCATGTGCAACTTTTTCTGGCACACCTCGTCTTAAACAACCTTCAATCTCAACATTACCTTCGTCGTCTAGTTTTCCGTGGATAAAGTACTGGCGCTCCTGCTCCATTACATCCATTTTCTTTTTTGACATGGCACGTCGAACCAGGTCGGACCGGCCATAAGAGTAGCCACCCAAATCACGTACGATTTGCATTACCTGTTCTTGGTAAACCAAACACCCATATGACACCTCTAATATTTTCTTGAGCATAGGGTGGGCATAGGTCACTTGGTTTGGATTATTTTTATTGGCAATATATTTCGGAATGGAATCCATTGGACCTGGACGATATAAAGATATACCTGCGATTAAATCTTCAAGTGCTGATGGTTTAAGCTCGCGCATAAATCGTCTCATACCACTTGATTCAAGCTGGAATACCCCTAGGGTTTCACCTGTCCCAACCATTTCATAAACGGCTTTGTCATCCATCTCCATTTTATTAAAGTCAGGCACTGGTTTACCTGATGCTTCTATCATTTTAAGGGCGTCTTTAATAACTGTTAAATTTCGAAGACCAAGAAAATCCATTTTTAGTAATCCAAGTTCCTCAAGCAAGACCATATTAAACTGAGTTGACACATTGTTGTCATGCACATAAAGAGGCACATAATGGTCTACAGGATTTTTTGATATTACAACACCTGCAGCATGGGTTGATGCATGACGCGGCATCCCTTCGACTGATTTTGCAGCCGCTATAACTTTTCTAGCCCCGTCATTGGTATCATAAATTTCTTGTAATTTAGGGTTCATTTTTAGGGCTTTTTCTATGGTCATGCCCAGTTGGAATGGTATAGCTTTAGCGATTCGGTCTGTATCTTGATAAGAAATATTTACGACCCTACCTACGTCTCGAACGGCTGCACGAGCAGCCATAGTCCCAAATGTTATAATCTGGGCAACATGGGTCTTACCGTACTTTTCAACAACATAATCTATAACTTCTTGTCGACGTTCATCTTCAAAATCTATATCAATATCGGGCATTGTAACACGTTCTGGGTTTAAGAATCTCTCAAAGATAAGGTCGTATTTTATTGGGTCTACATCCGTAATATGAAGTACATATGCAACCAGACTGCCTCCGCAACTCCCTCGGCCAGGTCCAACAATAATCCCTTTATCTTTGGCATACTTAATAAAATCCCATGTAATGAGGAAATAGTCCTCGTAGCCCATTTGATTAATAATATTTAGTTCAAACTCTAATCGTTCTTTAAGAACCTCATTAACTTCTTGGTAACGTTCATTTAGCCCTTTTTCACACAGTCGCCTTAATTCATCACTGGCCTTTTGACTCTCATCTAAATGGTACTCTGGTAAATGTAGTGTCTCAAAATCAAAATCGAACTTACATCTATCTGCCACTTTCACGGTGTTTGCAATGGCTTCTGGGGCAAAGGGAAAGAGCCTCGCCATTTCTTCGGGAGACTTTAAATAAAATTCTCGAGTTGGAAAACGCATTCTATCCACTTCTTCAAGGAGTTTACCCGTTTGAATACATAGTAAAATGTCATGGACATCATGGTCGTCTTTTTCAATGTAATGCACATCATTAGATGCAACCAGTGGTATGCCTGTGTCTTTACTTAAGCGCACAAGTTGTAAGTTGACTTTCTTTTGAAGCTCAATACCATGATCTTGTAATTCCAAGTAGAATCGTTCAGGTCCAAATATATTCCATAGTTTTAAGGCAATTTTCTTAGCCCCTTCATAGTCATCTTCTATGAGGCGCTGTTGTATATCACCAGCTAAACATGCACTTAAACATATTAACCCTTCACTATATTGTTCTAAAATCTCATAATCTATTCTCGGTTTGTAATAGAAACCTTCCATGAATCCCATTGAAACCAGATGAATTAGATTTTTGTATCCCACTTCATTTTCAACAAGTAGAACCAGGTGGCCTTGGTCACGGTCGGCACGTCCATCTTTATCTTGCATTGAACGGGGTGCCATATAAACTTCACAACCGATGATAGGTTTGATTCCATGTTTTTTTGCTTCTTTATAAAAATCAACGACGCCAAACATGACACCGTGGTCCGTAATGGCCACGGCGTCCATATTCAGCGCCTTCGCTTTTTCAAAGAGTTTTGAGATACGTGTAAATCCATCCAACAGACTGTATTCTGTATGTAGATGCAGATGCACAAATTGACCACTCATTATAAACTCCTTACTGTTCAACTTTTATTGTTTATTCTTCAACCTTATATTCCAGTGCTTCGATCCAAATTTGTGAAACTATTTCACGAAGATCTTCTGGCATCGGCGGTACGCGGTGGTTATTTAACATGTCCTGTTTCATATCACTACGTTTGATTGTTACGCCTTTTACTTTCTTTGCATCTTCATCTGGCATGATTGACGTATCCACTACAGGAATACTCCCCCACTTTGATGGATCATACTTGTAGGCTTGTGTATCTGCAGAAAGTAAATAGTTAGCCACAACCATGGCACCCGACTTATTTGGAGCATTATGTGTAATTACAATCCCATCGTTTGCTCCAGCCGTACCATCATCTAGTAAAAAGGCCCTGGCTGCATATGGATACACTTCTGCCTTTGCATAAGTCGACGCTTTATTTAAATCCGTCGATAATGAGAAAGAGACTTTACCGTCATAAAATAACTGGTCTAAGTGTGCTTCATCCTCAGGGAAAATGGCCCCTTCCTTCCACAGTTTAGATTTTAATTTTAATAAAGCAGAAATAGCGGGTTCAATCATTGGTTCAACAACTTGCCTCGAAGGTTCTGCTGCATATAGTTTTTCGTAACTCACATAAGAGGCTATGAATGTCTCCATAAACATAACACCCGACTTCTCAGGTGGAAGTGGGAATGAAAACTGACCAGGTGCGGTTCTAAGAGTTTCAACAAATATATCCATAGATGCAGGTGGGTCAAGAATCATATCTTCATCATAAATGAACATAAGTTGCTCTCGGCCAACTGGCATATAATACCCTTCAGAAGGCATGCC
>Ga0070725_10001415_pt1 | contig 13446 bp, 17 predicted proteins | sample tdDd002_FD_69781 | JGI IMG/M metagenome (GOLD analysis project Ga0070725, IMG submission 69781) | Marine sediment microbial communities from the Atlantic coast under amendment with organic carbon and nitrate - tdDd00.2 | ecosystem: Environmental > Aquatic > Marine > Coastal > Sediment | place... | reverse complement strand
ATAATTATTTTAAAATGGGAAACAATGAGATGGTTATCACGAAAACTTATACTCATCTATTTATAATAGTAATAACTTTAGTGCTGATTTTTATGATTATGTATCACCCTTCTGTTAAGTTTATTTTATTATAACTAATACTTAAGCACTCTACTTGGGTGCTTTTTTTATATTATAAAATTACAAGAGTTAAGTCTTGACTTTCTTGAATTAAATCATATAATTTAAGAAACATTATCTTACGTTCTAGAGAGCTTATTATGAGTAAAACATGTCTTGTAAATGGTTGCATCATTGAAACCATGAATGAAGCAAGAAAAAATGAATTTCTTTCACTTTATCAGTTTGGGGAAATTGAAACAGTTATTACAGGGGGTGAAGTAGGTGATGGTGTACACTATCCAAGTTCTTTATACGAAAAAGCGGGGGTTGATAAAAATGAATTATATCGACTACTTGGTAACTGGCTTATAATATCTGATAAAATTACAAGAGAAATAGGAAACTTAAATGATAGCAAGGATAAAGCTTTAGCTATAAAAGCAATTAAGCATTTAGCCAGTCATTCTATGAATCATAAATGGGCTAATGATCATAAAAAAGAGCTGTCTGAGCTTGTTGATGGCATTATGTCTCAAGTAGAGATTTCATTTTCTGAGCTAGGTGTTAGTGAAGAATTAATTAAAGAATATCGAAAGATAGAAACTGATGAGTAAATTTCTATCTTATTATATGATTAATCATATATATGCACCCTACTTTGGGTGCTTTTTTTGTTTAATATATTATTAGAAAAAATTCTACATTCATGATATATTTAATATATAAATTTATATAGAGGTGAGTAAATGAATACAATTAATTATATTTTTAAACATATTATTTCATTAGTTGAATTGTTTTTTAGCATTGTTGGCAAGGCTGACAGGTTAATGTTTAATTCTGTTATAATTTCTATCGCTATGCTTTCTTATAGTTATTATACTTACTTAGGCGAGTCTGAAAGCAATACCTTTATAATAATCTTACTTTCAACTTCAGCTATTAGCATAACAATAAGAAGATTAAAAGATTATAACTTCCAGCCTGACTATTCTGATAATATTGATAGAATAAGTTTAATAGAGTCATACTATGGTAGAATTTGGATGATCTTTGAATTATTTTTTGTTATGGGGGAAGATAGTGTGGATTCTCCTTATAAGTATAAAAATTACCAAGAAATAAAAAATATGTCGATTATATCTTTAGTAATTAGTTTTATTATATTTTTATATTTCCTTGGCTTAGATAATATTTTAAAATATCTATAGGAGAAGATAATGAGCTATCTTAAAACTTTATATGAGTTATTTATTAGACAGTCTGGTGGGGTCAATAGACTTATCTTCAATATGTCTATTTGTTCTTTAGTATTAGTTAATTTAAGTATATATCTTTATTTAGAAAGGGTTAGCATTCTTACTTGCATTATATCTGTAATGCTTTTATTAAACTTATCTGTTAAAAGAGTATTTGATATGAGAAAGACATATCCTATTAAATCAAACTTATTTATATTTAATAGGACGATTGATATGATAATTGAAATACTTTGGACTATTGCTAGAATGTTTTATATTAGTAGTACAGATACAACTGAGCATAACCTTAGCAATAACAAAACATTTGTAACTTCTATTATTATACTATTTTCTAGTATTGCAATGGTTATTTCTCAAATTTAAATATAAAATACATCATGGACTTGCATTTTTTTAACTCTATAGTTATAATTAAACCTTAATATAACAAAATAATAAGGATAAGGTATGAGTTATTTAAAACAATTAGGTTATGATTTTATAGAGTTATTGTTAGTAAATGGAACAAGAACTAGCAGACTGGTTTTCTTTTGGTCTAGTGCTGCCGCAGGTTCACTTACAGATATTTTATTTGAAACCGCTACAGATACTGTTTCAGCCGTTATGGCACTTGTTTTTTCAGGTTATTTATTATATGTAACTTATGCAAAGAGAAGTAAAGACTTAGGTTTTTCATTAACAGCTCTTAACTGTATGTGTGCAGGTATTATTTTTGTATCACTTGTCGATATTCATGATTATTTAATTTATGCTTTGGTGATAGCAGTTATAGTATATACGTTGGTGCTTACTTTGAAATCTGGGGAAAATGATATTAATCAATATGGTGATTCACCCCTAAAAGAGCCTAAAACACTAACAAGATTAAAATGGAATTCATTTTTTATTTTTGTAATTTTATTAATAATTTCTATGGCCTTTGAAATATCTAATGCCATTCATACTTTATTGTAATTAAAAACAAAAACCGCATTATTAAATGCGGTTTTTGTTTTTAATATTATTAGCTGTTTAGTGGTCTGCCTAAGCTGTCTAGAACAGATTCACCTAGCATTTCTGATAATGTTGGGTGAGGTAAACAAGCTTGAGCGATTGACTCATCGGTAGCTTCAAGTGATTGGGCTAATACAAATGTTGAAATCATTTCTGTAGCTTCATGACCAACAATATGAGCACCTAATAGTTCACCAGTGTCTTTATCAAAGATAGTTTTAACTAAACCTAGATCTGAATCACCAGTTGCTTGAGCTTTACCGTTTGCACCATAGTTAAATCTACCAACTCTAAAATCTAAGCCTTTTTCTTTAGCTTTTTCTTCTGTTAGACCTACTGAACCAACTTGTGGGTGACAGTATGTACAGCCAGGGATATTATCATAGTTCATTAAGTGAGGGTGACCTCCGGCTAAACCTTCTGCACAAATAATACCTTCGTGAGATGCTACGTGAGCTAATAAAGCTCCGCCGATAACATCACCAATAGCAGTAATACCATCTACATTTGTCCTGTAGTATTCATCAACTTTAATGAAGCCTCTTTCATCAGTTGCTACGCCTACTGTTTCTAAACCTAGTTTTTCAGTATTTGGAGTAACACCGATAGCAACAAGAACGTTTGAAACTTCGATAACTTCTTCTTTATTACCTTTAGCTAAAGTAACTTTAACTTTATCGCCTGATTTATCAATAGCTTTTACAGAAGTCTTAAGTTTAAGATCCATACCTTGCTCTTTAAATGATTTACCAACGATTTTTGAAATTTCTTTATCTTCAACTGGAACAACAGTATCTTGAGCTTCAACAATAGTAACTTTTGTACCAAATGTGTTGTAGAATGAACCAAACTCAACACCAATAGCACCAGCACCAATAACGAGTAGTGATTCTGGGAATGATTTTTGAGTCATAGCATCTCTATATGTCCAAATCTTATCGTGATCTGATTCTAAGAAGCCTGGAATTTCTTTTGCTCTTGCACCTGTTGCAACAATAAAGTTGTCTGCAAAAACAGTTTCTTTACCGCCTGCTGTTAATTCTACTTCAACTTCTTTAGCTGATACGAACTTAGCAAAACCTTCAACAACTTCAACATTGTTTTTCTTCATTAAGAAGCCAATACCTTGGTTTAAGTTAGAAGATACGTTTCTTGATCTTTCAACAATTTTTTCAGGATTGATGTCTGTAATTTCAGCTTTAATACCAAATTGTTCAGCATGTTCAATCATGTGCTTAATTTCAGATGATTTTAAAAGAGCTTTAGTTGGAATACAACCCCAGTTTAGGCAAATACCGCCTAGGTTTTCTCTTTCAATAATCGCTACTTTTTGACCTAATTGGCTTGCTCTGATTGCAGCAACATAACCACCAGGGCCTGAACCAATAATAACTGTATCAAATTTTTTAGTCATTTTTATTTTTCCTATGTTTTTATATTAAAAAAATGTTTTGTCATCCCGGGCTTGATCCGGGATCCATGTCCCTAAACTAACTATATTATTTTTTCGTATAGGTCATTCCAATTAGGGTTTTGCTTTAAAATTAAATCAACTTTCCATTGTCGGTGCCAATTTTTAAGCTGTTTTTCTCTTTTTATAGATTCATCAACATCATCATAAGTTTCATAATAACCCAGTCTGTCGATATTATGTTTCTTAGTGAATCCATCTACTAGTTTGTTTTTATGTTGATAAATTCTTTTGACTAGATCCGAAGTTACGCCTGTATACAAGGTCCCTCTTTTCTTATTAAATAATATATAAACATAGTACATTTTGAAGATCTTTTTATTGAGATACATGGATTGCGGATCAATGTCCGCAATGACAAGGAAAGGTTTTATTCTTTCCTTGTAGTCTTAAACAACAAGCAGTGTTGGAGTTTCTAGGTAGTGTTTAATTCTACCTAATAATTCTGCACCTAATGCACCGTCGATAACTCTATGGTCAACACTTAATGTTAAGTTCATAACGCTTGCAGCTTTAAATTCACCATTTTCAACAGTAACTTTTTGCTCTGTACCACCTACTGCTAAAATAGCTGCTTGAGGTGGGTTAACGATAGCTTGGAAGTTCTTAACACCAAACATACCTAGGTTTGAAATTGAGAATCCGCCACCTTGGAATTGTTCAGGTTTAAGCGTACCTTCTTTAGCTTGTTTAACTAGTGATTTAACATCTGCTGATGTATCAAAGATGTTTTTGTTCTCTGAATTAAATACAATTGGAGTAATTAAACCTCCGTCAATTGCTACAGCAACTGAAATATCTACAGAACCGTACTCAATGATTTCATCAACGTTCCAGCTAGCGTTTGCAGCAGGATAGTCGTTTAATGCTAAAGCTGAAGCTCTAACGATAAAGTCATTAACTGTAAGTTTGAACTTGCCTTCTGCATTTTCGTTTAATTGTTTACGAACTTTTAGTAAGTCATCCATTTTAACATCCATTGAAAGATAGAAATGCGGAGTCATCTGCTTAGATTCTGTTAATCTTGAAGCAATAGCTCTTCTCATTCCTGTTAGAGGAATTTGCTTAGCTTCATTTACATCACGTTTAAATACTGATGAACCTGAACCACCGCCGTTTACAGCAGCTGCTTCAACATCTGACTTTGTAATTCTACCATATGGGCCTGAACCTGTAACGTAGTCTAAATCGATACCTAAATCATCAGCTAATTTTCTTGCTAATGGAGATGCTTTCTTACCACCTTGAGAAGGTAGTTTGTTTGAAACTGATTTACCAGTTGCAGCAACTTTTTTAGGCATTTCGATTTTAGCTTGAGTTGGCATAGCAACTTTTTCTTGTTTAATTTCTGTCATTGCTGGAGTTTCATCAGCTGATTCTTCAGCAGGAGCTTCTTTAGCAACTTCATTTGTTGGCTCATAATCAGCAGGTACTTCTTCACCTTCTTCAGCCATTACACCGATAGCAATACCAACTTTAACGTCGTTACCGCCTTCGATAATGATTTTGTGAATAATACCATCTTCTAAAGCTTCAACTTCCATTGTTGCTTTATCTGTTTCAACTTCTGCAATAACGTCACCTGCTGAAACTTCATCACCTTCTGCAACAGTCCAGTTAGCTAAGCGGCCTTCTGTCATTGTTGGAGATAGTTTTGGCATTCTAATATCTATAGGCATTTTTATTTTCCTTATTTAACCATTGATTTAATTTTATCTACAATAATATCAGCTTGTGGTAATGCTAATTTTTCTAAGTTTTCAGCATATGGCATAGGAGTATCTGCACCGCTTTCAACTAAAACAGGGGCATCTAAGCTATCAAATGCCTTTTGTTGAATTAAGCTAGCGATTGAATCACCTACTGATGCATAAGCCCAAGCTTCTTGAATAATAACAGCTCTTGAAGTTTTCTTCACTGAATCAAGAATTGTTGTTTCATCTAATGGAGAAATTGTTCTTAAGTCAATAACTTCTGCTGAAATACCATATTTTTCTAGCTTTTTAGCAACTTCTTTAGCTGTTTCTACCGGATAAGAATAAGCGATTAAAGAAACATCTGTACCTTCTTTAATAACGTTTGCTTTGCCAATTTCAACTGTAAAGTCTAAATCTGTAGGCATTTCGTTTTCCATACCGTAAAGTTTTTCATGTTCTAAGAAAATTACTGGAGCATTATCACGAATAGCTGCTCTTAATAAACCTTTAGCATCATGTGCGTTAGCTGGAGCTAAAACTTTTAAGCCTGGAATATTTGCATACCAGCCTGCAAAGTCTTGTGAGTGCTGTGCTGCAACACGGCCTGATGCCGCGTTTTGTCCACGGAACACGATTGGGCAAGAAACCTTACCACCAGACATGTAGTGAGTTTTAGCTGCTGAGTTAATGATGTGATCACATGCTTGCATTGAGAAGTCCCAGCTCATGAATTCAACGATTGGTCTTAGACCTTTCATTGCTGAACCAACTGCAACACCTGTGAAACCGTATTCTGTAATTGGTGAGTCGATTACTCTTTTATCACCAAACTCATCGTGCATACCTTGTGAGCATTTATAAGCACCGTTGTATTCAGCAACTTCTTCACCAATTAGGTATACTTTTTCATCTCTTCTGATTTCTTCAGACATTGCATCACGAAGAGCATTTCTATAAGTTGTTTTATATGTTTGAGTCATTTTGTCTATATCCCCTATCTTGGTAAAATATCTGTCATTAACTCAGATGCATCTGGTAATGGTGAGTTTGCTGCAAAATCTACAGCTTCTTGTAGGTTTGCTTTAACTTTTTTATCAAGCTCTTTAAGTTTTTCTTCAGTTAAACCTCTTTCATCGATTAAGAAATCGAACATTTGCATTAGAGGGTCTCTGTTTTCTTTAACAGCTTGAACTTCTTCTTTACTTCTGTATTTAGCAGGGTCAGACATTGAGTGACCTCTGTATCTGTATGTATCCATTTCAATAATGTATGGGCGTTTGTTTTCAAGAATGTATTTTCTTGCTCTTTCTACAGCTTCTGCTACTGCAAAGAAATCTTGACCGTCAACTTTTTCGCCTTCGATATCAAAAGCTTTACCACGTTCAAATAATTCACCAGCACAAACTCTTTTAGCAGCTGTACCCATGCCATATACGTTATTTTCTACAACATATAGAACTGGTAAGCCCCATAATGATGCCATATTCATAGCTTCAAAGATTTGACCTTGGTTTGCAGCACCATCACCATATGATGTTACGCAAATATTATCATTATTCATGTATTTGTGATAGAAAGCGATACCTGTACCTAATGGAACTTGAGCACCAACGATACCATGACCGCCCCAGTAACCTTTTGAAGGTTCAAACATGTGCATTGAACCACCTTTACCTTTAGAAATACCTGTAGCACGGCCTGTTAGTTCTGCTAGAACTTTTTTTTCTGTAACGCCGCAAGCTAGTGCATGTGCGTGACAACGGTATGATGTAATGTGATCATCACCTTCTTTACAGCCAGCAAAAGTACCCGCTAAAACTGCTTCTTGGCCTGTGTATAAATGACAAAAACCACCTATCATACCTTGTTGGTACATTTGGGCAGTCTTCTCACTCATTCTACGAAAACGTAGCATTTTCTCATAAATTTCTAATAATACATCAGTTGACAAATTAGATTTCAACTGCTCGATATTTTTATCTTGCATTGTATATTACCTTTTATTATTTTTTTGATTTTTGATTAAGTTGTCAATAATTTAACCTGTTTTTTAAGGTTTTTCAATTAAAAAGACTTAAAATTACTAACTTTCTATTGTGCAATGCGAAATATCATAATTTAATTATGGATAAATATAACTAATTATATATTACTACTATTATTTGAGTTTTTAAGTATCTAAGTATCTATTTTATCAGTATATTTTTTTTGAGAAATATACTTTAGTAGGCAGCTCAAGAATTAAAATAAATAAAAAGCACTCGTTTTAGAGTGCTTTTTCGCTAAATAAAAAAGTGATTAAATTATACTATGAAGTGAAAAATGGCCTATAGTTATAGTGCTTATAATTTCAATGATACAAATTAATACAAAACTTATTGTTGCAGATCTAATGCAAACACCTGTTATTATAACATTTGTTATGCCAGTTCTTTTAAAGTTAGAATTTATGGAAATTATCAACATATTTATAAAAAATATGACTGCAGTTGAAATTGCGGTTACAGTTAACAATGACAACATAAAGCATCTCTCCATATTAATGAAACATCAGTGGTAAATACCATTAGTACATCTCTTATAGTAAATATAATATATTTTTTCAATATAAAATTATAAATTTTACAATATTTTTTTAATTTTATATATTATATCGTTCTTAACAGCATTATAGTTTATATTTTTTATACCTATAAAAGCAGTGTTTTAATCTATTTTCTATACTAAATGTAAGTCAAAAACTCTAACTTTTTACTAAATACATAATATCTCGTGCTTTAAGACCTAAGTTAACGTTTTTATAAATTGTAAATCGGAGTTTTATTTATGATTAAGATTATGCTTTGTGTTTTTATAGCTACAAGTATGACTCACTCTGTTCAAGTATCTGCAAAATCAGAAGATAATAAAGTAGCAGTAAAAGATGAGTTTATATTTAGAGAGATAAAGCAATTTAATGATTCTGTTAGCAAAAATAATACTAGCAGCAGTTATATAGTGGAGAGAAGTAGCTTTCCACATAAAGATGTTGGTTCAGGATCTTTTATTAAACAAATGAGTATTGAAGATAAACTAAGTGGAGTAATCCCGTCTTCAAAAACTGTTATTGAAATTTGTAATCGTTTAGGGCATAGCGCGCCAGAATGTCATACGGCTATTATTAGATATAATCATAGCATTCCGTATGGAACAAATTTTGAAATTATTGGTGATAAATACATAAAAACAGCTGGAAAAACTGTAGAGCTTAATTAGATATTGTAATTTAAAAACACTTTTAGCAACACCCCTTTAAAACTACAAACAACCTAGTTGTAAATGTATGATTGATTTTCATAATACAATAATAAATAATATTTTATTGTTTAGGGAAATTAGAAGTTCTTCATAGAGGTAAAAATGAAGTATATAACTATAGCAGCTGTTATGCTGATGTCATCTTTTTATGCTTATTCTGTAGAGTTAACACTTAAAATGGAAGAAGTTTCAGACCTTGATATTGCTGAGGCAATAGAGTCAAACCCCACTCCTGGCCAAGATATTTGGCTAGATAATATTGGGCGTTGGACTACTATTTGTCCTCGAGATAGTATTAAGGAATGTACACATAAAGTTTGGGAAGATAAGTATAATAAGCAGTTAAATACAGGTTATGCTGTATCTAATAGCTGTGGATCACAAGATTGCGTAGTCCATGTAATTACACATGGTCTTAAATAAAAAAAGAGGAGCTTAGCTCCTCTTTTTTTATATGACTCTAACTATAAATATCTAGTCAATAAAAAATAGTTTTTATAGTACATATAACAACGATAGTAATTAATTTGCTATACCTTTTAGAAAATAGAAATATTTGCGGAGTGATTCATGATTAAAATCATATTCGTTTCTTTAGTATTTTTTTATATTATGCTGACTAGCCCCTATTCAGATGCAGATCCTTTAATAAATGATGGATATCATTCGTCTGATTATGAAACTTTCACCATAGTACCATTATATATTCCTGATGATTATAATGCCAGAGTTGAAGTTTTTTATGCAAATTTGGCAGTTGATGAAGAAGATGCAAAAAGACAAAATCTTAAAAGAGTATCTGATTTATTAGATCAGATGTTCCTTGAGGAAAATTGGTACGGTCGAGTACCAAATGAAGACATTGTTGATGAAACCTGCAAACGCATGGATACTATTTCAGAAGAGTGCTACTCTGCAATAGTAAGATATAACAATAATATTCCTTATGGCAAACGCTTTGAGGTAATATCAACCGAATCTTATGACTAAATTAATAATTATCTTAATTGTGTCATAGTAAATTAAAGGAGCCAAATAGCTCCTTTTTATTTTTATAGTCAGCAATATAGTCTTTACACTTAAGTTATAAGGATATACCGTAATAATGATGTTTTAATAGCTAATTCTAATTAAACTTTATTCCATTGATAGGGATTTTATTTATGAAAAAAGTATTTTTTATAATTGTTTGTTCAACTTTATTTGGATGTTCCAACACTATACAAACAGATAATTCTGAAGAATATCCAAATTCTAAGGTTGAGATGCTAGGTATTCAAAAACTTCATATTGATACTCTTGAAATTAAGATTGGTAAAAAAGATCGCTTACTTGCCAAACAGGAACAAGAGTTATCTGAAGCTTTAGATGCCATAACTAACTTAGAAGAAAGTTTAAAAAAATCTAAAATGGAGACTAGTGAGGCCTTGACTGAAAATTTTTTACTTCTTTCTAAAATTGAAATGTTAGAAAAAGAATACTCTAAACAAAGTAAGCCTCAGTCTAAAGAAGCTGAATCAAATAATTACGAATTAGCAAGTAAGTAGTTATTAATATAAACGATATATAGGGGGGGGGTACTCCCTATTTTTATAAATTAAAGGGTGTCTATTAAATCATTTAAAGGTAAGTCTATAATAAGATATCTCAAAAAGTATTGCGTTTATTATTTTATAAAGGAGTTAAACTGTGAAAAAGTATATTCTTTATATATTTTTTTCAATGTTTTCTGTTTTATCATTTGCTGAAATTGATGAACTTAGCCCTGAAGAAATAGAGGCTGAGCTGGCAGAATATTACAATGTTATATCTCAAGATGATACATTATCATGGGTTAAAGAACAAGATGACCGTAAAGGAGAGATTCCTAGCTATAAGGATATATACCGAATATGTCATGTTTTTGGTAGAGATTCTCTAGAATGTTCTGAAATAACAACGAGATTTTCTTATAAAATACCTTTTGGTAGGATAATCGATATAAAATGCGGAAATAGAGCTTGCACAACAAGCTTTCCAAAATAAAAGAGGAGTTATGGCAACTCCTCTTTTATTATTTTAAACCGCACTTGAATGTGTAAATTTAACTCTATTTAAATAATCATCAAAGTATGATGCAATAATTCGAACTAAAATTTTACATTCTGGTTGAACTTTTATGACCCTATCGTTAATTTCAATTATTCCATCTGCTTGAAAGTTTTGAAGCATTGACAGCTCTGTTGAAAATGAACCCTGCTCTAAACCATACATTTTTTCAATGTCATTCAGGTTAACTTCATAATAACATAAAAGCTTTTCAATAATATCTCTGCGAATTTTATCATCTTCTGTTAGCTCTATAAACTTAGCAATTGGTAATTTTCCTTCATCAATTGCCTCTCTATATGAAGATAAGTCATGGTTATTTTGCATATAGGTGTTTTCAGTCTGTGAAATAGCTGTTGAGCCTAAACTTAGCATAGTTTTATTTTTATCAGTTGTATAACCTTGGAAGTTTCTATGCATTGTTTTGTTTTTATAAGAGCTATGTAAAGAATCATTTTTTAATACAAAGTGATCAATACCAACAAATTCATAGCCAATATCCATTAGGTCATTTTTAGCCTTTTTAAAGATTTCAAATCTTTCAGATGCTGCTGGTATATGATATTGCTCCAAAACCTTTTGATGTTTCTTTATATGAGGTACATGAGCATAACCATATATTGAAATACGTTCAGGCATAATTTCTTTAGTTAATCTAACAGTTTCTTCAATTGTTTTAACACTTTGACTTGGTAATCCATAAATAAGATCGAAGTTAACAGATTCAATTCCCCTATCTCTTAGTTTTTGAACAACTTCGCTAACTAACTCATAAGGCTGATCTCTATTTATCGCAGTTTGAACGTCCTTATCAAAATCTTGAACTCCGAAACTAACTCGATTAATCCCTGCTTTTACAAACATATCAATTTTATCGTCTGTAATAACACGAGGGTCAATTTCTATACTTAACTCTCCGTTATAATCAATATCAAAAGCTTCTTTTAGATGAGTAAATAAAACATCAAAGTTTTTTGCACTCATTGTTGTTGGAGTTCCGCCGCCAAAATGCAAATGATCTACTTTTAGCTTACCAGGTAATGTATTTTTTAGAATACTTAACTCTGTTTTTAGATATTCTAAATATGACTCTACTGGTTTTTGAGTTGAAACAATTTTAGTATTACAAGCACAATATAAACATAAAATCTCGCAAAAAGGTATGTGAATATACAGCGAAACAGGCTGATTCGCATCTAAATTTTTTAGATGCGAAATAGCCTGTTGATAGTCAAAATCTGATTTAAAATGAGGTGCTGTTGGATAACTTGTATACCTTGGGACGTTTTTGTTATACTTTCTTACTAACTTTTGATCCATAATTTATAAATGCCTTCTATATCTTTATAAAAGCTAATGCTTATCCGTTTTTAACTTTTTGTTTAATTTTTTCTAGCTAAGTAGAACCATTCTTCGCCAACTGTTGCTTCTGGGAATGGTATTACAATGTAACCATCTTGTTCAGCTGTTAGCTCTGTACCATTTTCTAATTTTGCGATAATCTGGTTTGCAGAAACTGGATCCATGTGCTTCCAATCTTGTACAAATTCACCCTGCTCTTCTGTTTTGAAAACAATTTTGTACATATGGGCAATAGTATTTTCTTCTTTTGCTTTTTCATTGTTTTCTTTTTCAATCATACCGAAGAAGTTTAAAGTTTTTTCAATTGCTCGATATGCTAGTTTTTCAGCAGTTGGTTCATTATGATATCCTGCTTCTACCAATAAAGCTTTTTTACCGTGATTATGTGCATGGAAAACAGTATCTGAGAATTCATCAGCAACCCCACCAGATTTTAACATATCTCTCCAAGATGTGATAACAGTACCAATATTTAAACTTTCAGCCCATGCTGAAGTTTCTTCATCAACAAAGTCATTAAACACACTTGGTAGATCTCCATCTAATGGTGTTGAATGCAAATCTAAAACATAATCTGCTTTTTCAATTAATTTACAAATTTGGTTGGCATATGAATGCTCTAAAGAAGTTTCAACATCATGTTTTTTTAAAATTCTATTTAAGTTATGTTCAACAAATCTTACATTTTCTTGCTTAGCTGCTGGGTTACATACCGGTATAAACGTAATAGCACCTGCTTTTAATGAAAGCTGCGATTGAACTAGCTTTTGCATAATTTTTTCAATTGCTAAAGTACCTGCTGGTTCATTTCCGTGAACTGCTCCTAGTACAAGTAAGTTTATGCCTTCTTTATGCGAATTAAATGTATATGTTTCTAATGTTTGCATTGATGTATTTGTCCTTATTTTAATAACTAACGATAATAATTTAAATTATATCGCTGTGTTTTGCTTTTCACACAAATCAATAATAGATGTTTTTGCAACCTTCATCATTTCAAAGAATTGCTCATCTGTAATTGGGTACTCTTCAGCTGTTGTTTGAACTTCGATAATTTTACCTGAGTTTGTCATTACAAAGTTACCATCAGCAACAGCGCTTGAATCTTCTAAATAGTCTAAATCTAAAATAACTTCATCGTCTTTGCTAATTCCAACTGAAATTGCTGCAACTT
>Ga0070725_10001410_pt1 | contig 13471 bp, 14 predicted proteins | sample tdDd002_FD_69781 | JGI IMG/M metagenome (GOLD analysis project Ga0070725, IMG submission 69781) | Marine sediment microbial communities from the Atlantic coast under amendment with organic carbon and nitrate - tdDd00.2 | ecosystem: Environmental > Aquatic > Marine > Coastal > Sediment | place... | reverse complement strand
CGGTATGATTTCCGCTGTCATTCTGGCGCTGCTGGTGATTCCTGTGCTCTTTTATCTCTGGAAACAGCGAACTCTTGGTGAGTAACGCCGATAGCAAGGTGCCAGGATTCGGCCTGGCACCTTGCTATCACGTCTTTACCGGTTATCACGATCATTCGCAGAGTGCCTACCCGTCTACTGCGCATATTCCAAAATCTATTTGCCTGAACGTTCGCTTTGCGACCAGGTTGGCCAGCAGAGAACAATCTTTTGAGCCATACTTAAAGGCCCTTACCCTCCGAAGAGGGCCACGTCATGACGTTTCCTACCAGCAAAGTTCCCTGGAACAAAGGGAAGCTCGTCGGCCAGAAGCTGCCGCTCAAACTCGAACAAATATGGGCTATCCGTATTCGGTTAGAGATAGCAAAGAACATCCGCGAGCTGGCGATGTTCAACATGGCAATTGACTGCAAACTCCGATCCTGCGATCTGGTAAAGCTATTGGTTCGAGATATTTCCAGAAACGGTGAGGTTCTGGACCGGGCGCAAGTCATCCAGCAGAAGACCAGTCAGCCTGTTCAGTTTGAGATAACCAAAAAGACGCGCGAATCGGTCGAAGCATGGATCGAGTTGCGTGGACTCTCAGGGATGGATTATTTGTGGCCGAGCCGGATGCGAAAGTTCGACCATATCACTAGTCACCAATACGCCCGACTTGTCAAAAAGTGGATTACGAGCATTGGACTTGACCCTTCCGTCTACGCAACCCATTCAATGAGACGTAGCAAAGCGACATTGATTTACAAGAAGACTAAAAATCTTCGAGCCGTTCAGTTGCTGTTGGGACACACGAATATGTCGAGCACCGTGCGGTACCTTGGTGTCGAGGTCGAGGATGCTCTGGAGATAGCTGAGAGTATTGAGATCTAGGTGCGTAACTTGTGTCCTTGGTCCCTTTGGATGCCTCAGACGCTGCAAGCCCCGGTCGATGATCACCCTCGGGTTACAGGCTCCTCCCGTCGCTAAACAAAAGCGAACATTTGCCTCTAGTAAGTCATCCGTGGAAACGGGGTAGAACCCGGCGGTAACGAAGAGCCAGGAGTAGACACTGAAATCCTTAACTTCTCTATCAAACATGTCACCGCGACAGGCTACCTCACTCCAAATGGGATGGTCGTTGTTGCTGGATCTGAAGCAGTATTGAAAAAGCGAGTGTCGACGAGGCAACGGCGATCATTGCGGATCTGAACGAACGCTTTCAGAGTATCGAAAAAATGGTCGGCACCATCGCCGGCGTGACTGACCAGACCAATCTGATGTCGTTGAACGCAGCCGTAGTAGCAGCCCGGGCTGGTGAGCATGGGCGAGGATTGAACGTGGTTGCTGATAAAGTTCGCACGCTGGCGTCAAATACAGGCGTCTCTATCAAAGAAATTGCGGACGCAATTCATGCCATTCTGGAGCTTTCAAGGGGCGTCGAGCGTCAGGTACGTGAGTTGCTTGGCAAGGCCGTTGAAGGCAGAAAGCAGGTAACAGATGCTGAGTCGATCGTTGCTGAAATCCAGGCTGGCGCCAGCGATATGCAGAATGCGATCGATGAAATTGGCCGGTGATACTGTCGTGACGCCGCCCCAGGAGGGCGACGTCACGACGAACTCGACTTTTACAGTTCTTGGGCGGTGGGCCGCAAGATAATCTCGTTAATATCGACATCGGCCGGTTGCTCGATGGCATAAACGATGGCCCGCGCCACGGCATCGGCATCAATCGCAACGCTGTACAGATCTTCTGCCGCTTTCTTGGCATTTGGATCGGTAATGGTGCTGGTGAGTTCGGTCGCTACGGCACCCGGTGAGATGTTGGTGCTGCGAATCTCATCACCGGCTTCCATCCGCAAGCCTTCCGAGAGGGCCTTGACTGCGAATTTCGTTGCGCAGTAAACAGCGGCACCGGGGAAGAGCTTGTGACCGGCGACAGAGGACAGGTTTATCACGTGGCCGCTGTGCTGTTCCCGCATGGTGGGCAACACCGCCGCAATGCCGTACATCACACCTTTGATGTTTACATCCACCATCTGGTCCCACTCGTCTACCTTGAGCGCATCCAGCGGTGCCAATGGCATCAAGCCGGCATTATTGACCAGTACATCGATCCTGCCAAAAGCTTCTTTTGCCGAGGCGGCCAGGGCTTCCACCTGTTTGCGGTGGGTTACATCGGTGACCTGCCAGATGACTTCGGCGCCCTTGGCACTCAGGTCCTCAGACAGGGCTTTCAGGCGGTCTTCCCGGCGTGCTGCTAGCACCAGTTTTGCGCCGCGGTCGGCCAGGCGGCGGGCCGTAGCTTCACCGAGGCCACTGCTGGCGCCGGTGATAATCACAACTTTGCCATTGATCAGATCGTTGGTGTTGCTCATGGTTTGTTTCCTTTTGGTGATAAAAGTTTTCTTCAGGCGCTGACTTCGAGTTCTTTCAGCGTTGGGTAATCGGTATAGCCGCGCTCATCGCCGCCATAAAATGTGCTGTCGTCCCACTTGTTCAACTCGGCGTGCTCGCGGAAACGCGCCGGCAGGTCGGGATTGGCAATAAACGGACGGCCAAAGGTGACCAGGTCACAACGGCCAGCGCTGATGCGCTTGCGCGCTTCCTCTGCGGTATAGGCACCGTTGGCAATATAAGTGCCCTTGAATCCGGCCTTGATAACGTCGATCACTTCTTCCGGGCGGCCATTGGCATGGTTGCCCTGGAAGGAATCTTCAACCACTTCCAGATAGGCAATGCCCAGATCATTGAGGCGACTGGCAAAAGCACCGAAGGTTTCCAGTGGATCTTCGTCATACATGGCATTGAAGCTGCCGGTCGGGCTGATACGCACACCGACGTTTTCTTTACCCCAGACGTCGATGACTGCTTCCACCACCATCAGCGGCAGGCGCATGCGGTTTTCCACCGCACCGCCAAATTCGTCGGTGCGCTGATTGCTGCCGCTTTTGAGGAACTGGTCCAGCAGGTAGCCATTGGCAGCGTGTACCTGAACACCGTCGAACCCTGCGGACTTGGCGTTGATGGCGCCCTGACGAAACTGCTCTACGATAGCCGACATCTCACCCGCGTCCAGAGCTTTTGGTTCCGGCACATCCACCATTCCTGAATCGGCACTGATGAAGGTTTTCGCACCCTCAGGCTGGATGGCAGACGGAGCCACTGGCTTATTGCCATCTGGCTGAAGGGCGGTGTGGGAAATCCGGCCTACGTGCCATAGCTGAGCGTGTATGCGTCCACCGGCCATGTGCACGGCAGTTGTTACCTTCTTCCAGCCCACAACCTGTTCCGGGGAATGAATGCCTGGGGTAAACGCATAGCCTTTGCCCTGGGGCGATACCTGAGTGGCCTCGCTCAAAATCAGGCCCGCATCGGCGCGCTGCTGGTAGTACCGGGCATTCATCTCATTCGGGATATCGCCGGGCTGAGTGGAACGGGCCCGAGTAAGGGGCGACATCAGTACCCGGTTGGGAAGGGCAAGATCGCCCAGAAGATATGGCTGAAACAGTGGATCGTTTGGATTGCTCATTAAGTATCCTTCCTGAGGATGAAATGATTTCAATTAGACCAGTCTACTAGTCGAATGGCGAAAAAAAAGGAGGTGTCAGGCAATGCCAAGACACTGACGGAAAAGGACGGAAACAAAACGCTCCATCGGCTCGGTGCTCTTCAGAACCTTGGCTCTCAGGATGGCGCCTTCCCAGCCTGAAAGCAGAAAGCTGGCTACATCGGCGGGAACGATGGATTCATCCACTTCTCCAGCCAGTCTGGCTTCTTCAATGCAGCGCTCGAAACGCTTTTCCCAGCCCTGAAAGACTGTATCCAGACGTTCGCGGAAAACTTCATCTTGGCCGGCCAGTTCCTGGCCAAGGTTGCCAATGAGGCAACCGCGGGTGAACTCGCAACTGGTCATGGTTTCCTGGCCGGTGTCGAAGTAGGCGCGAAGACGATCAAGGCAGGAACGACTGGTGTCGTTGAAAATCCGATCCAACTTTGCGTCATATTCCTCGGCGAAGAAATCAATGATGGCGAGTCCGAAATCGTTTTTGCTCTTGAAATAATGGTAGAACGACCCTTTGGGCACGCCGGCCGATGTTAGTACGCCGTTGATGCCTGTCGCGCCAAACCCTTTCTGGCCGATCAGGTCGGCGCCGGTCTGGATGATGTGGTTACGCGTGTCAGTAGATGTCATGCTTGCTATAGTAGACCGGTCGTCTACTACGAGTCAAATTCGTATAACCCGAGACATGTTGTCCCGAGTAGCCGAATTACCCCTGAACTGTATTGAAGGAGTCTGCCAGTGATCAAATCCCGTGCCGCCGTGGCATTCGCGCCTAACAAGCTGCTGGAAATCGTAGAAGTTGACGTTGAAGCGCCAAAAAAAGGCGAAGTCCTAGTTCGCATCGTTGCGACCAGTGTTTGCCACACCGATGCCTATACCTTGTCCGGCGCCGATTCGGAGGGCATTTTCCCAGCCATTCTGGGCCATGAGGGCGGCGGTATTGTCGAAGCGATTGGCGAGGGCGTGACGTCTGTAGAAGTCGGTGATCATGTTATTCCGCTATATACGGCCGAGTGTGGGCAGTGCAAGTTCTGCACGTCCGGGAAAACCAACCTCTGTGGCTCCGTGCGTGAGACCCAGGGTAAAGGTGTGATGCCCGACGGCACCTCCCGCTTCAGCTACAAGGGTGAGCCGGTATATCACTATATGGGCTGCTCCACTTTCTCCGAGTATACGGTGCTGCCGGAAGTCTCGCTGGCAAAAATTCCCAAGGAAGCGCCGCTGGAAAAAGTCTGCTTGCTGGGCTGTGGCGTCACCACCGGTATCGGTGCCGTGCTCAATACTGCCAAGGTGGAAGAAGGCGCCACTGTAGCCATCTTCGGCCTGGGCGGTATCGGCCTGGCGGCGATTATTGGCGCCAAAATGGCCAAGGCCAGCCGCATCATCGCCATTGACATCAACCCGGGTAAATTCGACATCGCCAAGGACCTGGGCGCCACCGATGTGGTCAACCCCAAGGATTACGACAAGCCGATCCAGGAAGTCATTGTGGAAATGACCGACGGCGGGGTGGATTATTCCTTCGAGTGCGTCGGCAACGTCCAGCTGATGCGCTCGGCCCTGGAGTGCTGTCACAAGGGCTGGGGCGAATCCATCATTATCGGGGTGGCCGGTGCCGGTGAGGAAATCAGCACCCGTCCGTTCCAGCTGGTCACGGGCCGAGTCTGGAAAGGCTCTGCGTTCGGCGGGGTGAAAGGCCGCACCGAGCTGCCGGGCTACGTGGAAAAGGCCAAGACCGGAGAGATTCCGCTGGATGTCTTTATCACTCATGACATGAAGCTTGAACAGATCAATGACGCCTTTGACCTGATGCACGAAGGCAAAAGCATCCGTTCGGTGATTCACTTCTGATGTTCCGCTTTCGCTTACGTCTGCGTTACGGTGAATGCGACGCCCAGAGCGTCGTGTTCAACGCCCGGTATGCGACCCTAGCGGGCACCGGTCATAAGTTATCTGGTGCTAAGTTCCCGCAAAGAAACGAAGAAGATCCCTGGCGACGACCGGCCACTCCCGCTCCGCCTGAAATGTGTGACTCATCCCTTCGTAGGATTTGAAATGACCACCCTCGCGTTTCGATCAGGCTCCTCCAGTCGCAAACAAAAGTAAACATTTGAAACCGATTACACCTTTATCTTTTTCGCAACGGCGTCAGTCAATGCTTCCGCCAGAGCGCGCACGCGCCGAGACTGTGATCGCCCCGGAGGAAACATCATCTGAAGAGGGGTCGGCGGCGGGCTGTACTTCTGCAACAGAGGCACCAGCCTCCCGGATTCAATGTCGGGCCCAACTTCCAGTTCTGACTTGAGGGCAATGCCAAGGCCATCAAGCGCCCATCGTCGCACTAAAGAGCCATCATTAACTGTCTTATTGCCACGCACCGTCACACTCATTGGGCTTTTCTCGGTACCAAAGCACCACACATTGTCAGGGATCGCTCCGAACCGCATGACCAAGCAGTTATGTCGAATCAGGTCGGCAGGCTCTTGCGGTGCGCCATGTGCAGCAATATATGCAGGAGATGCGCAGACAATCCGCCGATGGTGTCCAAGGTTTCGGGCCCTCAAGGTGCTGTCTGTCAACGTGCCAAAGCGCAACGCAAGATCGAAACCTTGGCCAACGATGTCCACATATCCGTCGGACAGGTGCAATTCGACTGAGATCGCGGGATGCTCAGTTGTGAAGGTCGAGATCACATCCGAAACGAAACTGCGGCCCAGACCGATCGGTGCACTGATGCGGATCGGCCCCGACAGTGTCTCGGCCCCGTGGCGGATTCGAGTGTCGAGGTCATCGATCTCGGCCAGCACCTCTTTGGCACCACTCAGCAAGGTCCGGCCTTCTTCGGTCAGGCTTAGCGACCGTGTGGTGCGGTTGAAAAGAACAACGCCGTAATGTGCTTCCAGAGCGGCAAGCCGCTCGGAAACCGTGGTTGCAGAAAGGCCCACCTCACGGCCGGCAGCGACAAGACTGCCTTTCTCGGCGATGGTTAGAAAAAGGCGGATGTTATCAATCAACATTAAAAGGAAGTTCCGAATTATCTCTTGTGATCTTATCGATTTATCCGACCATGGCAAACAGTTAAATGACTCGACCTCTGTCACGAAATTCCGAAAACCGAAGGCGATCGGGTTACTGGAACAGGGTATCTCCGTAAAAAATAATGTCCGGATTTTCCGGATTATTATTTCGTGTTTCGATCGTTTATCCGGCAATGGAAGGCTTGTACATTTGATCCATCGAAACCGTCGTCACAAACAGTGTCGTGCCGTGCATCCCAAGCCACTTCTGGAGAACGAAAATGAAAGCTATCGGCTATACCATTAATGGCGCAATTGACCGCGCCAACGCCTTGATCGACCTTGAGATCGAAAAACCCACCGCGACCGGCCATGACATCCTCGTCAAGGTCGAGGCCGTGTCGGTTAACCCGATCGACACGAAAATCCGCCAAAGCCGCGCTGCCGAGGGCGGTACGCCAGTGATCCTCGGTTGGGACGCCGTGGGCGAGGTTGTAGAAATTGGCGACAAGGTTAGCCAGTTCAAAACCGGCGACAAGGTCTGGTATGCGGGTGCGATCAACCGCCCCGGCACGAATGCCGAATACCACCTCGTTGATGCCCGCATCGTCGGCCACGCGCCGAAAAGCATCGAAACGTCCGCAGCTGCCGCCTTGCCCCTGACGACACTGACAGCCCAAGAGATGATCTTTGACCGCCTGAAGGTCACCGATTCCGTGCCGGGTGCCGCGAATGCCATCGTGATCATTGGCGGCGCGGGCGGCGTTGGCTCTATTGCGATACAGCTTCTGCGCGAGCAGACCGATCTGACCATCATTGCAACGGCCTCGCGCCCCGAAACGCAGGAATGGGTCAAGGAGCTGGGCGCGCATTATGTCGTGGACCATTCCAAATCCTTGTCGGAACAGATTGCAGCCCTGAACATCGGCGCGCCAGGGTTCGTATTTTCGACCAACTATTCCGAAACCTACGTGCCGCAGATCGTCGAATTCATTGCGCCTCAGGGTCGGTTTGGCCTGATTGACGATCCTGAAGTGTTTGACATCATGCCATTCAAGGCTAAGGCCGTGTCGATTCATTGGGAGCTGATGTTCACGCGTTCGCTGTTCACCACCGACGACATCGCGCGTCAGGGTGAAATCCTGGATGCCGTCGCTGCTTTGATCGACGCCGCGAAGATTCGTTCGACCGCGACCGAGAGTTTCGGGACGATCAATGCCGAGAACCTCAAGCGCGCCCATGCCCTGATTGAAAGCGGAAAAGCGAAGGGCAAGATCGTTTTAGAGGGTTTCTGAAAGGCAGGTGAGCAGGCGTGATCAGGTCATAAAATTACCTGTGAAAAGCTCAACGGATAACTTGCTGACCAAAGTGGTGAGAGATCAAGGCGCTTGGAGCGTTTGCGTTTTTGGGGTTGGCGGTGACTGCATTGATACTTGCCGCCACGGCAATGCAAAACAGGATGAGCGTATGGCACTGAACGATCTTCTCTGGCGGCGACCGCGCCATTACATGGATGTGGATGATGCCCACGACCATGTTCACTGGGTCGAACTGTTCTTCGATCTGATCCATGTTGTCACGATCTTCATTCTGGGGAACTACCTTTCCCACCATCTGGACTGGCCGGGCTTCTGGATTTTCACCGGCCTGTTCCTGGCGATTTTCTACGCCTGGGCAGACAGTTCGGTCTACAACTCGCTGTATATCTCCACGGACATGCCTCATCGCGTGGCGATGGCACTGCAGATCGTGACGATGATGGTGATTGCGGCGGCGATTCCAGACGTGGGCGGTAAAGGCTGGGTGTATTTCGCGCTGGGCTACGCGCTGAATCGGGCACTGACGGCCTATTTGTATTGGCGTGCGCGTTGTGTCGACAGCGCGGGTAACGAGCTGGCGCAGGAGCAGGGGCGGAATTTCTTCGTATTGGCCGGGTTGTTCGCGGTGTCGGCTTTTCTACCAAAACCCCATGCTTACTGGGTTTTCGGTGCCGGCGTGGTAGCCATTCAGCTGCAGTACATGCTGCCGCGCGTCGGTACTCTGCGTTTCGAGCGCTTCGTGCCGAGTCTTGGCCATATCTCGGAGCGTTTCGGCCTGCTGATGTTGATTCTGCTGGGAGAGGGCTTCTTCAAGCTGGTGCTAACGCTGGCGGATAAGGGCATCTATAAGGTTGGCGCGGAGACGCTTTTCAATGTGACCATGGGCGGTTTGTCTCTCTTCGCGCTGGCCTGGATCTATTTCGACAGCGTCGGCAATGCGAAGCCGAAGACACGCCATATCGGTGTACTGGTGGGATACTGGCTGGGACACATCGCGATCCTTTGGAGCGCGGTGGCGATTAGCGTCGCGCTAGCCGGTGAAGTTTATGTCGGTCTGCAGGAGCCTTATCCTGAAGGCTATGGTGCGCTCGGTTCGGTCGGCCTCGCCGTTTTTCTTGCGGCGCTCTGGACGCGAACCTCGGATCTGCCTGAGGCCAAAAAAGATGTTGGTGGCTATCTGACTCATCCGATGATGCGTGACCATCGGAGGCTGGGAGCTACATGTACAGCGCCCTACTTACTCTTACCCCGAAGTCAGCGTCCGGGTTTGTTTTCGGGTCGCCCATTCTCTCTAGGAATGCTTCGACCGCAAGATCCCGCCGCTTGGGAAGTCGCGCCTTATCGGCCGCTGCCAGCGCACCCGGAATCTCGTCGCGAGTAAGGTCGGTGCCATACGCGGGAGCACCCGGCTGCTGCCTCCAGGAATCCGCGATGCTTCCTGATTAAACTGCATCAAGCCCAGTTTCCTCAACGAGCCTCATCGCGACCTCGCGGTCGTGCTCCCTATCAGCTGCCACGGGAATAGCGATCCTATTGGGGCTCCCTGCTGGCTCGCCTTTGTTAGCCAGCGAGTCAGAGCCGATCGCATTCCAGGCCTTGGCAATGGGACGACCTAACTGCTCGGACACCCACACACTTTCGACCTTTCCGGCCTCGATGTCTTCGATCTTATTGTCGCGGGCCGGATAGTAATTCGACGTGTCGATGACCACCGTGTCGTCTGGGACAGAAGCTAGCAACGGCACGATATCCGGGATACGGTTTAGCGGAATAGAGAATCAGAGTCTCGACGTCCTTGACCACTTCGGCGGCCGAGACCGCTTGCGCTCCGTCAGAGAGAATTTCAGATTCGATCGTCTCTGGGCCGCGAGAGTTGGCGACTTTGATTTGATGTCCAGCGGCGCTCAGTCGCTGGACAAGAATTTTTCCTATGTGCCCTGTGCCTACAATGCCTATCTTCATCATGCATCTCCTTTAGATGTCATCACACCGTCACTACAATCTTTCCAATCTGCTGATTAGCTTCCAGGAACTTATGCGCTTCCTGAATCGCGTCCAGGGCAAACGTTTTTGCGATGAGTGGACGGAGCGCTCCGGATTCCAAACCTTCCAGAATAAACGCTTTGGCTCGCGCGAGAGCTTCAGGGTCAGCAACGATTTCTGCATAAAGGTAGCCCTTGAGCGTCAGGCTCTTCCCCAAAACGGTAAACAGTGGGAACGGGGTTGGCTCGGTGCTCAGCGCGCCATACTGCAGAAGAATACCGCCACGGGCCATGCTCTGTGTGAGCGGCTCAAAAGCCGGTCCACCAACAGGATCGAACACCACGCGGGCACCTTGTCCGTCGGTCAATGCCATGACGTGCTCAACGATATCTTCTTCATCGCTAACGATGACATGAGCTACTCCAGCATCCAGAAGCGCTTGTTTCTTTGCACGAGTACGCGTAATCGCGATTGGGGTGGCGCCAACCATGCGAGCTACCTGGAAGGCAGCCAAGCCGACACTGCTGGATGCGGCGGTCACGAGAACAAAATCGTCTTCCCGCAGATTCGCCTGCTCAATAAGGGCACCCCAGGCCGTAACGTACTGCATCCAGGATGCAGCGGCCTCTTCAAAGGACAGGTTCGCTGGGTTCTTGACCACAAGGTGGGCCGGCACATTGGCCAATTCTCCGTATGTACCCCAACGGGCAATATCCAGTGGGGGAATCAAAGCGACGGAATCTCCCACCTTGATATCCGTTACCTCGCTACCAACAGCCGTTACAAGGCCTGCGGCCTCGTAGCCAAGGCGACTGGGAAAGTCGGCCTCCTGAAGGTAAGCGTGATTACGAAACATCACTTCGGCGCGGTTCAAGCCAATGGCTTTAACGCCAATTTGGATCTCGTCTGCTGCCGGTGCATGTACGTCCAATTCTTCCAGCTTGAGGACGCTCGCGTCACCGTATTCATGGATTCTTACAATTCGTGCCATTGAGGTTACCCCTTTCGTCGTTAAGGCCAGGCAAGAGGGCGTACACTGGTTCCTTGCGCTCTCGCGGTGTAAGCGACAATTTAGAAGTTGCTCGGTAGTAGATAAAGGCCTATGTTGGCTCAAGATTAGAAACTCAGGTTTTATAATGGATCGCTTGTCTCAGATGGCTACGTTCGTCAAAGCCGTGGAGTTGGGATCTTTCAGTGCCGCTGCTGAAGACCTCAACATGTCTCCCCAACTGGTTGGCAAGCAGGTAAAAATGCTTGAACAGCACCTAGGAGTCTCTCTGCTGAATCGAACGACACGTCGGCAGAGCCTTACTGATTTCGGCCGGACATTTTACCAGCGCGCGAAGATGATCCTGGCAGATATGCACGCTGCAGAAAGCTTAGCCGCTGAGGCCCGTGGTGTACCCAGCGGCCGCTTGCGCATCAACGCCCCCGTCACCTTTGGCATTCACGCTTTGTCCCTGCGTCTTCTTGAGTACATGGTCAAATACCCCCAGGTGTCACTGGACCTGACACTGTCGAACGAACTGGTCGACGTGGTTGATGACGGTTACGATGCCGTATTTCGAATCGGTGTGCTGCAAGACAGTGGCCTAAAGGCAATTCCGCTGGTGCCCTATCAGCTGGTTCTGTGTGCCGCTCCGTCCTATCTGGAGAGGTGGCCCCCGATCAAAACACCATGGGATCTCCAGCAACACGAATGCCTCGGCTTCGGCTATTCCGATGGTCGTTCGAGCTGGCGTTTTGACGGTCCTGAGGGGCGGATAGATGTACCGATTACAAGCCGACTGACCATTAATCAAGGTGACCCTTTGCTGGCGGCCGCCGTAGCTGGACTAGGTGTAATTTTGCAGCCACTGGAACTAGTCGGGGATGCGCTGAGAAATGGGACACTTGTGAGGCTACTTGGCCAATATTCTGTGCCAGCGTCGCCGTTGCACATTTTATACACCCCAGACCGCCGGATGACTCCCAAACTACGCAGCTTCCTGGATTTCTCTGTAGTGGCATTCGGAGCTAGGGGTAAATAATGTTGATCTGGATTAATTCTCCTCGGGCCGGTCGACTCAGCTAAACAAAAGCGAACATTCTAGTCACGCCTTCCCTCCGCCTCCGAAAGCACCACTGCCAAATCCTCGGGCACCGGCATGGGTGCAAACGCGCTGACGTTTGCACGACCGGTGTTTCCGACCGGAACCCAAATTCGGGAAAAGACCAGGGCGGCAATGGTTCGGGTCAACTGCCCCAGCACCTCACGAACGTCTCTTGTTCGCCAACCCAGTCTGAGCATCCGTAAGTGGGTTGCAGCGTGCGCCAGAGCATATTTCTGGCTGAGGATATGGGCACGTTCCAGATGGGTGAAGGCTGTCTGGAAATCGCCTGCGCCTTCCGCCCTGCCTGTCGCCTCAAGCTCCGCAATATAGGATGGCTTCAGTTCACTGTGCATTGATGTTTACTCCCCGTAGATTGGCAACGGCAAGCCGATAATCGACCGCCTGCCCCCGAAAGGTTCAGCCTTTCAGTGCCAGTATGCGTTTGGCACCCATCAAGACGATGCCACCGACAATTCCGCCAATAATCAGATCTGGGTAGTTGGACCCGGTCCAGGCAACGAGCAGCCCCGCAAGTATTACCCCCAGGTTGATGACCACGTCGTTGGCTGAAAATATCCAGCTGGCTTTCATGTGAGCACCGCCTTCACGGTGTTTTGCGATCAGGAGCAGGCAACTGATATTCGCAATGAGAGCAACAGAGGCGACGGCCATCATCATTAACGACTGAGGATCACTGCCGAACAGAAAACGTCTGCTAACTTCAACCAATACCCCAGCGGCAAGGATAAGCTGGAGGATGCCTGCCACATGGGCCGCTCTGACCTGCATTTTGATGCCGTGCCCAACGGCGTAAAGTGCGAGACCGTAGACGGCGGCATCGGCAAGCATGTCTAGCGAGTCTGCAATCAGGCCAGCGGACTGGGCGATCAGGCCCATCGTCATCTCGACCAGAAACATCAGGCCGTTGATTGCCAGCAGTATCCATAAAGTGCCGGATTCTTCGCTTTCGTTGGCCTTAGAAGATTCAGCCGCTCTGACGGATTCAGCGCTGGCGTCTTCTGTCCGCTGCAAGGAAGCACCCAGGCCCAGGTTTTCCAGTTTGCTGGTAATAGGACCGGTTTCTCCATGGTGGATAATTTCCAATGTACGACCCGATAAATCGAATGACAGCGACTGAATGTTTTCAACGCCAGTCAGTGCCATTCGAATCATTCGCTCTTCCGAGGGACAATCCATTTTTGGTATTTTGTAGGTGCTTAGCTGGCTACCTGTTTCGGCGGTGGCGCGTCCCTGAAACTTGTCATCTACGACAGAGTCTTCACTACCACACTGCCCATTGCAGGGTTTGCTCATTTTCTCGGCTCCGGTTTTCGTACAAATGATGCAATTTAAAACCCTGTAGCCACTACAGGGTCAATAACTAATCTACACTAGTAGTCGTCAAAATCGGCGTTTGTCTGGATAAAGATCTACAATGATAAGTGCGATGGTGTGGACGTCTAATTTTATTTCGAGGGTA
>Ga0070725_10001408_pt1 | contig 13482 bp, 13 predicted proteins | sample tdDd002_FD_69781 | JGI IMG/M metagenome (GOLD analysis project Ga0070725, IMG submission 69781) | Marine sediment microbial communities from the Atlantic coast under amendment with organic carbon and nitrate - tdDd00.2 | ecosystem: Environmental > Aquatic > Marine > Coastal > Sediment | place... | reverse complement strand
CTTCACTAATCGTTGCTGAAACGTATCGCTGGAAAGGTCATTCGAAAAGTGATCCAAGAAATTATAGAACAAAAGAAGAAGAGAAAGAGTGGATGGACAAATGTCCAATAGAAAGCTTTGCAAAAATCATTATAGACAAAAAATATTCAGATGCAGAACATCTTGAAGCCATCGAAGAAAAAGTCTATGAGATTATTGAAGAAGCTGCTGAGTTTGCAAAAAACAGTCCATGGCCATCAGTAGATACCTTGGCTGATTACGTATTTATTGAGGAGGTTTAACACATGAGAGTAATAACAGGGCGAGAAGCAATTAGAGAAGCCATGTCCGAAGAAATGCGTAATGATCCAAAAGTTTTTCTCATGGGTGAAGATATAGGAGAATACGGTGGGGCATTTGGTGTTACTGCAGGTATGGTAGAAGAATTTGGTACGAAACGAGTTAGAAATACACCTATATCAGAATTAGGGATTGTCAATACTGCAGTCGGTGCAGCAATGTTAGGGTCGAAACCTATTGTAGAAGTTATGTTTATGGACTTTTTAATGCTAGCCGCAGATGCTTTAGCTAATCAAGCCGCAAAAGTCGTAGGCATGTATGCGGGACAAGCGTCTGTACCGATGGTTTGTAGAGCACCTGCGGGCGCTGCAGGCGCAGGAGCACATCATACACAAAACTTAGAATCTTGGTTTGTAAATATTCCAGGTCTAATTGTTGTAATGCCTTCAACGCCTTACGATCTTAAAGGTTTATTGAAAACTTCAATTCAATCAAAAAATCCAGTATTATTTGTTGAACATAAATTGGGTTACAGAATGACTGGTGAAGTTCCAGAAGAAGAATATACAATTCCATTTGGTGTAGCTGATACTAAAAGAGAAGGTAAAGATGTTACGATTATTGCAACTTCTTATGATGTTTTCAAATCACTTGATGCTGCAAAACTATTGGAAGAAGAAGGTATTGATGTAGAAGTTATTGATCCAAGAACATTGGTACCATTAGATAAAGAGACTATTATAGAGTCTGTTAAAAAAACCGGACGATTGGTAATTGTTCATGAAGCCTTTGAACCTTGTGGTATTGGTGCTGAAATATCAGCCATGATTGTCAATAGTGATGCATTTTATTACCTAGACGCACCGATTCAAAGAGTGACCTCTCTTGGGGTGACCATGCCATATTCGCCAGTTTTGGAAAAAGCAGTTATACCAAGTGTTGAACGGATTATTGAAGCCGTTAAGAAAGTGCTTTAGGGAGGAAATCAAATGGCGAAGAAAATCATAATGCCTAAATTAGACATGACGATGGAAGAAGGCGAAATCAGTACCTGGTTTGTTAAAGAGGGTGACTCAGTAAAAAAAGGCGATGCGATTTTCGAAGTATTATCTGAAAAAGCTGCTATTGAAGTTGAGTCAACTGCTAAAGGTATAATCCTTAAGATTATTCATCAAGAAAGTGATGTTGTAAAAGTTGCTGAAACCGTTGCGATTGTTGGAAAAACAGGTGAAAACTATGCTGATTTATTAGAAGAGAAAATCACTGAAGTTAAACAAGTTTCAGAAGAAGTTGTTGTTAAAGAGACGGTACAATCTGTTTCAAGATCAACGGGTAAAGTACCAGCAACACCTGCTGCAAAAGCAATTGCGATAGAAGAAAATATTGACCTATCCGAAGTGGCGATGAATGACCAAGGTGTTATTAGAAAACAACAAGTTATAAATCATATGACTAAACTTCAATCAAATCAACCGAAGTCAACGGCACTGGCTAAAAAAGTTGCAAAAGAATATGATGTTAATCTCTCAGATGTTTCTTTTGAAGGTAGTCGTATTTATAGTGATGATGTGTTGTCTCAAGTCAACCACGAAGTACCAGTTGCAACGAAACTTCAGGGCATTCAGAAAATGTCCGCGAATAAATTGACAAAGGTATGGCAAAATGTACCGATGGTTACTTTAACAGTTGAAGTGGATGTTAGTGAATTAATCACCCTATGTGAGCGTGTTAATGTTAAAATAAATGAGGACGGTGTTCGCATTAACATGACCGATGTATTTATCAAAATAATGAGCCTTGCTTTAGTGGAGAATCCCAAAGCAAATGTATCATTACAAGATGATATGCTTATTCAACATAAAGATATTAATATCAGTGTGGCAGTTGCGACTGATGAGGGTTTAACCGTGCCAGTGATTAAGAATGTAAATCATAAAGGTTTAATAGAAATCAATAGAGAAAAGCGTCTTTTAGCTGGAAAAGCTAAAAATGGTACCTTGACGAAAGAGGATTTCAAAGGCGGTCGCATGACCATTAGTAATATTGGTATGTTAGGTGTTGATGTGTTCACACCAATTCTAAATGCACCAGAAAGTCATATTATAGGCATTGGTCGTGTTAAGAAAAAGCCAGTGGTTGTAAATGATGAGATTGTTATTCGTCCAATGATGTGGATTAGTCATACATTTGATCATAGGGCTTTAGATGGGGTTCCTGCAATGAAAGTGCTTGCTTCGATTAGAGATATGATTGAAGAACCATATAGTATCATTTTATAGGAGGAAAACTATGAAAACAGATGTAGTAGTGATTGGCAGTGGGCCAGGTGGATATGTCGCAGCAATAAGATGTGCCCAAAGAGGGTTGGATGTCACGATTGTTGAAAAAGAAAAAATTGGTGGCGTTTGTTTAAATGTCGGATGTATTCCTACAAAAGCATTATTCAAAAATGCGTCCTTTATTAAGGACTTGAAGAAAAGTGATGCTTTAGGCATTGATATAAAAGACTATAAAATTAATTTTCCGCAGATGATGGACAGAAAAGATTACATTATTAAACAATTGACTGGTGGTGTTAAACAACTGCTAAAGAAAAATAAAGTGGTGGTTGTGTCTGGAACAGCAGAAGTGGTTGATTCAACAACAATACAAGTCAAATCGAGTGATGGTGATACAACGATTAAGTGTCGTTACATTATTATCGCAACCGGTTCTACACCAATTGTACCACCAATCCCAGGTGTAGAGTGCGAGGGTGTTATGACCAGTAAAGAATTGTTGGCTATCGAAAAGTTACCTGAATCTTTGGCGATTATCGGTGGTGGTGTCATCGGTATGGAGTTTGCCTCAATTTTCAATATGCTTGGTGTTGATGTCACGGTGATTGAGAGATTGCCTAAGATCCTACCGAGTATCGATTCAGAAGTGACGAATGGTTTAGCTGAATCTCTTAAAGAACGTGGAGTAGACATACAAGTCAGTACTGAGTTAAAATCAATTTCTTCGTCAAAAGGCAAATTGATGTTAACATTGAATTCTGATAAAATTAGTGTTACGAAAGTATTGATGTCTGTTGGCCGTAAACCAGTACTACCAGAAATTAAAAATATTAACGTTAAACTAGACAAAAACGCAATTGTGGTTAATGATTTTATGCAGACGAACATTCCAAATATCTATTGTATTGGAGATGCTAATGGTAAGATGCAATTGGCCCATGTTGCTTCAGCAGAAGCAATTGTAGCAGCCGATCATCTGAGCATAGGCAGCAAGAAAAAGATGTCATATAAATCAGTGCCAAGCGTTGTCTATACAATACCTGAAATCGCATCAGTTGGTTTGACCGAAGAAGAAGCTAGAAGCAAAGGCGATGTGTTGATTGGTAAGACTAAATATAACGGGAATGGAAAAGCACTTTGCATGGGAGAAACCGAAGGCTTTGCGAAGATGATTACAGGTGCTAAGCATAAAGAGTTATTAGGGGTTCATATCCTTGGATATGGTGCATCCAATCTAATTTCAGAAGCAGGCTTGGCGATTAATCTAGAAGCGACTGCTGAGGAAATTGCACATACAATTCATGCACATCCAACAATTTCTGAAATCATTATGGAATGCAGTGAAGCAATTGATTTCAAAGCAATACACAGTTTATAGTCCAATATTTTATATAAAGGAGCAAGAAAATGAACTCAAGAGAACGTGTGAGAATGGTACTAGATCACAAAGAACCAGATAGAGTCCCATTGGATTTATGGGGTTGTGCAAGTCGATTGCATACCGATTTATATCTAGAAATCTGTAAACATGCAGGTCTTGAAATAAGAGCTGAAGATCGTATTAGAAAAGGTTCTACAACAGAATATGTAGATTATCGTTTGAGTGATATGGTTGGTTCTGATTTTAGACATATCCATGTGGGTAAACCAGATTATTTTTCGAAATATGAAGATGAAGATGGCAATATTATAGATGAATGGGGTGTTGGTCGAAAGATTATCGGTATCCATCCATCAATTACAAAGCATCCTTTAGCAGATGCAACCATTGAAGATCTTGAGAATTATAACTGGCCTCAAGCAAGAGATTTAGGCAGAATCAGAGGGATTAGAGAGCAAGCAAAAGATTGGTATGAAAATACTGATTTTGCGATTACTTCAACAACAGCTATTTCTGGTTTGTTTCTTGAAACTTGCCAATACTTAAGAGGGATCGAGCAATTTTTGATGGATTTGTACATCAATCCAGAGTTTGCACATAAATTAATTGAAAAAGTAACAGATATTATTATAGAGATGAATGTATATTACTTAGAGCCTGTTGCAGAATATATTGAATGGATTGAATTTACATCTGATTATGGTACACAAACGTCAACTTTCATTTCACCTGATATCTTTAGAACGTTCTTTAAGGAAAGTCATGCAAAACTAGCTAAAGCAATCAAAGAAGTGAATCCAAATGTTAAAGTGTTTTTACACTCATGTGGTGCTGTAAAAGGTTTGATTCCAGACTTTATAGAAGCAGGCGTTGAGGTATTAAATCCAATACAACCATTGGCAACAGGCATGGACTCAGCTGAATTAAAAGAAACATTTGGTGACCAAATAATTTTCCATGGTGCAGTAGATATTCAGGTGGCGATGAACGGTACGTTGGAAATGGTAGAAGAAGATGTAAAAAAACGTATGCAATCACTGATGAAAGATGGCGGTTTTATTTGTTCACCTGCAAATCATTTACAACATGATTGTCCAGTCGAAAATTTCTTTGCAATGTATGAATTTGGGAAAAAACACGGTCAATACAAGTAAATGACTGTCTTTGACTGTTTTATGAAAGTGAGGTAATAAGCTTGGAAAAGCCTGTATGGTTAAAAGTAAGGCATAAAGCTGATTATGACCTAAATACTGTCGAAGATACAATCGGTGACTTATCGATACATACCGTTTGTGATTATGCAGCATGTCCTAATAGAAGTGAATGTTATGGTAAACAAACAGCAACATTTTTGATATTAGGCAATACATGCACAAGAACTTGCAAGTTTTGTAATATTGAACACCAACGTGAAATGTCAGTCAATGAAAATGAACCAGCATTGATAAAGGAAGCCGTAAAGAGATTAAACCTAAAACATGTTGTCATTACTTCTGTTACCAGAGACGATCTGAAAGATGGGGGTGCAGACCATTTTGTAAAGGTTATTGATGCTGTAAAATCCTTAGACAATAAACCTGTTGTAGAAGTGCTTATTCCAGATCTTAAAGGCAGTAAAACATCAATTGAAAGTATTTTAAAGGCTGAACCAGAAGTGTTTGGTCATAATGTTGAAACTGTTAGTAGACTTTATTCAAACGTGCGTCCTGAAGCCATTTATCAAAGATCCTTAGAGGTGCTTCAGCAAGCTGCACTAAGTGATTATAACGTTCATGTAAAATCCGGCTTTATGCTTGGATTGGGTGAGACTGAAGAAGAAGTTATTGGTTTGCTAGAAGATCTTTATAGGGTAGGTTGTAAGATCGTGACCATAGGGCAGTATCTTGCACCATCATCAGAGCATTATCCTGTGATTGAGTATATAGAACCATCAAGGTTTAAATATTATGAAAAGGTAGCATATGAAATAGGCTTTATATATGTTGCTTCAGATTCATTTGTAAGAAGTTCTTATATGGCGCATGAAGCGATGAATACAATTGAAAATTCACAAATGTGAGGTTGTGCCAACTTGGTTGACTTTAGTGAAAAATGTGTGATATAATTACTTATAGAAGAAAGGGCGTTTTATGTTAAAAGAACTTCGACAGGATGTATTAAAGATTGCAAAAAAACTAAGAGAATATAGTCTAGTTGTCTCAGCTGGAGGTACAGTTTGTGCAAGAGATCCAGAGACTGGATATTTTGCAATCACAGCGAGTGGTATGAATTATGATGATATGACTTGGGAAGATATCTGTATCATTGATGAGGAGTTAAATGTAATCGATGGTAAGCGGAACATATCTGTAGCATCAGATATGTTTATAGAAATTATGAAAGCTCGTAAAGACATTAACTCCGTAATCCACACCCATTCACTTTATGCAACTAGTTTAGCATGCTTAGGTGAAGAAATCCCAGTTGTTACAACAACACAAGCAAATATTTGTGGTGGTCCTGTTCCAGTGGTTAAACCTCTACATCCAGGACCACATGACGCAGAGTATTTACAAAGAATTGTGGATGGTTTCGGTCAGAAGGGTTTTGCATGTAATTTACAAAATCATGGTCCGGTCTGTGGAGGTAAGAGTTTAGAAGTGTGTCTTGAAGTTGCTGTAACGATTGAAGTAACTGCACAAAATTATATCATTGCAAAATCGCTAGGAAAACCTTTTCTCCTTACAGCGGAAGAGACTAAAATAGCGTTTGAATTTTGCCAAGGCTCTGTCGGTCAAGGTTAGAAAAGGGGGAAACAAGATGAATAAACTTATTCTTTGTGTCTGTGGTGGTGGAATTAACACATCAGCCAATGCAAAAATTACAATTCAAGACTATATTGAAGATATGGGGATCTATGATATTGAAGTACGTCACGCAATGATTGGAGATATAGAAACTCTTAATGGACGTAAAAATATGGTCGTTGTATGGATGACACAAAAAAATGAAGAGTATAATGCTCCAGGATTCCAAGGCATAACATATCTCATTGGGACTAAAAAGAAAAAAGCAGCATTAACAAAAGAGATTATAGAAAAAATGGATGAAATTTATGTAGAATTATAATTATAAATAATGAGGGGGAGTATTGTGAATATTGCATCGATTTTAGGTAGTTTAGGAGGCCCAGTATTAGTAGCAATCGTTCTATTTGTGTTAGGGATTGTTTTTCGTGCTGGATTCAGTAAAAGTTTAAGAGGTAGTATCTATGCAGGTATAGGTTTAGCAGCATTATTCGTAATCGTTAATAATGCAACCGCAACATTAACACCTGCAATTCAGGCATTTGCAGAAAGATTCGATACAAATTTAGTTGTAACAGATGTAGGTTGGGCTTCGGCAGGTATTGCATTTACATGGCCAGGTTTAGCATTTGTAATTATGGCGACATTAGTTGTTAATGTAATTTTACTTACATTTAAGTTAACAAAAACAATGTGGACTGACATTTGGAGTATCTGGCATGGTCAAGTAGTGGGTGGCTTTGTATGGTATTTAACAGATAATGTAATCCTTGGTGTTATAGCAGCAGTAATATTCTTGACAATCGGTAGTTGGGTTGGTGACTTTACAGCAAAGAAATACCAGGAGTTTAATGGTATGCCAGGTATTTCTGTACCGTGTGCCGTATCATTCTTAGGTGTATTTGCTGGACCAGTGAATAAAGTGTTTGATATAATACCAGGATTTAATAAACTGAATGCTTCACCACAAAATATACGCAAAACTTTCGGAATATTTGGTGAATTGGGTGTAATGGGAACAGTAATTGGTATTGTGATAGGATTACTTGCTGGTTATGATTATGCAGGCGTTTTAAATTTAGGTATTCAAGTAGGAGTACTTATGATTTTCCTTTCTAAAACAGTTTCAGTACTTTGTGAAGGGGTTATTCCAATTGCTAACGCAGTAAATGAACTTGTTTCAGAGAAGTTTGAAGATAGAGAAATTTATGTTGCTGTTGACTGTGCTGCATTATTAGGTCATCCTTCAGTAATGGCTTCAGCAGTAATTATTTATCCATTAGCAGTTATTCTTGCAATCTTCTTACCAGGAAACGGTATTATTCCAATTGCGAGTTTAGCATTAATACCTTACTGGTGTGGTGCTGTAGCGCCGTACTTCAAAGGGAATGTTGTTAGAATCGTTACATTTACGCTTTTATGGATGATTCCAGTAATGTATATTGCTACACATATGGCACCACTTCATACAGATGTAATGGCTGAATTAGGTCTTGGAGACCCAGATGCATTAAGCTCAAGTTTTGATATGGGTGGAGATGTTTTAGGATTTATTATTACAAAGATTTTTAGTTTGTTTAGTTAATTTATTCAGAGGTGTTCTAGATCGATAATACCTTATTATCAATTTAAAACACCTCTTTATTATATTGATTGTTTGAAAAGTATTTTCAAATAAAAAGAATGGAGTATGATACATGCAAGGTATACTAGAAAAAAATGTTATTATAGGATTACAAGCAAAAGATAGAAATGAAGCCATTATGAAATTGGTCGAAAAACTTGAAAAGAATGGACACATCCATAAATCGTATTATGATGATGTTATTAAAAGAGAAGAATCTTATCCAACAGGCTTACCAACAGAAGGGGTAAATATTGCTATACCACATGCTAAGTCAGAGGCTATTATTGATTCAACTATCGGTTTAGCTGTATTAGAAACACCTGTGGTATTTAATAATATGGCAGATGCTTCTGAAGCTTTAGCTGTTGAAATCATTTTCTTGATTGCTAATTCAGCCTCAACAGAGCAAACGGTAATCTTGCAACAATTAATGGAGAAATTTTCGGATGAAGAAATTTTAATCGCACTTTCGAAAGCGGATACGACGAAAAAGGTTATGGATCTAGTAGGGAGTTGATATTCTGAAGAAAATATTAATTGCTGGTGGCCAATGTGGGATCACCATGCTTAGAGCGAGTGAAGAAATAAAAGATAGAGCACTAATGACAGGGATTGATGTCAATATTAAAATACATGATTTATGGATGTCTTCAGTAGTCGATGTTGATTATGATTTGATTATTGAGATGTTTCCTTATTTTGATGAGGTGGCTTGTCCGCTATTGGATGGCAGACCTTTTATCAATCGTATTGGTGAAGAAAAATTAGTCGATAAAGTGATGGATATACTGGGGGAGTACTAAGTGAAGGTTTATTTTGATAATGCTGCAACAACTAAAATAGATGAAAAAGTTTTCGAAGCAATGGTACCTTATTTAAAGGACTTGTACTACAACCCATCATCTTTATATATTGAAGCAAGGCAAGTTGAGCATCAAATTTTTCAGTCACGAAAACAAGTGGCTGATCTTATAAATGCAACACCAGAAGAAATTGTTTTTACAGGGAGTGGCAGTGAATCTGATAATATGGCTATTAAAGGCGTTGCTTTTAGTAGAGCACATAAAGGCAAACATCTGATTACTTCCCAAATAGAGCATCATGCAGTATTAGATGCTTTCCAATGGCTAGAAACCCAAGGTTTTGAAGTAACATACTTACCAGTGACAAAAGATGGACTTGTTGATCCTGAATCCGTAAGAAGTGCTATAAGAAAAGACACAATCCTGATTTCAGTTATGTGGGTTAATAATGAGACTGGCATGATTAATGATATGAAACGATTGTCTGAAATAAAGAACGACTATGGTATTTTGCTTCATACAGATGCAGTTCAAGCACTTAAAACAGAAGTCATTGATGTTAAGGCTTTTGATATTGATCTATTATCAATATCAGCACATAAAGTTAATGGTCCTAAAGGGATTGGTGCTTTGTATCAGAAACAAACACTTGATTTAGTACCACTGATTCATGGTGGTAAACAAGAATTTGGAAAACGTGCAGGCACAGAAGCGGTCGCGAGTATTATAGGATTTGGGGAAGCTGCTACAATACATCAACAAGCATTGACCACAACTAAAGCACATATGGCTAAAATTAAAAAAGAATTTATTAACAAAATATCAGTATTAGATGATTTTGTAATCAATGGTGCGCAAACCAACTGTTCAAGCGCTATACTAAATCTTGGTTTTGCAGGGATTCAATCAGAACCATTACTACTGCATCTTAATCGCAGTGGAATCTGTGCATCTATGGGTGCATCATGCAATTCGAAAACAATAGAACCGTCGTATGTTTTAAAGGCGATGGCAGTACCAATGGTATATATAAATGGTTGTGTACGTTTTTCTTTTGGCAAATATAATACTTTAGAAGAAGTCCATTATACAGCTAAAGAACTAATCCGCATTGTAAAACGTTTAAGAGGATAAAAGATAAGAATATTGGGAGGCATAATTATGATTGGCATTGGTGTTAGTACCGGTATATGCTCAGGTCATATATTTAAATATGAAAAAAAGACAATTGTCGTTGAAAAGGTTTCAGTTACAGATACTAAGTTAGAATTGGAACGCTTCAACACAAATCTTGATATAAGTGAAAAACAGATTCAAGAAATCATGATAAATTCAAACGCAGAAATTGCACAGATTTTTGAAGCACATTTAGAGATTCTTCGAGATCCAGAAATGAAAAGCAGTATTGAAGGCATAATCACAGATGAAGTTATTAATGCTGAATATGCAGTGAAGCAAGTGATTGATGGCTATGTAACGATGTTTGAAGCAATAGAAGATGAGTATATTCGAGAAAGAGCAGCAGATCTGAAAGATATTGCTGAACGTATTCTCAATAATCTGTTAGGCAATAGTGATGTTGATTTAAAAGCAATTAATGAGCCGACAATCTTCTTAGCGCATGATTTAACACCATCTGAAACGGCACAATTAAATAAAAAATATGTTTTAGGTTTTATTACGGAAATCGGTGGTAAAACAAGCCATAGCGCTATTATGGCACGGACATTAGAAATTCCTGCGATTGTCGGCATTGGTGATGTATTCCCAACATTAGAAACTGGAGATTTTGTTATAATGAATGGTGAGACAGGTGAATTTATCATTAATCCCGATGACCAGACAGTTGCTTCATTTGAAGAGAAGAAACTTGCTTTAGAATTAGAAAGAGATATCTGGAACCAATTTAAGAATAAGGAGAGTATTACTGCGTCTGGTGAACATATTGAAATCGCAGCAAATATTGGATCCGCAGAAGATCTTGATGCCGTTCTAAGTAAAGGTGCTGAAGGTATTGGTTTATTCAGAACAGAATTTTTATATATGGGGAAAAGTGATTTCCCAGATGAAGCAACACAGCTGGGCGTTTACAAAGCAGTTCTAGAAAGAATGGGCGATAAACCGGTTGTCATTAGAACCCTAGATATTGGTGGTGACAAAGAACTTGATTACTTTGATATGCCAAAGGAATTAAATCCATTTTTAGGTAATCGAGCAATTCGACTATGTCTTGGTCATAAAGATATGTTTAAAGTTCAGTTAAGGGCACTATTAAAATCAAGTATCTATGGTAACTTACACATTATGCTACCTATGATTGCAACGGTTGATGAACTGAGAGAAGCCAAAGAATTGATTCGAGAAGTCGAAAATGAGTTGAAAATAGAAAAAATTGAAGTTGCTGATTATAAGTTAGGTATTATGCTGGAAATTCCAGCAGCTGTGTTTGCTGCAAATATACTGGCAAAAGAAGTTGATTTCTTCTCAATCGGTACAAATGATTTAATTCAGTATACATTTGCAGCAGATCGAATGAATGACAATGTTTCATATTTATATCAACCATATAATCCATCATTATTAAATATGATTGATTTTGTATCAAAAGCAGCTCATAAAGCAGGCATTTGGGTAGGTATGTGTGGAGAGATGTGTAGCGAAGTAAATGCTATACCATTGTTGATTGGTTTAGGTCTTGATGAACTAAGTATGAATGCCTCGAGCATTCTTAAAACCCGTTATATGATGAGTAAGATTAATAAAAAAGACGCAAAAGCCTTATTAGATAGAGCGCTTGAATGTGAAAATCAAGCGCAGGTATTAGCATTGACAGAAGAGTATTTAGGAGGATTGTAATGAAAAGTGCTTCAGTAACGATTAAGAACCCAACGGGCTTACACGCTCGACCAGCATCGGATTTTTGTAAATTAGCCAATAGCTTAGGCTGTGACATTAAGCTAGAAAAAGAAGGTAAAGCGATTAACGGTAAAAGTGTGATTGCCATAATGTCATTAGGCGTTGGCCAAGGCTCTACACTTCAAATTAGGACTGAGGGCGAAGGTGAAGAAGAAGCTTTAAATTCTCTAGTATCTTATTTCGATACATTAGAAGATTAATGATTGGATGATATCGGATCAAAGATTTATCGTTGTGATGTGTTAAAAACCTCTTTTATGCTAATACATGAAAGAGGTTTTTATGGCAAATTATTGGTAAAAAAAAGATAAATTAATACCAAAACACACAAAATAGTTATAGTGAGAAAAATACATATGCTATACTAACGGTATACATAAAGTGGGTGAAAATATGATCAATTCTTTTGATTCCAAAGAGTTCGGATACATTAAATTAATAATGAGTGTTTTTTATAACACAACACAATTGTCTTGTCATCTGATTGATGAAGCAGGACAGGTTTTATTGCGTGAAGGTGAAACATCAAAGTACTGCAATAAATTACAACATTTATCAGGCGATGATAAAATGTGCCAATATGCACATTTACAAGCCAGTCATCAAGCGAATAAACTAGGTGAAGCTTATATTTCATACTGTCCAGCAGGTATGGTTCATTATTCTGTCGCAATTACAAGTGGTGAAGTTTTTAGAGGTGCCATTATTGCAGGACCTGTACATTTAAGTGAACCAGATGTCTATGAGGTTGATCAGATTGTAAATCGATTACATATTATGCCAAAGCATTTAGGTATTTTAAAAAAATACTATCATTTTATACCTGAGGTATCACCAAACACTGCAAGATTTCAACTAGAACTGTTAACAATCTTATCCAAAGATATCGTTGATAATACAAGAGCGCAATTGCAAAAGAAAAAAGCATTTTTTGATAAACAGAGAAAGTTAAATGAAACGGTACAAGAATTAAAAGAAATAGAATCTTTGGCAGTTACACAAGCGAGAGGGTATCCAATCGAATTAGAAAAGAAGCTCAGCAGTGCCATTATAAAAGGTGATGAAGTCAGTGGCAAAGCACTTATAAATGAATTATTGGGTTTTATATTTTTTAAATATCAAGGGGATAACCAAAAAATTATTTCGATGACAATGGATTTGGTCGTTGTGATGTCTAGAGCTGCCGTTGAAGGTGGTGCAAGATATGAAGATGTTACTGAAGTGACCCATGAGATGTATTTTTTACTGGAAAAACCTGATGATATTGAAGCCGTTTGTGTTTGGTTGCAAACCGTTCTTGAAAAAATAATCCTTTTTGTTTTTCCGATGGATACTGAAAAAAGAGAAAATGTTGGTTTACTGAGAAAAGCGATTATATTCATCAATCAAAATTTACATGAAGAGATAACAC
>Ga0070725_10001406_pt1 | contig 13490 bp, 10 predicted proteins | sample tdDd002_FD_69781 | JGI IMG/M metagenome (GOLD analysis project Ga0070725, IMG submission 69781) | Marine sediment microbial communities from the Atlantic coast under amendment with organic carbon and nitrate - tdDd00.2 | ecosystem: Environmental > Aquatic > Marine > Coastal > Sediment | place... | reverse complement strand
CCCGCGCATCCACGGCATGACCATCGACAACAACCGCGAGGCCGGGGTTTCGCCCTCGAACCGCATGTCCCGGTGATACGGCAGCACGAACCGCATCGGCCAGGCAATATGGGGCATTGCCCGCAGTAGGCGCTCGCGCTCGATCAGGGCCTCGCGGACCAGACGGATTTCGAAATACTCCAGATAGCGCAGCCCGCCATGAAACATCTTGGTCGAGGCCGAAGACGTCGCCCCCCCCAAGTCGCCCATTTCCGCCAGCCCGACCCGCAAACCGCGCCCAGCCGCGTCACGTGCAATCCCGCAGCCGTTCACGCCGCCCCCGATTACAAACAGGTCAAACAGGTCATCCATTGCGCTCTCCTTTGGGCCTTCGTGCGCAGGTGCCTGCCCCTGGTCAAGCCGCCCGCGACGTCAGCGCGGCATTCTTCACGAAACTGTCACGCCGACGCACACGACCAAAATGACTAATAATTAGGCAACATTGCCCATCTCTTCCTCGAAAGAAACGACGTTCTCTTGTGCATTTGCTCACATAGGAATCAAATCAATCCATAATTGGAACTCTCGACATACTTGGTCATATGAACACAAAACCTAGCTTCTTCGACGAGATGCACGACAGCTCGGGCGCGCCACGGGTGCCCTATAGCCTCTATAGCGAATGGTTCGAGCAGGAAGACACCAAACATCTGCGCAAGAAATCACAAGAAGCCGAGGCTTTCTTTCGCAAAATTGGCATCACTTTCAACGTTTATGGTCAACAAGAAGCTGACGAGCGCTTAATCCCGTTCGATATTGTTCCTCGTATCATTTCCGCACGTGAATGGGCCCGTCTGGAGCAAGGGATCGAGCAACGCGTTCGAGCCATCAACGCCTTCCTGTATGACATCTATCACCGCCAGGAAATCCTGCGCGCCGGTCGTGTCCCACAAGAGCTGATCGCCCGAAACGAGGCATTCTTGCCGCAGATGATGGGCGTCAACCCGCCCGGAGGCGTCTACACCCATATTGTCGGCACCGATCTTGTGCGCACTGGCGAGAACGATTTTTACGTACTCGAGGACAACGCCCGCACGCCCTCCGGTGTCAGCTATATGCTGGAAAACCGCGAGACCATGCTGCAAATGTTCCCGGAACTGTTCACCCGTCTAAAGGTGCGGCCGGTCTCCTCTTATCCGCAGAACCTACGCCGGTCGTTGTCAGATTGCGCCCCACCCGCGTTTGACGGTGGCCGCCCCGAGGTCGCGGTTCTGACGCCGGGTATTTATAACTCAGCCTATTTCGAACATGCCTTTCTGGCCGACCAAATGGGTGCAGAATTGGTGGAATCCCACGATCTGCGCATCGTGGACGGGCGCGTCTGTATGCGCACCACCCGTGGCTACAAGGCGATTGACGTTCTATACCGTCGCGTCGATGACGATTTCCTGGACCCTCTGAATTTCAACCCCGAGTCCATGCTGGGCGTGCCGGGCATCATGGATGTCTACCGCGCGGGCGGCATCACCATCGCCAACGCCCCCGGAACCGGTATTTCCGACGACAAGGCATTGTATTCCTATATGCCTGATATCGTTGAGTTCTATACAGGCGAGAAAGCCATTCTGAAAAATGTTCCCACCTGGCGATGTTCGGAACCTGACAGTCTGAAATACGTACTCGACAACTTGGCTGATCTAGTGGTCAAAGAGGTACATGGCTCGGGTGGTTACGGGATGCTTGTGGGGCCTGCGGCCTCGAAACGCGAACTCGCCCGGTTCGAGGCGAAACTGCGGGCGCGCCCCTCGAACTATATCGCGCAACCCACGCTCGCGTTGTCGACGGTTCCGATCATGGCCAAATCGGGTTTGGCTCCGCGCCATGTCGATCTGCGGCCCTTTGTTCTTGTTTCGCCAAACAAGATCCGGATCACCCCCGGTGGGTTGACCCGCGTGGCCCTGAAAGAGGGCTCCTTGGTGGTGAACTCGTCGCAGGGCGGCGGAACAAAAGACACTTGGGTGCTGGGGGACTAATCAATGCTGGGAAAAACCGCTGGCGGCCTCTTTTGGATGTTCCGTTATCTCGAGCGCTGCGAAAACACCGCCCGTCTGCTGGATGCTGGCTGGCGCCTTGCCCTGACCCGAAGCGGGGATTCCGAGGGCGAGTGGGAAAGTGTGATCAACACCGCTGGTTTCCGCTTTATCTATGACGAGAAACATACCGATTTCGAAGCAGGTCACGTCATCAACTTCCTGCTTCGGGACCGCGACAACCCTTCTTCGGTTTTGTCTGCGATTTCACTGGCGCGATCGAACGCACGGCTGGTGCGCACCGCCCTGTCCTCCGAGGTTTGGGAGGCCATCAACGAATACTGGATGTCGATCAAAACGGTGCTGGCCCGCCCAGTCACCGAGAAAAACCTGGCGGTGGTTCTGTCCGAAATCCGTAACCGAACAGCCATCGTGCGCGGGACATTGCACGGCACCATGCTGCGCAATGACATCTACAATTTCTGCCGCTTGGGAACGTTCGTCGAAAGGTCTGACAACACCGCCCGCATTCTGGACGTCAAATACTATGTTCTTCTGCCCTCGTCCTCGTTCGTGGGCTCGTCCATGGACAACACGCAATGGGAAAACATCCTGCGATCCGTATCGGCTGAACGCTCTTTCGGGTGGCTGTATGGCGGCGAGGTCTCGGCCTCGACCATCGCGGATTTCTTGATCCTCGACCGGCGGATGCCACGCAGCCTGGCGTTCTGCCACGCTAAGATATTGGAAAATCTTGAACATCTGGAATCGGAATATGGTGAGCGGCAGCCCTGCCAGGACCTGTCCGAGAAATGCGCCGCCCGGTATCGCAACCGCAAGGTCTATGAGATTTTCGAAGACGGCCTGCACGAGTTTCTGGAAACCGCCATACAGGATACAGCCCAGTTGGCCGCCCAGATTGAACAAGATTTCCGGTTTTACGGTTAATATTATGCGCCTGACTATCACTCACCTGACCACATATACCTATGACACCCCGGACAGCTATGCTCTGTTTCAGTTGCGCCTGAAGCCGCGCGACAATCACGGGCAGACCGTGATCAATTGGGAAACGACCGTCACAGGGGGGACCCGCCAGCTGGGATTCGAAGACGAATACGGGAACTATGTGGATCTGATCCTCGCCGACCCCGACGCGACTGAATTGACCTTTACCTCGCAAGGAACGGTCGACATCGAAGATCGCGCAGGTATTGTGGGAACGCACAAGACCTTTACCCCTTTGTGGATCTACGAAGCGCCAACCCCGATGACGGCGCCAGGGAAATCCATCCGTGCGCTAGCCGCGCAGATGACGCCCCTCCCCGAAGAAAACACGCTCGCGCGTATGCATCGCCTGTCGGCCCTGATCGGCGAGCGCGTTGCCTATGAAACCGGGCGCACCCACAGCACAACCTCCGCCGAGGAGGCGCTTAGTGCCGGGCATGGGGTCTGTCAGGATCACGCACATATCATGATTTCCGTCGCGCGGTTGCTGGGCCTGCCTGCGCGCTATGTCTCGGGTTATCTGATGCTGGACGATCGCGAGGTTCAGAACGCCGCCCACGCCTGGGCCGAAGTCTGGGTTACGGATATCGGCTGGATCGGCTTTGATATCTCGAACGCGATCTGCCCCGATGACCGCTATGTCCGCGTGGCGGTTGGCCGCGACTACCGGGACGCCGCCCCGATTCACGGAATTAGACAAGGAACCGGGAACGAGGACCTGCTTGTCGCCTTGAAAGTTCAAAGCCAGACTGATCAATAGGCGTGTCACTCGGGAATCGGATGGACGAAAATGACCTACTGCGTCGGGCTATGCCTTAACCACGGAATGGTGTTCATGTCGGACACCCGCACGAATGCGGGGGTCGACAACATCTCGACCTTCAAGAAGATGTCCACCTGGGAAATCCCCGGTGAACGCCAAATCACCATCATGAGCGCGGGCAACCTGGCGACAACACAAGCCGTGATCAGCATCCTTGAGGAGCGTTCAAAGGAAGTCGCGGACCGAGACCCCGACATCCTGTCAGCGCAATCCATGTTTCAGGTGGCCACCTTGGTCGGGCGCACCTTGAAAGAGGTTATCGCCACAAATGCCGAAGTCGGTCAACGCGCCGACAGCGCCTTTAACGCGACCCTACTGGTTGGGGGGCAAGTCGGTAACGGCGAGCAACGCCTGTTCCTGATCTACCCCGAAGGAAATTTCATCGAAGCCGGAGAAGACACCCCGTTTTTCCAGATTGGTGAAACCAAATACGGACGCCCCATAATCCTGCGCGCTTATGAACCGACCATGAGCTTTGAGGAGGCCATCAAGCTTTTGGTTGTTAGCTTTGATTCGACCATAAAGGCCAACTTATCGGTCAGCCCACCGCTCGACGTTCATGTCTATAAGAAAGACAGCCTCAAAACCGGCCAGACGTTCCGCATCAGCGCCGATGATCCATATTTTATGGAGGTTTCAAATGGTTGGGGAACCGCCCTGCGCGAGGCTTTCACCCTTCTACCTGATTTCAAGTTCGAAGATCACCTGTAGCGAGTCCCCCCCCCCCTTTTCTGTTTGGCACCAAACCATTTACTGGGTTTAGTATCGCACGGTCGGGTTGATGCTTAGTTAACTCCGACATTCAAACGCCCAGAAAGCGAGTTTTCAGGTCGTCATTCAGCCCGGTCATTGGCCCTGCCCAGACGTCACGGCCGCGTTCCAGAATAACTGCTTTGTCGGCAACATCGGCCAGTTCCTTCAAGCTTTTGTCGACGACAAAAATTGATAAACCACTATTTTCTTTCAGATTTTTGACAGAATCCCAGATTTCCTGGCGCACGACAGGTGCCAGACCTTCAGTCGCCTCGTCTAGCATCAGCAACCGCGGATTGGTCATCAAAGCGCGTGCAATCGCCAGCATTTGCTGCTCGCCACCAGACAACGATGAGGCGCGTTGTGTCTTTCGCTCTTGCAAGCGTGGGAAGAGGTTGAAAACACGAGATAAATCCCATTCCCCAGGCCGTGCGGCAGCGGTCAAATTCTCTATCACAGTTAACGGGGCAAAGCAGCGCCGACCTTCGGGGACCAGACCCAGCCCCAACCGCGCGGCACGATGGGACGGAAGCCGCGTAATATCCTGCCCTGAAAAGAGAATTTCACCAGATGATGGCAGCATCCGACAGATCGCGTGGATCGTGGTGCTTTTGCCCATCCCATTCCGTCCCAAAAGCGCCAACACCTCGCCTTGCTGAATGGAAAAGCTCACCCCGAAAAGCGCCTGAGACGCACCATAACTAACGCATAAATCACGAACAGAAAGAAGAGTCATATTGCGTCATCCCCCAGATAAGCCGTTCTAACTTCGGGGTTTTCTCGAATCTCTGCGATAGAGCCTGTTGCAATAATCTGCCCGTACACCAGCACCGAAATCCGATCTGCCAATGCGAAAACCGCGTCCATGTCATGCTCGACCAACAAGATCGGCGCTTGAACGCGCAACCCATCCAGAAACTCGGTCAATCGGGCGGATCCTTCGGTGCCCAAACCTGCCATCGGCTCGTCCATGACGAAAGCCTTGGGGGTCAGGGTCAATGCCACGGCCACCTCAAGCAAACGGCGCTGGCCATGCGACAGCGCACCGGTCAGATCGGTAGCTCTGTCTAGCAATCCGACCCTCGCCAGCGCCTCTTCGGCCATGGCGCGCAACCCTTTGTCTTTCAACGCGTTTCCAAAAAACCGGAACACGTTCCCTTGTGTGCCCAACGCCCCAAGAAGTACATTTTGCAGCACCGTATATTCCATCGCCAACGCGGAAATCTGGAAGGTGCGCCCCAGCCCCATGCGCGCCCGCGCCACCGTGTCCAGCGCACTTACATCGCGCCCCATAAAGCGGATCTCGCCACGGTCAGGTTGCAGACTGCCCGCGATCTGCTTGATCAACGTGGATTTGCCAGCCCCATTCGGCCCGATCAGCGCATGGATTTCGCCTGGACGCAAATCCAGCGTGACATCTTTGCTGGCCTCCAACGCACCAAAGCTTTTGCAGATGCGGTGGGTGGAAAGAACGGGCCTAGTCATGCGCCACCTCGCGCCCCGCGAGGGTGCCGATCAGGCCGCCACGTGCGAACAACACAACAGCCAGCAGCGTCAGCCCCAGGAAAACCTGCCAGAATTCGCTGATCCCGCCCAAGACATGTTCCATCCCGATGAACAGAGCCGCCCCCGCCACCGGCCCGAACAGCCGCGCAACCCCGCCCAGAATGACGAAGACCATGATTTCCCCGCTCGTATGCCAGCTAAACATGGTCGGGCTTACGAAACGGTTAAGATCCGCATAGAGCGCCCCCGCCAGCCCCGTCACCGCACCTGAAATCACAAAGGCTGTCAGCCGCACGCGGTACGGCGCGATCCCAACCGTCTGGACCCGTTCAGCATTCTGTCGCGCCCCACCCAAGGCCAGGCCAAACGCGGACTTCGCCAATCGAGACGACAGGAAAATCACAATGAAAAGAACAACGTAGCACAGGATCAGATATTGAAGCGGGTCCAGCGTATTCAGCCCTGGAAACCCATTGCGCACATAGATCGACAACCCGTCCTCGCCACCATAGGCGGGCCAGCTGATCGCGAAATAATACAGCATCTGTCCAAAGGCCAAGGTGATCATGATGAAATACACGCCCGACGTCCGCAAAGACAGTGCTCCGATCAATAGCGCCGCCAATGCGCTGGTCAGCATCGCCACCAGCCAGATCACTGGCATGGACTTGGTACCCTCGATCAACAGGGGCCATTCCATCATCGGGGTATAGCTTTGCGCGTGGCTGGCAAGGATGCCCATCGCGTAGCCTCCGATCCCGAAAAACGCGGCGTGGCCAAAACTGATCAACCCGCCCAGCCCCAGTGCGATATTCAAACCAACCCCAGCCAGCGCAAGGATCGCTACCTTGGTCGTCAGGGTCAGGATGAATGGTTCATCCACCGCATAAGCCCATGCAGGAACGGCAATCATCAGAAGTAAAATCAATAAGTTGATCAGTCGTTCCCGAGTCATGCACGTTCTCCGAACAGGCCCGAGGGGCGTAGCACAAGCACCACCGCCATCAGGATATAAATCGCCATCGAGGCAAGCGAGGCCCCCACGGTTGCAGCAGCGGACGGGTCCAGAAACAATGCGAACAATTGCGGCAGCAGGACCCCACCCAGCGTATCGGTCAGGCCCACCAGAAGCGCCCCAACAAAAGCGCCTTTGATTGACCCGATCCCCCCGATCACGACGACAACAAAGGCCAAGATTAAAACCGGCTCACCCATCCCGACCTGCACCGATTGGATCGCCCCAACCAGTGCCCCCGCCAACCCGGCCAGCGCGGCGCCCAAAGCGAACACCATCGTATAGAGTTTGGAAATATCCACCCCCAGGGCGGCAATCATCTCGCGGTCAGCTTCGCCAGCGCGGATACGGATACCCAACCGCGTGCGAGAAATCAGCAAGAACAGACCTGCGGCCACCGCCAGCCCCGCCACGATGATCGCCAAACGGTACAGGGGATATTGGATACCCCCCGGCAGGCTGATCGGTCCCGACAGCCAACTGGGCACATCCAGATACAATGGGAACGAACCGAACATCCAACGCGTGCCCTCGGACAGGATCAAGATCAGCGCAAAAGTGGCCAGCACCTGATCCAGATGGTCGCGCGCATAGAGCCTGCGGATCACGATCAGCTCGATCAGCGCCCCGGCAACAGCAGCTGCCGCCAGCGCCGCGACCAAGGCCAACACGAAGGACCCAGTCGCCGCCGCAATGCTCGCCGCCGCAAAGGCGCCCACCATGTACAACGATCCATGGGCAAGGTTGATCAGCCCCATAACGCCGAACACCAGCGTCAGCCCGGCGGCCATCAGAAACAGCATCACACCCGATTGCAGCCCGTTCAGGATCTGCTCGACCAACAGTATTGCGCTCATGTCCCTGCCCCCGGGCGGTCAGGCCCCGGTGATCCGGGGCCCGCCTGTCTTACATCTTGCACATATCTACGTATGCGTTTGCGCGATCTTCCATGGCAGTACCGACGATTTTATTCGTGATCACATCGCCCTCCATGATGACCTCGCGGACGTAAATGTCCTGCACCGGGTGGTTGTTGTCGGCAAACGAGAACTTACCTCGGACGCTGGCAAAATCCGCCGATTTCAGCGCCTCACGAAAGGCCGCAGCGTCCTTGATATCCGCCTTATCCATGGCCGAGATCAGCAGGTTCGCCGTGTCATACCCCTGTGACGCATAGAGCGACGGCAGACGGCCATATTCAGCCTGGAAACCCGCGACAAAGGCCGAATTGGCCGCGTTGTCGATGTCTTTGTTCCACTGGCTGGTATTTTTCACACCCAGCGCAGCCTTGCCAACAGCGCCCAGAATACCCTGATCAAAGCTAAAGGCAGGCCCGACGACAGGCAGATCAACACCGCTGTCAGCATACTGCTTCATAAAGGAGATCCCCATCCCGCCCGGCAGGAAGAAAAACACGCTATCAGCCCCCGACGCGCGGATCTGCGCGATCTCGGCTGCATAATCGGTCTGGCCCAGCTTGGTATAGATTTCCCCGGCCAGTTCGCCCTCGTAGAAACGTTTGAACCCGGTCAGCGAATCTTTCCCGGCGGGATAGTTCGGCGCCAGAATGAACGGTTTCTTGTAACCGGCCGAGGCCAGATAGGCCCCTGCGGCCTCGTGCAGGTTGTCGTTCTGATAGGCCACCGAGAAATAGTTGGGGTGACAGCCCTTGCCCGCCAATGCAGACGGCGCGGCGTTTACCGACAAATAGAATTTATCCTGCGCCACAGCTGCGGGCACCACGGCCATCGCCAGGTTCGACCAGATGATCCCGGTCAGCACGTCCACCTTTTCCGACTGGATCATCTTGTCGGCCAGTTGCACTGCGATTTCCGGCTTGCGCTGATCATCTTCAACCACGACCTCCAGGTCATCGCGCCCCGCCATTTTCACCGCCAGCAGGAACCCGTCCCTTGCGTCGATGCCCAGCCCCGCGCCTCCACCGGACAGGGTGGTGATCATGCCGACTTTGACACCTTCGGCAAACGCAGGCAGTCCGCCCAGCATAGTTGCAGTGGCCAAGGCGGCCAGTTTCGTCATTTTCATCCCAATCCCTCCGGGTCGTTTATTATCATTGGCAACAATGACTCGAAGCATGCATAGAATAAAGGACTGACACACCATATGCGGTAGAATTGACGCTAGGGCAGTCAATTCCGCAGCTAAGCCTCGCCATTGACCTCAATCAAGGCCCAAACCCTGATGGAATGAAACAACAAGCTGAACACGCCTGCACCTTAGCACTTGAAAATGGTGGCACCATATCATATTCAATTCACAGAATGTGAATACAACGGCACACCGCGCCGAAAGGACCCCACAGATGAAACGCCTGCTTACTGCACTTGCCATTGGGTTGATGCCCCTGGCTGCTTTTGGTGAAACCGAAACGGTTCTGACGCCAACGCAATTGACAGAATGGAAGGCGGTCTATGGCCGGATCGAGGCCCGTGACCGCGTTCCCGCCCGCGCCCGGATAGGGGGAACGTTGATGGCGCTAAACGTCACCGAGGGCGATCTGGTCGAGGCGGGTCAGACCCTGGCCTCGATCGTTGATGAGAAACTCAGCTTTCAGCTGGGGGCAATCGACGCACAACTGCAATCACTGAACTCGCAATTGGAAAATGCCCAGTCCGAGCTAAAGCGCGGCGAAGAGCTGCTGGCGCGCGGCGTCACCACGGTGCAACGCCTGGACGCGCTGCGCACCCAAGTTGAGGTTCTGACCGGCCAGATCGAAGCCACCCAAGCCAACCGCCGCGTGATCGAGCAACAGGCGACCGAGGGGCAGGTTCTGGCCCCCGCAGCGGGTCGTGTGCTGGATGTACCCGTCACCAAAGGCGCGGTTCTGATGCCCGGCGAGCCCGTGGCGACGATCGGCGGCGGCGGTTTTTTCCTGCGGCTGGCCATTCCTGAACGCCACGCCACGGCCCTGACCCAAGGGGCCAGCATAGCAATCGACGCAGGCGACACTGACGCAACCGGCTCATTGGCTCGAATCTACCCGCAGATCGAAAACGGCCGTGTGGTCGCAGATGTCGAAGTCCCCGGCCTGTCTGACGCCTTTGTCGATGCGCGGGTTCTGGTGCGCATCCCTGTGGGCACACGTCAGGCGCTGGTTATTTCAACGGCCGCGCTGATCACGCGCTCGGGTCTGGATTTCGTCGCAGTAAAGCAAGACGGCAAGACCGCGCTGCGCACTGTCGTCACCGGACAGGCCAATGGGGACACCGTAGAAATCCTGACGGGACTGACTGCGGGAGATGTGATCGTCACCGGATACGAAGGGGCCTCGCATGAGTAACCCATCCGACAGCCCGGCCAAGCTGGGGATCGCGGGGGCATTGACCCGCGCGTTCATCGCCTCGCCTCTGACACCGCTATTTATCATCGCCGCGCTGGCGGTGGGTATCGTCGCCCTGATCAGCCTTCCGCGCGAAGAAGAGCCGCAGATTTCCGTCCCTCTGGTGGACATCCATATTCAGGCGCCCGGCCTGCAAGCCCCTGACGCTGTCAAACTTGTGACAGAGCCGATGGAGACCATCGTCAAAGGCATCAACGGGGTCGAGCACGTCTACTCTCAGACCTCGGATGACTACGCGATGGTCACAGCGCGGTTTGTCGTGGGCACCTCGGCGGATGCCGCCATTTTGCGCGTGCATGACAAGGTCCGCGCCAATCTGGATATGATCCCCGTCGGTATCGACGAGCCGCTGATCGTCGGACGCGGAATTGATGACGTGGCGATTGTCTCGCTCACGCTGTCGCCCAAACCAGGGCACGACAATGTCTCTGCCAACGACCTGACTCGCATCGCCCGCGAGCTGCGCGCCGAGGTCGCCAAGATCGGTGATGTAGGCCTGTCTTATCTGGTCGGCGAAGCCCCCGAGGCCATTCGCATCAACCCCGATCCTGATCGGCTGGCGCTGTATGGCGCGACGCTGCAACAGCTGGCCGGCAAGGTCCAAAGCGCGAACCGCTCGCTGAATACCGGCTCTTTACGTGACCAGGGCCAGATGATTGACCTTGTCGCGGGCGAAACCCTGACAACCCCTGCGCAGATCGCCAGCCTGTTGCTTACCACCCGCGATGCGCGCCCGGTTTATGTGGGCGACGTGGCTGACGTCGAATTTGTTTCGAACACATCGGACCAGATCGTCGCCAATGTCACCAAAGTGGACGGCGAAATCATCCGCACCCCCGCTGTTACCCTGGCTGTGGCCAAACGTGCTGGTGCCAATGCCGTCGTCGTCGCCGAGCAAATCCTCCATAAGGTCCACATGGCCGAAGGCCGGATCATCCCCGACAGCATCAACGTGGAAATCACCCGCGACTATGGCGAAACTGCCAATGAGAAAGCCAACGAGCTGCTGTTTCACCTAGGTCTTGCCACTGTGTCCATTGTTGGGCTGGTGCTGATCGCCATCGGCTGGCGCGAATCCATTGTGGTGGCCATCGTCATCCCCGTGACGATCCTTCTGACGCTGTTTGCGGCCTGGATCATGGGCTATACGCTGAACCGGGTATCCCTGTTTGCGCTGATCTTCTCGATCGGGATTCTGGTGGATGACGCCATCGTCGTGATCGAAAACATCGCCCGCCACTGGGGCATGAAGGATGGGCGCGAACGCAAACAGGCGGCAATTGATGCCGTGGCCGAGGTGGGCAACCCCACGATTGTTGCCACTCTGACCGTCGTTGCGGCCCTGCTGCCGATGCTGTTCGTGTCGGGGCTGATGGGGCCCTATATGTCGCCCATCCCGTCGAATGCTTCGGCCGCGATGATCTTCAGCTTCTTCGTGGCGGTGATGATCACCCCTTGGCTGATGCTGAAGATCGCAGGCAAAGCCCCACTGCACGGCCACTCTGACGGCGCCACAGATCATGACACAGGCGGCATCATGGGCCGCGCCTATGCCGCCATCGCCCGGCCTTTGCTGAAATCCAAAGGCATCAGCCTGGCGTTTCTGCTGATCACCGCAGCGCTGTCTTTTGGCTCGCTCGGGGCGCTCTATACCAAGGACGTGACGGTCAAGCTGCTACCGTTCGACAATAAATCCGAGCTGTCGGTTGTCATCGACATGCCCGAAGGCTCCTCGACTGAGGCCACGGATGCTGTCGCTCAGGCCGTCGCCCGCACGGTGATGGAGCTGCCCGAGGTCATCTCGGCCCAGACCCACGCCAGCGCCGCGGCCCCCTTCAACTTCAACGGGCTTGTGCGGCACTACTATCTGCGTGAACGCCCGCACATGGGGGACGTTCAGATCAACCTGACCCCTAAAACCGACCGCGACCGCTCCAGCCACGACCTAGCGCTGGTCATCCGCCAGATGATCAGCGAACTGGACCTGCCGCCCGGCACCAACCTGAAAACCGTTGAACCCCCGCCCGGCCCCCCGGTCATCGCCACCCTGTTGGCCGAAGTCTACGGCCCAACACCCCAGGCCCGCCGCGATGCAGCCGCAAAAATCCGCGCTGCCTTCGCCTCGGTCCCTTACGTGGTGGATGTGGACGACAGTTTCGGAACCCAACCACGCCGTCTGCGCGCGACTGTTGACTCTGATAATCTCGAGTTTTTCCAAGTGCAGGAAAGCGACGTTTTCGACACGATCGCTATCCTGAACCACGGCTCGACCGTTGGATACTCGCATCGCGGCGCGGGTCGCCACCCGATCCCGATCACCGTCAGCCGCGACAAAGGCAGCCGCGTGATGGATGAGACCTTCTTGACCACACCGATCCCCGCCAACGTCCTGCCCGGTGCACGCGGCGTTGTCGAACTCGGAGACGTCATCAAGATCCAAGAAGAACAGGCTTCCTTCCCGATCTTCCGCCACAATGGCCGCTTTGCCGAAATGGTCACCGCCGAACTGGCTGGCGACTTCGAGGCGCCGTTGTATGGCATGATCGACGTGGCCGCGAAACTAAACACGATGGAGTGGCCCGAAGGGACCCAACCGCAAATCAGCTTCTACGGCCAGCCCGATGACGAATCCCAAACGACCTTGCTCTGGGACGGCGAATGGGAGGTCACCTATGTCACCTTCCGCGACATGGGGGCCGCGTTCGGCGTGGCGCTGCTGGGGATCTATATCCTGGTGGTGGCACAATTCGGCAGCTTCCGCCTGCCGCTGGTGATCCTGACGCCGATCCCGCTGACCTTTCTGGGTATCATCTTTGGCCACTGGCTGTTCAATGCACCGTTCTCGGCGACATCAATGATCGGGTTCATCGCGCTGGCAGGCATCATTGTCCGCAACTCGATCCTACTGGTGGATTTCATCCGTCACGCAGACGAAAGCCGGGGCAAGGTGCAGGTATTGATCGATGCAGGTGCCATCCGCTTCAAGCCGATCCTGCTGACTGCCATCGCGGCCAT
>Ga0070725_10001405_pt1 | contig 13513 bp, 11 predicted proteins | sample tdDd002_FD_69781 | JGI IMG/M metagenome (GOLD analysis project Ga0070725, IMG submission 69781) | Marine sediment microbial communities from the Atlantic coast under amendment with organic carbon and nitrate - tdDd00.2 | ecosystem: Environmental > Aquatic > Marine > Coastal > Sediment | place... | reverse complement strand
CATCCACGATGACAACCTTTCCGCCCGCACCCACGATCATTTCAGCCACGGCCGCCCCCAAACCCGAGCCCGCCCCCGTTACCAGGAACACTTTTCCATCAATCTGCATTGTTTTCTCCTCCGGGGCCGTCGCCCCTCCTGCGCTGCATCCTACTGATCCGGCCATGGCAATCAATAGCAGGCGAAGGCTTGATTTTTGATCGAAAATGCCAGTATCCAGCAGGATGACGACCACCTTCATCTCTGCCGAATTCGTCGAGGATGCACTGGCCTGCCTACGCGCTGCGGGCCATGATCCCGCCCCTGTTCTGGCCCAGGTCGGCCTAAACGACCCCGTGACCGCCCCGGTCACAAACACGACGTATGCGCGACTGTGGTGGCTGATTGCGCAGACGATGGAGGACGAATTTTTCGGCCTGGCCGAGCGCCCCATGCGTCCCGGCAGCTTTGTGCTTCTTTGCCATGCGGTCTTGTCCACCCCAACCCTGAAACAAGCACTGAACCGGGCGTTGTTATTCCTGTCAGTTGTACTGGATGATCCGCGCGGCAGTCTACATATCCGAGAAGGCGAAGCGCGGATTGATCTGACCGCCGCCCAGCCGCGCACGGCCTTTGCGTATCGGACCTATTGGCTGATCCTGATGGGGGTGACCTGTTGGCTGGTCGGGCGGCGCATCCCGTTACGTGGCCTGGATTTCGCCTGTCCCGCCCCCGAGCACCGCAGCGAATACCGGCAGTTTTTCGGCGCGCCTGTCAGGTTCGGCGCTCCTATCACGCAGATGCGGTTTGATGCAGCACACCTGTCGCTGCCAGTGATCCGGAATGACCAGGCGCTAAAGACCTTTTTGCGCGAAGCCCCCGCCAACATCCTGATCCGTTTTCGCCATGACCAAAGCACCGCCATTCGGGTGCGTCAGGTGCTCAGCGCCCTCCCCCCTGCTGAATGGCCGGGGTTCGAGACCCTTGCCCGCGCGCTGGATCTGTCCCCCGCAACCTTGCGCCGAAAACTGAAGGCTGACGGGCAGAGCTATCTTGCGATCAAGGACGATCTGCGACTGGCCAGCGCCCAGAAAATGCTGGCCCGAAATCAACAAAGCGTCGCGGAAATCGCCCACCATTTAGGGTATAGCGAGCCAAGCGCCTTTTTCCGGGCGTATCGGAAATGGACAGGTCGCAGCCCTCGCGCGCAAACCTGACCGCCGCAACCGGCCCCGTTTCGTCGTTTCTGCCCTATCTTCTGCGGTGCATCATCCTCTAGTCTACGTGTGCCCCACCCAACCGAAGGCCCGAAACATGAGCACCGCCCCTTTGCGCCCCACCATGGACGGGCTGCGCCAGGTTTTGCCCGGGATGGGCGTTTCAATCATCATATGCCTGGCCGCCCTGGCGCTGGGGCAACGCTATGGCGCGCCGGTAATGCCGTTTGCGTTGCTTTTGGGAATCGCGATGTCATTTCTGGCCGAAGATCCGCGCATTCGCCCCGGACTCGAGTTCACCTCCTCTGGTCTGCTGAAAATCGGCGTGGCGCTATTGGGGCTGTCGATCTCAACCGAGACATTTTCGCGATTGGGCATTTGGGCGGTCCTAACTGTGATCGGACTGTTGATACTGACCATTCTGCTGGGGATCTGGATCGGGCGACGGGCGGGCTGGCCGACCCCTGTGGCGACGGTGGCAGCAGGTGCCGTTTCGATCTGCGGAGCCTCGGCAGCGCTGGCGATTTCATCCCTTTTGCCGGGTATGAAAGAACAGCGCAGCCAGACCATGACCATCGTTTTGACGGCTACGGCCCTGTCCACATTGGGCATGGTGGCCTATCCCGTTCTTCTAGAGACTGCGGGCTTTACGCCGGAGCAAGAAGGTTTTGTTCTGGGGGCCAGCATTCACGATGTCGCACAAGTCGTCGGCGCGGGCTATTCCGTATCAGACGAGGTGGGGGAGATTGCGGTCCTGACGAAAATGATCCGCGTGGCGATGCTTCCGGTGGTGCTGCTGACCCTGTCGGTCATCGCTGCCCGCAACAGTCAAACACGCGGGGCGATCCGATTGCCTTGGTTCGTACTGGCCTTTATCGCGCTGGCGGTCCTTGCCAGTTTCGCCCCAATCCCCGAGCCCGTGACCACTGCTGTCTCACACCTGTCGCGCAGCATTTTCTATGTCGCGATTGCCGCAATCGGCCTGCTCAGCAACGTCCAAGAGATTTTCCGCACCGGGCACCGCGCCTTGGCTGTTCTGGGGGCCAGTACGTTGTTTTTACTGCTCTCATCGATGGGAATGGCGGCACTGCTGTACTAGCGCATCACGTCACCGAGGTCTGCAAAACCCGGTCCGCCATCACCGCCGCCGAGGTCCGGTTGTCCACACCCATCTTTGGGAAAATCTGTTCCAGATGCTTATTAACCGTCCGCGCACTCAGCGATAGGATCTCGGCGATGTCACGATTTGTCTTGCCCTGAGACAGCCACAGCAGCACCTCGGATTCGCGCATCGTCAGGCCAAAGGCCTCTAGCAGGCGATGTTCGTCGCTACGTGCGCTCTCGGCCCGGATTCGCACCACAATCTCACCCTCGGCGCTGCCCAGGTACGTCAGGACAAGCCCTTGTTCGACATGTGCCTGCACGTTGGACATGGGTTGTGTCATCAATTCAGACAACCAGATTTTCGCGGCGGGGCTGGCTTTTCCCGCGTGCATAGGCGCTGTTTCGTCGGTATTTGCGATCAGATCCAACGCGGCAGGCGTCCCCCAGATCAACACGCCCTGGCTGTCAAAGGCCAACACATTCTGTCCAGTGTATTCCAAAGCCACACGCGCCGAGCTGATCGCACGGGCGTTCAACACATGCGTCGTCACGCGCGCGATCAGTTCGTCAATCACCACAGGTTTGGTGATATAGTCCACTCCCCCAGCCTGGAGCCCCTTCAGGATATGCTCGGCTTCGGACATGCCCGTCATGAACACCACCGGCGCGGGTTCGGAAATCGGAGGCGACTTGAGGCGTCGGCAGGTCTCGAATCCATCGAGGCCGGGCATCATCGCATCCATCAAAATAACGTCGGGATGAACCCGTTGCGCCAGATCAATCCCCTCTTCTCCGGACCGCGCCACCAGCACGGTCATGCCGTTTTCTTCGAGCGCCGCAGACACCATTCCAAGGGTTTCGGGCGCATCATCAATGACCAGAGCAATCGACCGTCGTGTCATCATCGCGGGGGCTTTAGGCAGCATGGCGCGTCATCTCCTTCAGCAATCGTAGAACAGCAGGCAGGTCAAATTCCGCCAGTCGGGCCTTCATCAGCGCAACAGACGCCGCATCGGCCTGACCGCTCGTTTCCAGTGCAGCCAACTCGCGGGCGACCCCTGCGGCATGACCGATCTCGGCCATGCCGATCATGCGGGTCAGGGTTTCAGCAGGAATGCGATGAGCAGAGGCTTCCGACGCGGCATCCGCCTGGGTGATCAGTTCGATTTTCATCAAGCCTGCGGCGCGCACCAGGAAATCATTCAACGAATAGGGTTTGACGATAAAGGCATCATACAATTGTTTACGATTGACGGGTTGGTGGGCCTCCAGCGCGTGCCCGGTCACCATGATGATCGGCGTCGAGCGGAACGCTTTGATGTCCCGCAACCTTTGGGCCAATTCCCATCCCGTCAGGCCCGGCATATCAATATCCAGCACGAAAACATCAGGTGAAAAATCGTCCAGCATCGATAGCGCGCTTTCGGCATCCGCCGCCGTTTGCACCAAAAAGCCCATCGGCTTCAGAACCGTTTCCAAAAGGCGTAGATGATCAAAGTCATCATCGACAACCAACACTTTCTTGCGTGGTCCGCTATAGCCCGTCACGGTGATTTGCTCGGGGCGGACCCAGGCGGCGCGGGCAGGTTCGTCGCTTTGGACCGAGGGCAGCATCAGGCGCACTGCAAATGTGGTGCCTTCGTTCGGGACACTGTCCACGGTGATCTCGCCCCCCAGGATTTCGACCAGAAGCCGCGTAATCGTCAGCCCCAGCCCCGACCCCGAGGCCGACTTAGGTGCGAAACGCTCGAACGGTTTCCAAATGCGATCCAAATGCGCTGGGTCAATGCCGATCCCGGTGTCACAGACCTCGATCAGGGCGACCTCGTTGCGATAGCTCAGGCGCAGAGTTACGGACCCGAACCGGGTATAGCTAATCGCGTTGGACAACAGGTTGATGATAATCTGGCGCAATCGTTTTTCGTCAAAGTCCACCCATTCCGGCAGGTTCCCCGATGTCTGAATCCCAAAATCCAGTCCCTGTTCGCGAGCCTGCCGTTCAAAGATCGTACTGATCTGACGTAGCAGAGCGGGCAGGTTGATCCGGTCACGGTGAATTTCCAGCCGCCCGGCCTCGATCTTGGAAATATCCAGCAGGTTCTCGATCAACCCGGCCAGGTGTTCCGAACTGCTGCGGATCGCGCGCACCGCATCGCGCCGCCCAACAGGAATATCCCGGCTGTGCTCCAGAAGTTGGGCATAGCCGTAGATCGCATTCAGCGGCGTGCGCAATTCGTGGCTGATCCCGGCCATGTAGCGTGTTTTTGCAAGGTTCGCCGCCTCGGCCTTGTCCCGCGCTGTTTGTAGGGCCGCATCCGTGCGTTCATGCGCCCGGATTTCCCGCAACAGACGCTGAGTTTGCAGATCGGCCTCGTCCCGCGCCTTGTGGTGGCTCTCGGTGGTTAGAATCAACGTCCAGACCATGACGCCAATCACCACCAGAACGCTGCAGAAAATGATGGTCAGCACAACGTCCAGCCCATCGGATCCCGCGTTGGCGCGGATGACCAGCAACAAGGCCGCAAAGATCGACGCAGGAACCGCCGTCGCGATCAAAAAGATCGACAGCCGGGTCATCAACGCCTCGACCACCCGCTGCGGAAGCGCCCGGTTCAATGCACCGACCAGCATCGGCCCCAAACGCGCGTGAGGCTTGCAACTGTCCCGGCAGGACGCATCCAACGTACAACAAAGAGAGCAAATCGGACCAGCATAGAAGGGGCAGTCGGTCATGTCCTCGGGGTCGAAACGGTATTCACAGACGCAGCATGTCGTGGTCTGGCCAGGATGCAAATGGGGGACGGGCTGGCTGGGACGCGCAAGGTAATACCGCCCCTTGGTGCGCCACGCGATCAGCGGCGCGACAACAAACGCGGTTGCCAGCGCAATCAATGCCGAAAAATGCTGCGCCAGATCCCCCAAAAACCCTAGCAGCGCCAGGATCGACACCAGAACCGCGGCCAGCATCGCGCCAGTTCCAACCGGATTGATGTCATACAGATGCGCGCGGCGGAACTCGATCCCCTTGGGGCTCAGGCCCAGCGGCTTGTTCACCACCAGATCGGCGGTGATTGCTCCGATCCAGGCCAGCGCCACATGGGAATACAGGCCCAGAATCGACTCGATAGCGTGGAAAACGCCCAGCTCCATCAGCATCAGCGCAATGGCGACGTTGAATACCAGCCAGATAACGCGACCGGGGTGCGAATGGGTCAGCCGAGAAAAGAAGTTCGACCACGCAATCGACCCCGCATAGGCATTCGTCACGTTGATTTTCAGCTGAGACAGAATGACAAAGGCCCCGGTCAACGCCAGCGCCATAAAAGGTGAGGACAGGACCTGCTCGAAGGCGATGTAATACATCTGTGTCGGGTCGGTTGCATCACGCGGCGCGACCGAGGCCCCAACCGCCAGCGTCAGCAGGAACGAGCCCGCCAGCATCTTGGCGACCCCCAAAATCGTCCACCCCGGCCCCGCCGCCAGAAGCGCGACCCACCAGCGGCGCCTTTCGGATTTGGTTTTGGGTTCAGGCAGAAACCTCAGAAAGTCCACCTGCTCGCCGATTTGCGCGATCAGCGACAGCACCACGCCCATCGCCGCGCCGATCATCATCAACGTCGGTCCTTCCATACCGCGCTCCCCGACGAAACCGGTCCAGGATTCCAGCTCGATCCCGGAATATGCCAGCAGGGCAAAAGGCAGGATATGCAGAATGATCCACAGCGGCTGGGTCCAGGCCTGAAAGGCCGAAATTTTGGAAAAACCATTCATCACCAAGGGGATAACAACCAGCGCCGACACCAGATACCCGATAGACACAGGCACCCCGAAGCAAAAATCAATCGCCAGCGCAAGGATGGTCGCCTCAAGCGCAAAGAAGATGAAAGTGAAACTGGCGTAGATCAACGAGGTGATCGTGGAGCCGATATACCCAAACCCCGCCCCGCGCGTCAGCAGATCAATATCCACCCCATAGCGCGCCGCGTAATAACTGACGGGCAGCCCAGTCAGAAACAAGATCAGCCCGGCCAGCATGATCGCGATGATCGCCGCATCGAACCCATAGGTCAGGGTAATCGCACCGCCGATCGCCTCGAGCGCCAGAAACGAGATCGAGCCAAGGGCCGTATTGGCCACACGCCCATATCCCCAACGCCGCGCCCGCCGCGCAGTATAGCGGAGGGCAAAATCCTCCATCGTTTCATTGGCGACCCACCGATTGTAATTCCGGCGGCCTCCTGTGGCACTGAACGCGACAACCATTGGTATCCCTTTTGCCCGGGCCTGAACTGCGGGGGCATTGTTGCATCGGGATCTGACGGCCGTTGATCCATGCAGTGGATGCCGGGTCGGCCCACTCAAACCCCTCAGCCATTCTTAGGAGTAAAAACGCGCAACCAAATACGTCATTCAACGTATACTGCATTGCAGCATTTGCTGCGAGCCTCATCGTCAATGGCGCGGAAGTCGCCACCAGAAACGACAATCTGACTGACATGGAGGCGATATGTCTGAATCGAAAAAACCAAGCAACCTCAATAGCCTGAGCCGTCGTGCCGTATTGGCAGGCGGCGCAGCGATGACTGCGTCATTGTTCGCGCCCAAGATGCTGCGAGCGCAAGACTATCCAACCGCAGCGATTAATACGACCGGCCTGGCCGTCACGGATGATACTGTCACAATCGGCATTCTGCACTCGGTTACGGGCACGATGGCGATCTCGGAAACTGGATCGGTGCAGGCGGAAAAGCTGGCGATTGACCAGATCAACGCCCAGGGCGGTATTCTGGGACGCAAAATCGAATACATCCAGGAAGACGGCGCATCCGATTGGCCGACCTTTGCCGAAAAAGCCAAGAAACTGCTGGTTCAGGACAAGGTTGCCTCGGTCATGGGCTGCTGGACATCGGCATCGCGCAAGGCGGTTCTGCCTGTGTTCGAACAGTATAATGGCTTTCTCTACTACCCGACCTTCTATGAAGGCCTCGAGCAGAGCCCGAACGTCATTTACACCGGCCAAGAAGCCACTCAGCAGATCATTGCTGGCTTGGACTGGGTGAATGAAACCAAGGGCGCCAAATCGTTCTATCTGCTGGGATCGGACTATATCTGGCCGCGTACATCGAACAAGATCGCGCGCAAACACATCGAGAACTTCATGGAAGGCTGCAAGGTCGTCGGCGAGGACTACTATCCGCTGGGGCACACGCAGTTCAACTCGGTCATCAACAAGATCCGCCTGAAGAAACCCGACGTGATCTACGCCATCGTTGTTGGCGGGTCGAACGTGGCCTTCTACAAGCAGCTTAAGGCTGCTGGCATCGACATGACCAAGGAAAAACCGCTGGTCCTGACAATTTCGGTAACCGAAGACGAAATCCGCGGTATTGGCGGCGAAAACATCGAAGGCGCCTATGCCTGCATGAAGTATTTCCAGTCGCTGACGAACGACAACAACATGGAATTCGTCAAGGCGTTCAAGGAGATGTGGGGCGAGGACATGGTGATCGGCGATGTGACCCAGGCCGCCTATCTGGGCCCGTGGCTGTGGAAAGCCGCCGTCGAGAAAGCCGGCAGCTTTGATGTGGACAAGGTCCGCGCGGCGACGCCGGGCATCGAGCTGACCTCGGCGCCCGAAGGCTATGTGAAAGTGCACGAAAACCATCACCTGTGGTCGAAAACCCGCGTGGGTCTGGCCAAGGCAGACGGCCAATATGACGTGGTCTACGAGACCGCCGAGCTGGTTGAACCCGATCCGTTCCCCGAAGGGTACCAGTAACGGCACCTCAGGACGGCCCGCAGTTGCATCCGGGCTGTCCTGATTGACTTGTCCTGCGCGGGTTGGGGTCTACCCCACCGCGCGGGTCCTTCTCTTCGGATTTTTTCCTCCCACGGAAGGTGACACATGTTCTCCGACTATTCCATGAGTGAGCTGACCGCGATCTTTGCAATGCAAGGATTTGCCGGGCTCATACTGTTTTCGGTTTTCGTTCTGATGGCGCTAGGACTAGCCATCATTTTTGGCCAGATGGGCGTGATCAACATGGCGCATGGCGAGTTCATGATCCTGGGCGCCTATGTCACCTATCTGCTGTCAAATTTCTTTGAATCCTATCTGCCAGGTCTGTTCAGCATATATTTCTTTGTCGCGATGGTGCTGGCCTTCATTGTGTCGGGCGCGCTGGGGATGCTGGTGGAATGGTCGATCATACGCCATTTGTATAAACGCCCTCTGGATACATTGCTGGCCACATGGGGGCTAAGCCTGATTCTGCAACAGATTTACCGATCGGTATTTGGTGCCCGAGAGGTCGGCGTCACAATCCCCGACTGGATGATGGGGTCCTTACCGCTGACCGACATGATCGAGGTGCCCATCAACGGTATCTTTGTCATGGTACTGGCGATCAGCATTTCGGCTGCTGTCTATGCGATGATGTATCGCTCGCGGTGGGGTCAACAGGTCCGCGCGATCAACAATAACCGCCAGATGGCCGACGCGGTCGGCATCAACACCGCCTGGACCGACCGGATGACATTTGCCATCGGCTGCGGCGTGGCGGGCGTGGCGGGATCGGCCTTTACGATGATCGGCTCGACCGGCCCAACGGCAGGCCAGCTGTATATCGTGGACACCTTTCTGGTCGTCGTCTTTGGCGGAGCAGGCAGCCTGCTGGGCACCATCGCCAGCGCCTTTTCCATCAGCCAGGCCCAGTCGATCATGGAGTTCTTCCTCTCTGGTTCTATGGCCAAGGTTCTCACACTGCTGACCGTGGTCGGCATCCTGATGCTGCGCCCTCAGGGTTTGTTCTCCCTGAAACTGCGCAAGTAAGCCGGAGGCTCTGATGCAAGCGAAATTTACCCACAAATTCCTGACCAAGCGAGAACTCATCAACTTTGCGATCCTCGCCGCGATCATCTTCTTGGTCTTTCCTGCAATCCTGGAACCGTTCCGGCTGAACCTGTTCGGCAAATACCTGACCTATGCCTTTGTCGCGATCGGGTTGGTGCTGTGCTGGGGCGTCGGAGGCATCCTGTCCCTGGGCCAGGGCATCTTTTTCGGGCTGGGTGGCTATTGCATGGCCATGTTCCTGAAACTCGAGGCCTCGACCCCCGAAAACACCTCGATCCAATCCACGCCCGGCATCCCGGATTTCATGGACTGGAACCAGTTGACCGCTCTGCCCTGGTGGTGGGAGCCGTTCAATTCATTCGCGGCAACAGTGGTGGCAGTGATCGTGATTCCGGTGGTCTTTGCCTTCATCATCGGCGTGGCCATGTTCCGGCGCCGTGTGGGCGGGGTCTACTTTGCCATTATCACACAGGCCATCGCGGCGATCCTGACCATCCTGATCATCGGGCAGCAAGGGTTCACCGGCGGCGTCAATGGCATCACCGACCTGCGGACACTGAACGGCTGGGACATCCGCACGGACGAGGCCAAGACGATCCTGTATTTCATCAACGGAGTGCTGCTGTTCGGTGTCCTGCTGACCGCGCATTTCGTGCGCAAATCCAAGCTGGGCCGCCTGCTGATCGCCATGCGTGACCAAGAGGACCGCGTTCGGTTCTCGGGCTATGACGTGGCGAACTTCAAGATCTTTATCTTCTGTCTGGGCGCAGCTTTTGCGGCCATCGGTGGGGCGATGTTCACGCTACAGGTCGGGTTCATGTCGCCATCGTTTGTGGGGATCGTGCCCTCGATCGAGATGGTCATCTACGCAGCCGTCGGGGGACGTCTGTCCATCGTGGGCGCGGTCTACGGCACCTTGCTGGTGAATTGGGCCAAGACCTCGTTTTCCGAGAGCTTCCCAGAAATCTGGCTGCTGGGCCTGGGTGCGCTGTTCATCGCTGTTGTGATGGCCTTTCCGAATGGATTGGCGGGTCTGTGGGCAGAACAGATCGAACCACGTCTGCAAAAACTGCGAGGGGCCAAAGCGCCCGTCGCCACCAAGACCCCCGCGGAATGAGGTGAGCCATGCTGGACTATAACAACGAAAACTTCGTGCTGATGGTCGAGGGGCTGACCGTGTCCTTTGACGGGTTCAAGGCAGTCAACGATCTGAGCTTCTATGTTGAGCCGAACGAATGCCGGGTCATCATCGGTCCGAATGGCGCAGGCAAAACCACTGTGCTGGATCTGATCTGTGGCCGGACCAAGGCCACCTCGGGGGCGGTTGCCTTCAAGGGCAAAGACCTGCTGAGCATGCGCGAGGACCAGATCGTGCATGCCGGTGTTGGCCGGAAATTCCAGACGCCCAGCGTCTACGAGGATCTTTCGGTCTTTGCCAATCTGGAGCTCAGCTATCCCAAGGGGCACGGCGTTTTCGGCGCTCTGTTCTTTCGGCGGGATGCCGATGTGCGCGCCCGGATCGAAGAGATCGCCGAGATGATCTTTCTCAAGGAGCTACTGGCGCAAAAGGCGGCCTATCTGTCTCACGGTCAGAAACAGTGGCTGGAGATCGGCATGTTGCTGATCCAGGACCCCGAGCTGCTGATGCTGGACGAACCCGTCGCGGGCATGTCCGTCGCCGAACGCAAGAAAACAGCCGAGCTGCTGAACCGCATCATCGCCGACCGCTCTGTCATCGTGATCGAACACGACATGGGGTTTGTCGCCGACATCGCGACGCGGGTCACGGTGCTGCACCAAGGGCAGGTCCTGTCCGAAGGCTCGATGGATCACGTCCAGAACGACCCCAAGGTCGTCGAAGTTTACCTCGGCCACTGAAGGAGAAAGTACCATGCTGAATATTTCCGAATTGCGGTCGGCATACGGCGAAAGCGAAGTGCTTCACGGGTTGGACCTGAACGTCGCCCCCGGTGAGATCGTGGCCATCATGGGCCGCAACGGGATGGGGAAAACCACCCTGATGAAGACGCTGATGGGGATCGTTCCGGCCAAGTCCGGGCAGGTCGCCGTCGAAGGCGCGAAAGTCACCGACATGAAACCCTATCAGCGCGTGGCGAATGGCATCGCCTATGTGCCCCAAGGGCGGATGATCTTTTCCTCCATGACTGTGCAGGAAAATGTCGAAACGGGGCTGACCTCGACCGGCGAAAAATCCGTCCCCGAAGGCATTTACGAGCTGTTCCCCGTCCTGCTGGAGATGAAAAATCGCCGCGGCGGGAACCTGTCGGGCGGTCAACAGCAACAGCTGGCGATTGCTCGCGCGCTGGCCTCGAAACCCAAGGTGCTTTTGCTGGATGAACCGACCGAGGGCATCCAGCCCTCAATCATCCGCGAAATGGCCCGCACCCTGCGCCGCATCCGCGACGAAAAGGGGCTGTCCATTATCGTCTCCGAGCAGGTGCTCAGCTTTGCGCTGGACGTCGCCGACCGCGTGGTCGTGATCGAAAATGGCGCCTTCGTGCACGACAGCCCGCGCGAAGGCATCGACGAGGCCAAGGTCTCGAAATTCCTATCCGTTTAACCCAAGTCAGAGAGGATAAGACATGGCTGACACGCTGATCTCTGTGGATCTTTCCGAAAGCCCACACACAAACGAGAACATCCATAACCGCTGGCACCCGGATATTCCGATCGCGGTCTGGGTCGAACCCGGAGACGATTTCAAAATCGAGACCTATGACTGGACCGGCGGTCAGATCGCGAATGATGATGACGCCGCTGACGTCCGCGATGTGGAACTGGAGCAGGTCCACTATCTGTCCGGGCCTATCGGCGTCAAAGGTGCCGAACCGGGCGACCTGCTGAAGGTCCACATCCTGGACATCGGTGCCAAGGAAGAAATGAACTGGGGCTTCAACGGCTTCTTCTCCAAGCAAAACGGCGGGGGGTTCCTGACCGAACACTTCCCCGAAGCGCAGAAATCCATCTGGGATTTCCATGGCATGTTTACCTCGTCCCGGCACGTTCCGGGTGTGAAATATGCCGGGCTCATCCACCCCGGCCTGATCGGCTGTCTGCCCGATCGCAAGATGCTGGACATGTGGAACACCCGGGAAAAGGCTCTGTTCGACACCGATCCTGACCGCACGCCGCCTCTGGCCGCGCTGCCCAATACCCAGTCTGCGCACATGGGCAAACTGGTCGGCGAAGAGCGCGCCAAGGCCGCCGCCGAGGGTGCCCGCACCGTTCCGCCCCGCGAACACGGCGGCAACTGTGACATCAAGGACCTGTCGCGCGGATCAACCTGTTATTTCCCGGTCTATGTTGATGGCGCCGGCCTATCGATGGGCGACCTGCACTTCAGCCAGGGAGACGGGGAAATCACCTTCTGCGGTGCGATTGAAATGGCCGGTTGGCTGCATATCCAGGTCGAGCTGATCAAAGGCGGGATGGAAAAGTACGGAATCAAGAACCCGATTTTCAAACCCTCGCCCATCGTACCGAAATACGACGACTATCTGATTTTTGAGGGTATTTCCGTCGATGAGAGCGGTGAGCAGCATTACCTGGACGTGCATGTCGCCTATCGACAGGCCTGTTTGAACGCGATCGAGTACCTGAAGAAATTCGGCTACACTGGCGCGCAGGCCTACGCGATTTTGGGGACAGCACCTGTCCAGGGTCACATCTCGGGCGTGGTGGATATTCCCAATGCCTGCGCGACGCTGTGGCTCCCCAATGACATCTTCGAGTTCGACATCATGCCCGGCGCGGACGGTCCGAAGAAGTTCCTGGACGGCTCGGTGGATATTCCGCTGGCTCCCGATCTGTAATCCCTTCGGGCGGGCCGCGCAGGCTCGCCCCCAACCGACCGGAGCGATCATGCCCTATTATGACTACCTTTGCGAAGACTGCGGCCCGTTCACTGAATATACCTCGATGGCCAATTTCGACCGGCCCTGCGCGTGTCCCAGTTGCAGCCAGATGGCTGGTCGCGCCATTTTGCGCGCGCCAAACCTTGCAAATATGGATGGCAGCCGACGGACCGCCTTTGCGACCAATGAAAAGGCGCAGCACGCGCCCAAATCCACGAAATCCCACGGCCCCGGGTGCTCATGCTGTTCGTCCAGCGCATCCAAAAGTTTGCCCAGCCGAACGCTGCACCGTGCAGACGGCTCGAAAAGCTTCCCATCGGCACGGCCCTGGATGATCTCGCACTAGTAGAGGAGCTGCCTCGCCATGAGGTGAATAGCCCCTATATTTTTAGGCACCTTCTTCCGTAATTTTGAGGCAAGGCGGCCGTTATGGGGAAGGCAATTTCAGTGAAGATTTCAAACGTAATACGGAGCACCAAATCACA
>Ga0070725_10001402_pt1 | contig 13523 bp, 8 predicted proteins | sample tdDd002_FD_69781 | JGI IMG/M metagenome (GOLD analysis project Ga0070725, IMG submission 69781) | Marine sediment microbial communities from the Atlantic coast under amendment with organic carbon and nitrate - tdDd00.2 | ecosystem: Environmental > Aquatic > Marine > Coastal > Sediment | place... | reverse complement strand
TTCAAATCTATATTCTGACACCTGAAAAAGTTGACTTTGGATTGGAGCAACAATACCTGAATGCCCGCTACAACATCGAACTGGAATCCGCACATTCCTTTTCCATATACATCTATACTAAAGAAGACTGGCACAAGCAATTTGTGAACACACCCATCTATGAACAAGTCGATACTGAAGGCATTCGATTATAAGAATCCTTAAGAGCCCATTTGAAAAGGACAGAAGAGTATGGGCTACCATCCAGTCTGTTTTTAGTGATCATTTCCAAAAAAGCCCTCATTCGCCCTGTCTCCCCACTAATGGTATCACTGCTTTCATCGGCTCACTGAGCTGCCTTAGACCCATTCTATCCAATCTCAATTCACCTCTTCAACAGAGCGACCATTTTTTAGGTATGGCATTAAATATCGCGCACGCAAAGTTGTTGTCGGGAGGGTGTCCTTGCAAAAGTATCCGGCATAAATTCTCGCACTTGGTGTACATTGAATATAGTCTGATAGAAAACCAATGCGTTTATAAGTATTTATTTTTGAGATTCTTTGTTGTTTTTTTATACTTTAAGCAAGAACACATTCGTGATGATAATCAAGTAAATAATGCCCATCAATACCTGCCGGCTTCAAAGTCTTATATACTCTATTAATAACCAAATTAAAGTGATTCTTTTGGTTAAGCCGTACTCTTTATTGTTGCAATTCCACACTGCAAACAGGGGATAAATGGAACAGTTTGAAATTGTCGATAAATACCCGCATAAAGTGTATCGTGGAGTGAGAACTATAGCTATAAAATAACGAATGGAGTAATAGTTCCAGATTATGATTCATATTTATCCATTATCCTCTGGTACTATTCAAACTGGTAATCTTATAGTATTTGAGTGAGATTTTTTCGATAGCTTACTTTTTAACTACTATGGTTGTATATTGGAGTAGACCTTATAGTATTCGATCAAGATTCAGTTAGTTGATTTACCATTACTAATGATATCGGAATTTGATCGCTATTGAAATCAATTCTTGTTACTTAGTACGTATAGGTGATTTTTTTCATTACCTGAATACATTGATAAAAACCTAAGAACAACTGCTTGAAGGAAACAATTCTTAATATGAGTTGGTTTAAATTTAACAAGAGTCTTATATGTAATCACACTCATCATGCCACGCAAAAACCTGATTGGAAAAAATGTCTTTGAAATACAGGAATTATTAGAAAAAATAACCAATACATTTATTTTATTACTTACTATTTTTCTGGTACCATTATTTGCATATGTTATTGTGGTAAGAGGAAATGCCATGTTAAATCCCTTATCTCTTGTTATTAATTCTATTTCAATTGGTCTTTTGCTTATGTTCTCGCTATTTAGCAAACGGGTTCCTTTTTATTTTAAAAGAATTGTGCTCTCATTTGTTTTATTGAATTTAGGCCTTAGATCAATGACATTTGGCGACCTGGATATGACGCTACTTATATTAGCCATATTAGCAACCTACCTCATATTGGCATTAACCAAACGTGCATTAGTATGGGCTATCATCATAATCATCTCATTATCCTTCGTGTATAACTTACTGGTATATTTTAATGTTATTCAATTTTACTATGATCCCAATAAATTTAGCTACAGTGTTGGGGTATTTAATATACGCACTTTCGTTGTAATTTTAGTTTTATCAATGTTACTCGGTATTTTATTTTACGTTTTTAATTATTTGAAATCTACCATTTTAGAATTGAAATTTACAATGGATGAGATTTCAGATTTGAATAATTCTCTTCTACAAGAGGTTGATGAAAGAAAAAAGAGTGAACAGATAGCCAATGAGAATGCCAACAAATACTTATCCTTATTTAATAATAGCAACGACATCATTTCAATAACGTCTTTTTATCATGAGATAAAAGAAATTAATAGTTCTTTTTTAAACATTATCGGTTATAAAAAAGAAGATATACTAAATCGAAATATATTTGATTTCATTGGGTATCAAAATAAACCTGTATTTGCTGAACGAAGAAAAAAACTATTACTCAATGAAAAGTTACCCGATATAACCATTGAGATGCAAGATAACGAAGGCCATCAGTTATTTATGCAGATACAAACTGTTCCTATTCTTCGTAATAAAGAACCCTACTTTCTAACTATTGCCAAAGATGTTACTAAACAACACTTGGTGACTCAGGAACTCTCAAAACGTGAACAGCTCTATCGCACGCTGTTTGAGCAAACCAATGATTCCATTTTAATTATGAATGGAAACAAAATAGTTGATTTAAATAAAAAAGCCATCGAAATATATGGGAGTACAGAGGATAATGGACAAGAAATAATACCTCCTGTTTTCTTGCAGCAACAATTTGAGGAAGTGGATTTGTTTACAGAATCGGATCGTAATATTAAAGATGTTTTTAACAATGATCTGCCGTTTTTTGAATGGAAACATACCAAGCCTGGTCTCAATACGCCTATATATACATTAGTGCAACTTAAGAAACTTGATCTTTTAGGGCCTGATTATATTATGGTGGTTGAAAAGGATATCTCGGGGCGTAAAAAAGCCCAGGATGCAATTCTTAACTCTATTATTCAAACTGAAGAAAAGGAAAGAAAGCGCATTGCATCAGATTTACATGATGGTATTGGCCCTTTGTTGACCACAATTAAATTGTACGTCCACGCATTAATCGATTCGAAGGAAGAAGAAAAATCGGATGATATTCGCAACAAACTTAGTGAGTTGGTCGATGAGGCAATCACTAGTATATCTGAAATTTCTTTTAATATCAGCCCTCATATTTTGCTTAATTACGGACTCGTACCAGCTATTAACTCATTTATAGAGAAGCTGCAACTGACCTCAAAAATAGATATTCAATTAACTCAGTCTGATATCACTCGCTTTAATGAACATCAGGAAATAATGCTTTACAGAATTTTCACTGAATTGATGAATAACACACTCAAATACGCTCAGGCAACAAAGGTGGATATCAGCATTAACAATACGGAAAAAGGGATAGAGTTTTTCTTTTCTGATAACGGCATAGGCTTTAATACTGATAAGTTAGGCAATAAGAAAACAAGTATGGGAATTGAGAATTTCAAAAGGCGGATTAGTTCATTTAACGGGATTTTCGAATTACACAGTCAACCAAACAAAGGGATGTCTGTTAAAATAGTGATACCCCAAATTCGTTAAGAGATGGTAAATATAGCAATTGTAGATGATCATGATTTATTCAGGCAAGGCTTGATCCTGGTATTGGGGCAGGTCGATGAATTCAATGTTATTGGTGATTTCAGGTCGGGAGATGATTTCTTAGGTGCACTAGAGTCTTTGCCCGTTGATGTGGTTCTAATGGATATTAACATGAGTGGAACCAATGGTATTGAAGCAACACGCCTAGCCTTAAAAATAAAACCATTGCTAAAAGTTATTGCACTGACAATGTTTATTGAAGACTCATACTACCTTCAAATGATAGATGCCGGTGCACGAGGGTTTATTCTAAAGAAAGCCGGAAAGTATGAGTTAATACAAGCCATACAGGAAGTGAACAAAGGAGGTAGCTTTTTTTCGCAAGAAATACTCCAACGTATGGCCTATAATTCGATCAATAAAGATACAGATGACCCGGAGCAGTTGTCGAAAAGAGAGTTGGAAGTATTACAGTTAGTTTGTCGTGGCTTATCCACCAAGGAAATTTCGGAAGATTTGTTTATCAGTCATAAGACTGTTGAAGTACATCGCTCCAATTTATTGAGAAAAGCCAACCTTAAGAATGTTGCTCAATTAATTATATGGGCTATTAAAAGGGACTATTTCAGCGTATAAAGAATTCATACAGGAAACTTACAGGGTGTAACTTCCAAAACACTAGTAGTGTGCATGTTGTGGGGTTGTAATAGCTTGTCAAAACACTGACTAAGGGTTTTCCCTTAGTTTTATTACATCATTACCCTATGCGGATTACATATTTCCCCTCTATTCTATTTTATTAATAGCCTACATCTTTGCATTGTTCATAAACAGACTATGCAATCATCGTGTAAAATATGTATCGTTGATAATAATCAAGGTTTCAGAGATGGACTTCGGTTTATTATCGGAATAAAGACCAATTGGCAGGTTATCCAGGAGGACTGTTCGTGCATGGATTTGTTAGCCAGTGGTATAAATCTTTCCGCAGATGTTATTATCATTTCTATAAGTATGCCTGAAGCAAGTGAGATAGAAGCAGCAAAACACATAGTTGAACACATTCAGAAGATCAACATCAGAGCGCTTGCCGTCACGATGCATGCTAATAAAAATTTTGTAGACAAACTGATAACAATCGGTTTTAAAGGTTGCATCTTAAAAAGAAACCTCTATAGCCAGCTGGAGACAGCAGTCGATACAATACAGAGCGATAAGCTCTATTTCAATATTTAAATCCCAGGATATTAAATCTTAGAAGGTGTCAACAATACTATTTAAAACAAATCAATATGAAAACAAGAAATCTGATTACAAGCATTACAATGCTATTTTTTTTACTTGGAAGCACATTTGCCCAAGATGAATGGGAACCAAAAGTACATTTTACCGGTTATGTAAATACTGTTGTAGAGTATGCTAATTTGGATCATTTAGACACTAAATTAGGAATGGGCCTCTCTGATGCTGGTTTTCTTGCCAGTTATTCTCCCATTGAAAATCTGGAACTAAAAGCGACTCTGGTTTATACGCATCATATTGAGAATATCCAAAGTTTATTAGTTGAAGCTTATGGAACTTATGCAATTAGTGATAATTTTAAAGTAGGAGCAGGTAAGTTCCTTACGCCACTAAGCCCTGTAAATACCTATTTTTACGCTCCATTGAATATTTCCGTTACATTGCCAATGCTGGTTTCGCACCATTTTTTACTTCCTCAAAGCATTAGCGGATTTCAGGTGGCTGGTGAGTTTGGCGATGATGTAAATATCAAATACAATTTAACCTATGGTAATTACACAAACTTGGGACACCCACTCGGTGGTATCCTTGAAGTTCAAGGTAAGGAAGACCATGTAAATGTATTACCACATTTTGATTTGCCGGATTTAGAAATACAGTATCTACTAGGTGGTTCCGCCCGTATCGAAGCATCGTTTCAGGATGTATTTAGCTTAGGACTAAATTATTTTGATGGCACGCAATCAACAACTATAGTGGATGAAAAATTAGTTCCTGCAAAAAAATATAGTTGGGGTGTTGATGGACACTTGAATCTATCAGGTCTAAAGATAAACGGTGAATATTGGAAGGGTCAGCAAGAAACCACCGACCTGCCACAAAATCTCACAAGTAAATATAAAGGCTATTACGCAGAAGCCATGTATCAGGTAGGAGTAGTTACTCCTTTTGTTAGGTATGATTTTATTGAAGATATCAATGGGGCAGGATTAAAAGCGCCAACAACAGCAAAATCTCTTGGGATTGCCATTCGACCAATATTTGAAACACTCTTTAAAATTGAGTACCGAAAAGTTAATGTTGACTATGCTGGTGGCATAACAAACTTCTACGATTTTCAGGATGATTATAACCACTGGTTATTCTCAACAGTTATTTCATTTTAATAGTTAGGAGGAAATAGATATGAAACGAGCCATGAGAAAGAGTTCTCACACAGGAGGATGACTAAATTGGCGAGTTCCATGTGACAATTCAAAAACAAATTAAAGACACATGAAAAAGATATATATACTATTATTAATGTTTAGCATTGGCATAATGGCAGGTGCACAATCATATAAAGTAATTGTAAACAAAGCGAATTCAACAAGTACCTTGAGTAAGAAACAGGTATCTAACCTATTTTTAAAAAAGGCAAAGAAGTGGCCTGATGGTTCAAAAGCTGCAGCCATCGACCTAAAGGGCAACAACCCTACTCGTAAGGTGTTTTCAACAGAAGTGCATGGCAAATCAACCAATGCTGTAAAGAGTTATTGGCAGCAGGCAGTATTCTCAGGAAAAGGTACACCACCAGTCGAGAAATCTTCTGATGCTGATGTTATCAATTTCGTAAAACAAAATAGCGGCGCCATAGGCTATGTTGCTTCAGGCACAAACACATCAGAAGTAAAGACAATTACCATTAGTGACTAAATTTTAGAAAGATGTTGAATAAATTAAAGCTTAGATCTAAAATACTCATCTTCCCTATCCTGTTTTTCCTTGTGATAACAGCTATTTTTATTGTAATACAATGGAGTAACCAAAGAAGTAGCAATCAGTTAGTATTGATTGAACAAGGCTATATCCCATACGTGGAGCTTAGCAGTGAACTTATGGTAGCACAAAAGGAGCTACAAAAAGGTTTTCAGGATGGTGTGGCATCACAAGATGAAGACATACTAGAAGGTACTCTTGAAATTGCAGATAACTTTAGGATTATTGCTGACAGTTTAAAAAATGGAGTGATAGGAAGAGAGAAAAGTGAGGTGGATAGTGTAATCTTGGTGTTTAACGACTACTATGAGATTGCATACGCTACTTCAGGGAGAATGATCAACGAGGAATTTTCAGATGAAATAAGTGAAGATCTGCAATTAATGGTCTCAAAATATAATGAACTAAAGCAGCTTCTGGAACAAATAATCATAGACTCAAAGTTAGAAATGGCTGAGGCCTTTAATTTGACGAATGCAAATTCAAAAAAATCGGCTTTGTTTATACAGCTTTTGCTTTTGCTTAGTCTGGTTGGTTTTGTGGTTATTTCAGTTGCCTTATCAAAATCGATAGTAGGCGCCTTGAAAAAATCAATTTCAAATATTTTGAAACTTTCGCAAGGTGATCTGAATATTGAAGTTACGAATGATCAATTAAAGAGTAAAGATGAGATTGGTGATATGTCGCGTGCAATAAATACGCTAGTACAAAAACTATCAGAAGTATTACAAGGAGTCCAGGAGGAAGCGATGGAAATCGCCAATACAAGTTTACAACTAAGTCGGTCTTCTGAACAGATTGCTGAAGGATCGAATGAGCAGGCTGCTTCAGTAGAAGAGATATCCTCAACAATGGAAGAAATCGCGTCTAATATTGATCAAAGCTCTGAATATTCATTGCAAACGGAGAAAATTGCTATCAGCTCGGTGCAAGCGATTAAACAAGTAAGGGAAGCTTCCCAAGAGAGTTTAGACTCGGTGTCTTCTATTTCTGATAAGATATCAATCATTAACGATATTACTTTTCAAACCAATATTCTGGCACTTAATGCAGCTGTTGAGGCAGCACGTGCGGGTGAGCATGGCAGAGGTTTTGCTGTTGTCGCTGCCGAAGTAAGGAAATTGGCCGAACGAAGTAAAGTTGCTGCTGAAGAGATTGTAAAGTTTGCAGGCAATAGCGTGGATACCACACAAAACTCTAATGAATTAACATTTAAGGTTATTCCTGAAATAGAGAAAACATCGGAACTTATTCAGGAAATATCTTCGGCTAGTATTGAACAGAAAAATGGAGTTAGTCAGGTGAATATGAGCGTGCAGCAGTTGAATTACATTGCTCAGCAAAGCGCATCAGCTTCAGAAGAGATGGCGTCCAGTGCAGAAGGATTATCTACTCAGGCACAAAAATTAACTCAACTGATATCATATTTTAAGTTGAATAGTTAAGGTCTGTTTAAATCTAGAAAGAAGAATAAACACTGTGTTTTTATAACTAATCCGGCAGCTACTTTGGCAAAAGTAGCTGCCGGATTAGTTTAGATCTAGTTAATAACTATCAGCGAATGTCGAGATAAAAGCTACTTTAGTAAATTAAATCTGCTTACTGGTTGGCAATATTTAGAAATCTATTATTTAGTCATATGAGAGAATAATCCTCTATGAAAAGATAAACTACTTCTAGGTTAATGTCGCAATTTTTTTTGCATGGTTTGTTGTTAATGAGTAATTGTTGTTGAATTTGTTTCTGGCTATTAGGCATTGGCTTATTTAATCGACCGTTTTATGAAACTATTAAAGAATTTCAAATGCATATAATTGTGAGTATTATTAATGTGTTTCACTTTTACATTTAAGTAGTTCTGCGTAAGAAAATTGGTAATTCAAAAGTGTTCACCCGGGGTGAAAAAACTAGAATTGTAAATCAACCTGTTTGTGTAAAATGATAATTTAATAAAACAAAAAGTGCGGTTAAGAATGTCTGAAGTTGAAAGCATGCTTTAAACCTCCGTTTAAGTGTTTTTATTTGTCAGTGGAGGTGCTCGAAAGACTTCTAAACATTCTTGACCTTTTATCACCTTTTCTAGTTTTGAAGAAATTAAGGCTGGGCTAATTCATGATTGCTATTTGCGAATTTGCTCAGATTGGGGATCAAAGAAATCATTATCTCCAGATGTAAGGGAGAAGGCCTATGCTTCGTATAAACGCTGGAATGATCAAACACTATTAATTGTTGAAATGTTGAAAACTGTCAATGATAAATATGCTATTTTTTTGCAGATGTTTTTACAATGGTGAAGGAATCCAGTTACCGCCATATCAGGTAAAATTACATAGAGTTTATGCTAGTTTACACATTATCTTAATATCAGAATATTCTAATCTTTATTATCTTGGACAAAAAAATAGGTTGAAATAATGATGCTAAGCAATTATTATTAACTAAATAAAGTGTGTTTGTTTTTTTGAGTGGGGAATGTAATAACTTAGGAGAATGTTGAATAAAGTACAAAATATTATAATAATATGCTTATTGCTTTGTTGCAATCTATATTCTTTTTCAGAAACAAATGAATATCAAATAAGTTATTTGTCCGTTGAAGATGGATTATCACAAAATGAGGTAACATCTATTGTTCAAGATAAATATGGATTTATGTGGTTTGGAACCCGCGGCGGACTGAACCGTTTTGATGGTTATTCTTTTAAGCAATTTAAGCCTTCTAACATCGAAAAAAACAGTATTCCAAATCCATCAATAGAAAGTCTGTATTTAAAAGATGATAATGATATTCTGATTGGTTTAAAATCTAACGGTGCAGTTCGCTATCAATTATCGTATGAAAAATTTGATACATTATCTACTCCAAAAGTAAAAGACTTAAATCGGGTTATTTCATTTTATCAGGATAGCGACAAGACCCTTTGGGTTGGTAGCTGGGAAAAAGGATTGCTTAATATTCGTGAAGATTCCGTTGCTTATTATAACGAAATTCGGCAGGCTAATGCTATAACTGAGACGCCAAATGGAACAATTTGGGTTGGTAGTAATAATGGCTTGTACTATAAGCAAACAGGGCAAGAAAAATTTTCGGCAACTCTAAGTGGCGTATTCACTTCAATTGCATTAGATCTTGAAAATAGCTGTTTATGGTTAACAGGATGGAATAAAGAGTTAATTCGTTTTAATTACAAAACATTTGAATCAAATACCTATAATATTACCCCCAATGGTAATTCTAAAGGTTACTCTCTGTTAAATGATAGTAATGGAAAGTTATGGATAGGAACATGGGGGAATGGAGTGTTTCAATTTGATAAAATTAATAAGCAAATAAAGAAGATAAATATCCAACCATTAATCGGGAAATATTCAAATGCTGATTATGATGTTATTAGGGGTGTTTTTGAGGATGAAGTAGGTGATACGTGGTTGGGAACTCACGCTGGTGTTGTTCGACTTTCTAAAGCTAATAACTTCCGGTATACTAGTTCCCTTGGTGGAGCAATTACCAATAAAACACATATAAATGCCATTTTTGTTGATGATAGTGGTCAATGGTTTATCGGAACTAATGGCAATGGTTTGTTCAGCTCTAAAGATGGTATAAATTTTCAAAGAATCGAATTAAGCGATATTAGTGAAGCTAGTCAGGAGCAACAAATGGTTAAATCCGTTGTTAGCCACAATGGAGAAATATGGGTGAGCACAGAAGCTGGATTATTCGTAATTGATAAAAATAAGGACAAACTAAAACTGGTTGAAGCAGCCTCAAAACTCAATAGTCCGGATTTAAGCATTATTAGAAAAGCACATTGTTTGTACTTTGATAATAGTACTTTATGGGTGGGAACACAACAGCGAGGAGCTTTATTGTATAAACGAATTGGTGAACAGTATATTCTCGAAAAGCGCTTTCGTGCCACATCAAATCATGGTGATATTGGAGACAATCGAATTACTTCCATTTTGCGAGATAAATATGAGAATTTGTGGTTTGCCACTTATAAAGGATTATACCGGTTTAATCCGGATGTGTCGAATTTTGTTGCTCTTAGTCAGTTAATAAAAGATAAAGATAATTTGGTTTGTGACATTATTCTTTGTGCCAACATCGACAAAAAGGGTAATGTATGGTATGGCACACCATGTGGTCTTAACAGGCTGCATTTTATTGATGAGTCCAATCTGACAGTTGATTTATTTACGAAAGCAAATGGTCTTTCAGATGATTATATCAATGGAATATTGGAAGGAGACAAAGGTAATATATGGGTTTCGCATAATACAGGGATATCTTCATATGATAGCGAGAAAAAGCAGTTTGTAAATTACGATAAAGTGGATGGTATCGGTGATTATAGTTATTCTGAAGGAGCTTTTTGTAAAGATAAGCAAGGCCAATTGTACTTTGGCGGTTATTCATCACTGACGTATTTCAATCCTGCTTCGATTCAAATTAATCAGTTTAATCCACCAATAGTTATCTCAAAGTTTACAGTTTTAAATAAAGATGTAAACGTAGATAGTGATGGTTTGTTGATCCAAAATATTAATGAAACCAAGCAATTAACTCTATCTCATAATGAACTTGAATTTTCTTTTGAAGTGGCAGCACTAGATTATAATGCGCCGGCAAAAAATCTTTATGCGTATCGTTTGTTAGGTAATAATTCAGAGTGGATTCCTTTAGAGAGCAAAAGGAGTATATCGTTTAGTAATCTTAAGTCGGGTGATTATCAGCTGCAAATAAAGGGCACCAATAGTAATGGGATATGGAGTAATCAAATTAAAGAGATTAGTCTAACGATATTGCCAGCTCCTTGGAAGAGCAAATGGGCTATAGTGATGTATGTGATAGGTATAATGCTCGTCGTGCTATTAATTAGTTGGATTGGAGTGCGTCAAGAGCGTTTGCAAAACAACGTGAAGATGGAGCAAATACGCAATGAGCAACAACAAAAAGTCAATGACTATAAGCTAAGTTTCTTTACGAATATATCGCATGAATTCAGAACACCGCTTACATTAATACTGGCACCTGTTAATGAATTATCAAAGATTCGTTTTTCAGATCTTAAAGCTGATTTTTATAAGGAACGTCTTTCAATGATTAGTTTGAATACAAAAAGGCTCTATGATATGGTAAATCAATTGCTTGAGTTCCGAAAAATTGAAGCCGGAAAAATTAATCTTTCAGTAATTGAGGTTGAATTGCAGCATTTAATTTCTAATATCTGCCTTCCGTTTGAGCAATTGGCGAGTAACAGAAAAATTAAATTTAAGCAGAACATTAAAATTCAAAGTAAGACTATTTTTATTGATATTGAACGTATGTCAATAGTTCTTAATAATTTATTGTCTAATGCTTTTAAGCATGTTCCTGAGGATGGAATGGTTCAATTTAATGTTAAAGAAAATGGGACTCATGTTGTATTCGAAATATGCAATGATGGTAAACCAATTCCCAAAAATGAAATTGAACATATATTTAAGCGCTTCTATCAGGCTGCAGGTAATAGTTCTGTGGGTAGCACAGGGATAGGCCTTCAGTTGGTTAAAAACTATACTGAATTACACCACGGAGAAGTTAGTGTAACAAGTGAAAAGGACCAGCCTATTATTTTTTCATTAGTGTTAAAAAAGGGTAATGAACACTTCAAAGCTGAAGAATTAGTACATAATGACAAAAACGATTTTATTAAAAAGGATGTAATACAGCAATCAAGCAAACGAACCAGTAATGTAGGTACTAAAGGAACTAAAATACTTGTTGTCGATGATAATTCTGAAATTAGAGATTATTTTAAATCCTTTTTATCAACTGCTTACATTGTTATGGAGGCGGAAGATGGCCTTGATGCCTACGATAAAATAACAGACTTTAAGCCCGACCTTATTATATCAGATGTAATGATGCCACGGATGGATGGCTTTGAGTTATGTGAAAAGGTAAAGAGTAATGAACTAACTTCGCATATACCTGTCATTCTTTTAACAGCAAAAGGGAGTGAACAAGATCAATTATTTGGTACACAAAAAGGGGCAGACCTATACATTAAAAAACCATTTCTTCCAGATTTGTTGCTTGAAGAAATTAAGCAAATTATTGCTTCAAGAAAAACGTTGAAAGATAAATATACTTCCCTAATAAAATTTGAGACAGCAGATGAAGAACTGACATCAAGTGATGCCAAATTAATCGAAAAATCGATTAAGATTGTAGAGAAGCAAATGGGGAATGCAGCATTTTCTCCTGATTTATTGGCCAAAGAGATGGATATGAGTTCTTCTACTTTTTATCGAAAAATTAAAAAGGCTACCCAACAAACACCTGCGGGTTTTATTAAATCACTTCGATTAAAAAAAGCGGCAATGTTGCTCCGTGATACAGACTTGTCAGTATCGGAAATTGTTGAAAAGATTGGATATTTAGATTCTAGAAATTTCAGGAAGAATTTCAAGGATACTTATGAGTTGGCGCCCCTTGCTTATCGTAAAATACAATCGGAATCTGAGAATAATTAATTTACTCAGTAAGCAATATGATTATATGTGCTAAAAAAACTAGATGAGGTAAAATTGCGCTATCGTTTGCCAAAATGGAAGTGCGAAATACACTAATACCGTAACATGTAATAGTTATTTTTTTACTTCAGAAGCATTGGTTTACTTCATTATGCTTTTAATAGATATTACACTAGTTAGTTTAAGGTTGTTAATATTTAAGTGTATGATATTTAATTCCATACGATTTGTTTGTGATTGAAATTCCAACATGTATTGAATAATTATAACATCATATTTTGATATGATATTCTACCCTTTTTGATTTAGCTGAGCCTTGAAAAACATTGGTTAATCTTGATCTTGCAATCATAAGTTTTGCATATCAAAATCCTTTTGTAATGAAAAGCAAAGAAGAAAAGATTAAGAATATAAAGATCATCAAATTCATGTTATTTGGACTGCTGGCTTGTATGTTGGCTTTTTTGTTAATAATGATAGTTTAATAACTATTTGATATTCAGTAATTGTTTGATAATCCTTAAATCCATCTATGAAATGAAGCTAAAATACAAATCCATCATTAGTGAGAGAAAGAAGGCCTTAGTTGTAGAAAGAATTAATGTTAGACATTATGAGCAGAACTGGCATTATCATGATGAGCATGAGTTGGTTTACTATGTAAAAGGTAAAGGAACACGTGTTGTTGGCGACAATCTTTCAGAGTTTATCAAGAACGACTTAGTGCTTGTTGGAGCAGGATTGCCTCACTTGTGGAAGAATAGCGAAGAGGTTGAATTGGAAGGA
>Ga0070725_10001399_pt1 | contig 13532 bp, 13 predicted proteins | sample tdDd002_FD_69781 | JGI IMG/M metagenome (GOLD analysis project Ga0070725, IMG submission 69781) | Marine sediment microbial communities from the Atlantic coast under amendment with organic carbon and nitrate - tdDd00.2 | ecosystem: Environmental > Aquatic > Marine > Coastal > Sediment | place... | reverse complement strand
CTGAAGGTCAAAGTTGAGCTGGTCAGAGGCGCGGTTGGTAACCAGATGCAGATGGCACCGCACCGCCCACAGGAAATCTTCGGCGCGGATAAAGGTCTTGTATTCGTCCGAAGAAAAAACCTTTAGGCGGACCAGTTCGGCAGTGTCTTGGACACCGTGAACATACTTGGCGATCCAGAACAGGGATTGCAGATCGCGCAGGCCGCCCTTGCCTTCTTTGACGTTCGGTTCGACCACATAGCGTTGGCCGCCCTGACGGGTGTGGCGGGCATCGCGTTCGGCCAGCTTTGCTTCGATGAATTCCCGCGCGGTACCTTTGAATAGATCGGACCAGAGTTTCTGGTCCAGCTCTTTGGCCAGATCAGTGTCTCCCGCCAAAACACGGTGTTCCAGCAAGGCGGTTCGGATGGTGAAATCCTCTTTGCCCAGCTTGATACAGTCCTTGATGGTCCGCGAGGCATGGCCAACCTTAAGGCGCAGGTCCCACAGGATATAGAGCATGGCTTCGATGACGCCTTCGGCCCAGTCGCTGATTGTCTGGGGCGTCAAAAACAGTAGATCAACGTCCGAGAATGTCGCCATCTCTCCACGGCCATAGCCGCCGACGGCGATCAGAGACAGGCGTTCCTCGGGGCTCCCTTGCGGGTTCATCAGCCGCAATGAAATATCCATTGCCGTCACGACAATGCAGTCGGTCAGCCAAGTGTAGGCGCGTGTCGTGGGGCGCGCGGCAAACGGATTATCAGCAAAGGCCGAGGCTATCGCCTCCATCCCGTCCTTTCGCGCCTGAATAAGGATCGGGACAACGGCGTTGCGAATGTCACCCGGATCGGTCAAACCTTGCACCGCCTGAGCAAGCAGAGCATCGGTTTCTTGGATATTGAAAATACGTTCTGCCGGACAGATCAGGCTGTCCGGCGCATCAGGCAAGTCTTTCATTCTTTTTTCTTTTTATTAGCTGCCACCACCGGCAAATGCGCGGGGTGCCGGGTCAACAATCACGACTTTCTTGTTTTGGATCTGGGCAATCGCCAGTCCGCGTTCATTGGTGCCGTCCGTTCGCAGACGCAGGATGCCATTCACCCCTTGGAAGCCCGCCCCTTGTGTCAGTGCGGCCCCAGTCAGTGCGTTCGCGTTCCCGGCCTTGACCAGCGCACCGATGGCGGCGACCCCGTCATAGGCCAGCCCCCCAATCGAATGAGGCTGGGCACCGTAAGCCTGTGTGTATCGGCTGCTGAAACGCTGGGTCATGGTTGGGTCAGGCATCGCAAACCACGCGCCCTGGACGCCCGGCAGTTCCAGTGTTTGGGGCGGGACGTCCCAGCGTGTAAGGCCCATGTATTGCACATTCTGGGGGCTGACGCCGGTTTCCATCAGCAATTGAGTGACCAGCGGAAGCGCTCCATCCGTATTTGCTGTCAGGAACAGCGCATTCGCGGCCCCGCTTTGGACAGCTTTGCGGATGCTGGGAATGGCCGCAACCACACCCTGTTGCGAGAACTCGTATCCCACGGCCGCAGCCATGGTGCTGCCACCGGTCTGGCCAATCGCGGTTTGGATCGCGTTCTTGCCCAGTTCTCCGCCCAGGTTGGTATCATGCGCGATAACGATATTGCCCTTGCCTTGACGGGATGCATAGCGAACCAGCCGCTTTGCTGTGTTTTCAAAGGTTGGCCCCAGGATAAACAGATTCCCGCCCGCAATGGTCGAGTTGTTCGAGAAGGACAAAACATTCACGCCCTTGGGGGCCACGCCCACCGCGACGGCATTTGCCTCGGCGCTATAGACGGGGCCAAGGATGATCTTCGCGCCATCATTCACGGCCTTGATGGCCTGAGCTTGCGCTGTGCCCGGATCACCCGCGGTCGCATAAACGCGCAGGTCGATCTTGACGCCCTCCAAGTCTGAAATCGCTAGTTTTGCCGCATTTTCAAGGCTTTGAGCCAAAATGTCATCGCCTGAATTGCCGCCTCCTCGGGGCACCAGCAGGGCAACGGGGACTGGGGCTTGGGTGTTGATCAGTGGACCGCCTCCGCCAATGGCGATTGGTTCACAGGCAGCCAGCACCATCAGGCTGAGCAATGCGAACAAACGGGTAATCAGGTTGCGGGGGGCGGACAAAAAGGCGAACATGGACTGGTTTTACTCCCTGGGGGCAGGCGGTACTACGCCTTTGGTCTTCGAGGCCCAATAATAGACACCGTTCAGAAGGGGTCCAGTGTTGAATCCGCAAATCGTTTCGTTGCAGCCAGGGTTGTATCTGGTTGCCACACCTATTGGCACCGCACGGGATATCACTCTGAGGGCGCTGGATATTCTGGCCTCCGCCGACGTGCTGGTGGCCGAGGACACGCGTAGCTTGCGCAGGCTGATGGACATACATGGCGTGGCTCTGCGCGATAGGCCGCTGATCAGCTATCATGACCACAACGGCAACCAGGTGCGACCACGCATCATGGCCTTGCTGGCCGAGGAAAAATCAGTCGTTTATGCATCAGAGGCCGGGACTCCTATGGTGGCTGATCCAGGGTTTGATCTGGCGCGCGCAGCCCGTGATCAAGGGTATGGGTTGGTTTCTGCGCCGGGGGCCTCTGCGGTGATCACGGCGCTGACCGTGGGGGGGCTGCCGACTGATCGTTTCTTTTTCAACGGGTTCCTGCCCAACAGTTCGGGGCAGCGAAAAACTGCTCTCAAGGCGCTGAAAGAGGTCCCTGGCACGCTGGTTTTCTACGAATCACCAAGACGGGTCGCCGCGATGTTGCGTGATGCCGCCGAGATTTTGGGTGCCGGGCGAGAGGCAGCCGTATGTCGGGAACTGACTAAGAAATTCGAGGAGGTGATCCGCGCGCCGTTGGGGGAATTGGCGCAGATCTGCGCTGACCGCACACTGAAAGGTGAAATAGTGGTGCTGGTCGACCGTATGGGTTTACCGGATGTTAGCGATGCGGACTTAGAAGTGTTGGTGAAACAGGCCTTGCAGGATGGCTCGGTTCGGGACGCGGCGGATACTGTCGCGGAACAAACAGGGTTGCCCCGTAGAAAGGTTTATCAACTGGCTTTGAAAATGGATCGTGAATGACCGCAGCCTCTCTTGCCCCCGAATTTCGAACCCGGCGCCGCAGGGGAACCCGCGCCAACCTTTTTGGTCAGAGTGCGGAGCAACAGATTCTGCGCCACTACGCGCGCCGGGGTGGGACCGTTCTACAGCAGCGTTGGCGAGGCACGGTGGGTGAGATTGATCTGGTTCTGCGCGACGGCGCTACCTTGGTTTTTGTCGAGGTAAAGGCCGCTCGCTCGATTGATGCGGCGATGGAGCGGCTTCGGCCTGCCCAAGTCCAAAGAATTCGCGCCACGGCCGAGGAATACCTGGCAGAGCAGCCCGCGGGATCCCTGTCAGAGGTGCGATTCGACTTGGCCTGCTGTGATCAGCAGGGCCAAGCACAGATATTTGAAAATGCATTTGGCCATTTCTGATTTGCCCTGCCCCGTCGCTTGCGCCATGTAAGGGGGCAAGCAAGCAAGGGGACTGCGGATGAAAATCGCCTTTCAGATGGACCCGATCGGGCCGATCGACATTCATGCGGACAGCACATTCCGCATCGCGCTTGAGGCGCAAGAACGTGGGCACGAGCTGTTTTACTACACGCCGGACAAGCTCGCGTATCAAGAGGGGCGGATCACCGCCACAGGCTGGCCGCTGACAGTGCAGAAGGTCGTGGGCGATCACTATTCCCTGGGGGACGAGCAAGAGGTGGATCTGGCGGATTTCGACGTCGTTTGGCTGCGCCAGGATCCGCCTTTCGATATGTTCTACATCACCACAACCCATCTGCTGGAGCGCATCCATCCAAAAACGCTGGTGGTGAATGACCCATTTTGGGTGCGCAACTATCCGGAAAAACTGATGATTTTGGACTTTCCGCAGCTCATGCCCCCGACCACAATCGCGCGCGACTTGGACACGATCCGGGCGTTCAAAAACACGCATGGTGATGTCATCCTCAAGCCGCTGTATGGGAATGGCGGAGCTGGAGTGTTCCGGCTGACGGAAAGCGATCGGAATCTGTCTTCGTTGCACGAGCTGTTCACCGGATTCTCGCGCGAGCCGCTGATCGTGCAGAAATTCCTGCCCGACGTCGCAAACGGCGATAAGCGGGTGATTCTGGTTGATGGTGAGCCCGTTGGCGCGATCAACAGGGTGCCGCAGGCGGGTGAGACACGTTCGAATATGCATGTCGGTGGACGACCAGAGAAAATCGGCCTGACCGAACGGGATTTGGAAATCTGCGCGACGATCGGCCCCCGGCTGAAGGAGAAAGGTCAGGTTTTTGTCGGGATTGACGTGATTGGCGACTTCCTGACCGAAATCAACGTGACTTCGCCCACCGGAATCCAAGAACTAGAGCGTTTCGACGGCACCAACACAGCCAAACGCATCTGGGAAGTGATCGAGGCCAAGCGCGGTCTCTAAGCGAGTTCATGGGCTGATGTTAGCCGGAACGAGGTGGCCTCGGCCACGTGGTTCCGGCGCACCGCGTCTGAACCTTCTAGATCTGCGATCGTGCGCGCGACCCTCAGCACCCGGTGATATCCACGGGCGGTTAGTCCAAAGCGTTCGGCCACTTTGCGTAGCAACTGTTTGCCATCGGAATCCGGTGTTGCGACGGAATCCAGCATCTCCCCTTCGATATCTGCGTTCAGCCGGACCCCGTTTGCACCAGCGTATCGGTCTGCTTGGGCCTGGCGTGCTTGGGCGACGCGGGCTGCGATGGTGACAGAAGTCGCGCCATCTGACGGTAAATCCAGATCTGCGAAGGAAACGGGCGGCACCTCGACCCGCAGGTCAAACCGATCCATCAAGGGGCCACTGATCCGCCCCAAGTAGTCCTCGCCGCAGATGGGCGCGCGGGAACAGGCGCGGGCTGGGTCTGCCATATAGCCGCATTTGCAGGGGTTCGCCGCCGCGACCAGCATGAACCGGCACGGGTATTTCACATGAGCGTTCGCGCGGGAAACCATGACCTCGCCCGTTTCGAGGGGTTGGCGTAGAGTTTCCAGCACAGTGCGCTGGAATTCAGGGAATTCGTCCATAAATAGCACACCGTTATGTGCCAAGCTGACCTCGCCCGGTTTTGCGCCCCGCCCCCCGCCGACAATTGCCGCCATAGAGGCCGTATGATGCGGTTCGCGGAATGGGCGCGTGCGTGAAAGTCCGCCTTCGTCCAACAGCCCGGCCAAGGAGTGCACCATCGAGGTCTCCAAGGCTTCTGTCGCTGTGAGGGGGGGTAAGATGCCGGGAATGCGCGCCGCCAGCATGGATTTCCCCGAACCGGGAGAGCCAACCATCATTAGGTGATGGCGACCGGCAGCAGCGATTTCCAGCGCGCGTTTGGCGCGTTCTTGTCCTTTGACATCACGCATGCAGCGGCTGTGGGAGGGGGCAATCACCTCGCCCGGTTGGGCCGGTAGAAGAGGGGATTGGCCAGAATAGTGCTGTACCACTTCGGCCAGACCACGCGCGGCGATGACTTGACAGGCACCGACCCAGGCGGCCTCGGGGCCCGAAGCAACAGGGCAAAGCAAGCTCCGGTCATCTGCGGCGGCAGACATTGCGGCGGGCAGGGCCCCCACGACGGGAACCAGCGATCCATCCAATGACAGTTCACCGAGCGCAGTTGTGCCCTCTGCGGCATCGCGCGGAATGATTTCCAACGCGGCCAACAGGGCCAGGGCAATGGGCAGATCGAAATGGCTGCCTTCTTTGCGGATGTCAGCAGGTGACAAATTGATGGTGATGCGTTTCGACGGAAGGGCGATTGCCATCGAAGACAGCGCCGCGCGGACCCGGTCTCGGGCTTCGGACACGGCTTTGTCCGGCAGGCCCACGATGGAAAACGCGGGCATACCGGGACTGACGGCACATTGTACCTCGACGGGGCGTGCGCTGACGCCCTCGAATGCGACTGTATAGGCCCGAGCAATCATGACGTTTCCCAATCCACCAAGGTTAACGAAAGTTAAGCCCCGGAAGATTGAAGATTGGTTAACGCCTTACAAAAGCGCGGCGAACTTTGGCCAGGCTATCGCGTCGGCGACTGTCTTGTCGCGGCAGAACGAATTGCAAAACCCAAAGATACGGTGGTTGATTTCGGCTAGGTGGGTGATTTCCTTGCCCGAGTAGGGGCAGGTGTCGTTTTCTGGGGTGCCGCTGTCGATGGGGCGTGCAGGTAGAGGCGCGGGGCCGGGCCACGCGCGTGTGGGCAGATCCATTGCGTATGGGACTGGATCATAAGATTTTGTCAGGCCCATTGCGCGCCACCGGCGGAAGGCCGGATCGGCCAGCGTTGTTTCGACATAAGCGTGCACCAGGGGGCTGACCGGCAGCCCATAGCCCGCGATCCGGGCGGCGACGGGGGCAAAGAACACATCGGCCAGCGAATAGCGGCCAAATAACCACGGCCCGGTCGATCCGAACTGGCTGCGGGCCAGCGACCACAATTCTTGCAGGCGTTCAAGATCGACAAGAACGTCAGCGCTGGGGGTCAGTTCATATTGGTGCAGCAGTTGCATCGGGCAATCCCCGCGCAGCGCCCCAAAACCCGCGTGCATTTCGGCCGCCAACCATCGCGCCAGGGCCCGCGCCGCCGGGTCGGTTGGCCACATGTTGGCCTCGGGATGGCGTTCGGCCAATGTCTCGGCCATGGCCAATGTCTCTCCGACCACGATCCCTTCGGGGGTACGCATGGCGGGCACCAGCCGCGCAGGGGCCAAGTCGGCCAGATCTTCTTTCATAGTGCCATCGTAAAGGCCCACCAAATGGGTTGTGACGGGCAGTCCGAATTGTTCAAACATCAGCCAGCCGCGCAGCGACCAACTGGAAAACGTTCTGTCACCGATAAACAATTCGTAGCTCATACTTTTCCCTTTCTGGATCAATAGGAGCAGGCTAACTGTTTGTCTTGCATTAAGAAAAGTGAATTGTTGTGGCGAGTGTCATCACGGAAGATGATTGATGCCAGCGGCGGTCCATTGCTTGTCTGTTAGGCAAATTTCCGTAACCGAGAGATTGTCGATCTTATGTGAGAAGACGTCATAAGCCGAGATACCAAGCGCGCGTTGCACTTGAGTCAGGATCACGCCGAAATGTGCGACTGCGATGATGTCGCGGCCCGGATGGGCCTGTCGCAAGCTGTCCACAGTAGTGTTCACCCGATGGGCGACTTCGTTCCAGCTCTCTCCTTCGGGGGGGCGTGTGTGGCCGGGTTGCTCCCAAAAGGCGCGGGCAAGGGCTTGATCTTCGATATCGCTGAACCTCTGCATTTCCCAGGTCCCGAAATTGATTTCCCGCAGGGATGCGGCATGTGGCAACCGTTGGCGCGAACCGGCAATGGCATCGGCGGTGTGCACCGCGCGCGATAGGTCAGACGAGATAAGCAACGCATCGTCCGGCAAATGAGCATGGAGCCGCTGCAATTGTGCGGTGTCGGACAGATCGGCGGGCAAATCCGTCCAGCCGACCATTGATTTGGCATGGGTGGGTCCGTGCCGAACCCAGAAAAACCGGCTCATTGTAGTGTCCCCTTCAACACCAGCGGCAATCCAGCCATGACGGCCACGACCAGCCCCGCCTGCGCGGCGATGTCTTGGTTTAGCTGCCCCTGCGCGTCGCGAAACCTGCGTGCCAGCGCGTTTTCGGGGACGACGGACATGCCAACCTCGTTCGAGACCACCACGACAGGTGCGGGGCACGCGGTCAAGGCGGTCAGAAAACGCGCGGTTTCGGCCTGTAGGTCGTGCTCTTCCAATAGATGGTTTGAGAGCCACATGGTCGCACAATCCAGCAAGACTGCCTGATCCGGTTTTGCACTGGCCAAAGCCTCAGAGACATCTATAGGGGCCTCGATCGTGGTCCAGTCGCCGCCTCTTTGGGTGCGGTGCCTGTCTACTTTTTCGCGCATTTCGGAATCCCAAACCCTTGCTGTTGCAAGATAAATTCTGTTCGGGCGCGCTTGGCTGACCAGTGTTTCGGCCCAGAGGGATTTGCCTGATCCGGCCCCGCCAAGAACCAAAGTCAGCTTATCAAGCATCTTGTGTACACCTTTTTGTGATCCAAATCGCCTTGTCGTGGGTAGCATTCCACGTCCTAATTAAAAAGGGGCTGAAGTGGTGCCTCCGGTCTGGAGTATGTGTTATGGCGCTCGATTTTCTTAACGACAGAACCTTGTCCCGTGCGGCGATGAAGGCCGAATTGCTGGACGCTGAAACGGAACGCCAGTTGGCCTACGCCTGGCGGGATGATCGGGACGAGGCTGCGTTACACAGATTGATCACGGCCTATATGCGGTTGGCGATCTCGATGGCGTCGAAATACAAACGCTATGGCGCGCCGATGAATGACCTGATCCAAGAGGCGAGCCTGGGCCTGATGAAAGCCGCCGAGAAATTCGATCCAGATCGCGGCGTCAGGTTTTCGACTTATGCGGTGTGGTGGATCAAGGCCAGCATTCAGGACTATGTGATGCGGAACTGGTCGATGGTGCGGACCGGCTCCACCTCTTCGCAAAAATCATTGTTTTTTAACTTACGCCGTGTTCAGGCGCGGCTGGAACGCGAAGCAATGGCGCGCGGCGAAGAGCTGGACCGCCACCAGATGCGCCGCACAATCTCGACCGAAATCGGTGTGCCGTTGCATGACGTTGAGATGATGGAGGGCCGTCTGTCCGGCTCTGATTTCTCGTTGAACGCGACCCAATCGGCCGAGGATGAGGGGCGGGAATGGATCGACACGCTGGTCGATGATGGCGCGCAGTCCGCCGAGATTGTCGAAGAACGCCACGACCGCGAAGCTTTGCGCGCCTGGCTGCTAGAGGCCATCGGGTCGTTGAATGACCGAGAGCAATTTATCATCCGCGAACGGAAACTACGCGAGCCACCCCGCACGCTGGAATCGCTTGGGAACGAGCTGAACCTATCCAAAGAACGCGTGCGACAGTTGGAGGCTGCGGCCTTCACCAAGATGCGTAAACAGCTTGAAACCCGATCGGATGAAGTGCACGAACTGCTTTCATGAGACCTATTGCCCTTGTGTTGATGGCCTTTCTTGGGGGCACGTCAGTTTGTGCTGCGCCTGTTCTGGACGGGATGCAGGACGCGCAGATCATTCTGCTGGGCGAGGTGCATGACAACCCTCATCACCACGCCATGCAGACCGAATATGTGGCGCAGATACGTCCGCGCGCATTGGTGTTCGAAATGCTCACCGAAGAGCAATCTTCACGGGTGACAGATGAAAACCGCCAGGACACGGTTGCGTTGGAACGGGTGCTAGGCTGGCGGGACACGGGCTGGCCTGATTTTGACCTGTATTATCCCGTTTTTGCCGCTGCGCCACAGGCCCAGATCTATGGGGCCGCGGTTCCGCGCGAGGCCGCTCGCCAAGCAATGAAGGATGGAATTGCAACGTGGTTCGGTCCAGATTCTGATGCCTATGGTCTTTCAGATCCGCTGCCCGAGGAACAACAAACCGCGCGCGAGGCGATGCAGATGCAGGCGCATTGCAACGCTCTGCCGGACGTGATGTTGCCGATCATGGTCGATCTGCAACGTTTGCGCGATGCCGTCTTGGCGAGGGCCGCATTGAAAGCGCTGGATCAGACCGGCGGGCCCGTCGTGGTGATTACCGGCAATGGTCACGCGCGGCGCGATTGGGGAGCGCCGAGCTATGTTGCGCTGCTACAGCCCATGGTGCGCCAGTTTGCGCTGGGCCAGACAGAAGAGGATGACAGTCCTGATCCGTCCTTTGATGCGGTGCTGTCCGCGCCCAGCGTCACCCGCGAAGACCCCTGCAAGGCGTTCAAGTAACCGGACTTGTCACTCTGGTCGCTTCTGCCTAGTGTCGGCGCGATCCGTGAACTGGACCCAAGGGGCCTGAGATGCTGGCAAACAAGCGTATCCTGTTGATCATTGGCGGCGGAATTGCTGCTTATAAAACGCCCGATCTGATCCGCAGATTGCGAGAGAGGGGGGCCAGCGTAACGCCGGTTCTAACCCGTGCGGCGACCGAATTCGTTGCCCCGCTCAGCGTGGCGGCCGTCGCCGGTCAGAAGGTCCATACTGACCTGTTTGATCTGACAGACGAAGCCGAAATGGGTCACATCCAATTGTCCCGCAGTGCTGATTTGGTGATTGTTGCCCCTGCGACGGCCGATTTGATGGCCAAGATGGCGGGGGGGCTGGCGAATGATCTGGCCTCGACCTTGTTGATGGCGACGGATACGCCGGTGATGATCGCTCCGGCAATGAACGTGCGGATGTGGGACCACCCTGCGACCCAGCGCAACCTTGAAACCCTGAAGGCGGATGGCATCGTGCTGATTGGCCCGAACGAAGGCGATATGGCCTGCGGTGAATACGGGCCGGGGCGGATGTCTGAACCTTTGGAAATCGTCGCCGCTGCCGAAGCACAACTGGTCGACGGTCCTTTGAAGGGCAAGAAGATCATCGTGACCTCTGGCCCGACGCAAGAGCCGATCGATCCGGTGCGCTATATCTCGAACCGATCGTCGGGGGCGCAGGGTACTGCGATCGCACGGGCCTTGACGGCATTGGGTGCTGACGTCGTTTTCGTGACCGGGCCGGCGGATGTCGCTCCGCCCCTGGGTGTACAGGTGATCAAGATTGAAACCGCCCAGCAGATGTTGGAGGCGGTGCAATCGGCGCTTCCTGCTGACGGAGCTGTATTCGCTGCGGCGGTGGCGGATTGGCGTGTGGCACAGGTCGCGGGCTCGAAAATGAAAAAGAAAAATGATGAATTGCCGATGCTTAGTTTTGCCGAGAACCCGGATATTCTGGCGACGGTTAGCCAGATGACGGATGGGCGGCCCGAGTTGGTCGTGGGGTTTGCTGCCGAAACCGATAATGTGATCGCGCATGCCACGGCCAAGCGGCAACGCAAAGGATGCGACTGGATTGTGGCGAATGACGTATCGCCTGAAACCGGCACCTTTGGCGGCGCGGAAAACACGGTCCATATCCTTAGTGAGAATGGCGTCGAAGACTGGCCAAAGATGAGCAAGGATCAAGTGGCCAAGAGGTTGGCGCAACGGATCTCTGACGCGTTGAGCCGCTAGGTCGTATGCCTCCGGCGGGAGTATTTCGAGCAAGATGAATAGGAAGGCTGGAACATGGTGACTGTCGCGCTGGTGTGGACTGAAGAGGCGGATCAGGCGTTGGCTTTGCCTGCCTATGAGACGCCGGGCGCGGCTGGCGCGGATTTGCGAGCGAATTTTCCTGTCGCGCAGCGCACAGAAGGCATGACTTTGCAGCCGGGTGCGCGGGCGTTGATCCCTACGGGAGTGCGATTGGCAATACCTGTGGGGTTTGAGGTGCAAATTCGTCCACGCTCGGGCCTTGCATTGAAGCATGGGATTACCTTGCCGAATGCGCCTGGCACGATTGATAGCGACTATCGGGGCCCATTGGGGGTGATCGTGATGAACGCCGGGGACGAGCCTTTTCATATCCAGCATGGGGATCGGGTCGCGCAAATGGTGGTAGCCCCTGTTGTGCAGGCGCGTTTCCAGATTGCCGACGACCTGTCCCAGACGGCACGCGGTGAAGGGGGCTTCGGCTCGACTGGGCGCGGCTGATGGGCGTGGTCCTGATTTTGGCGGCGGTCCTTTGGGGGATTGGTATGGCCATGAAGGTGCCGACGCGGGTGCGCTTGGTGATGGTGGGGGTGCTGTGGCTGGCGGTTGTGTTATTGCATCTGACGCTGCCGGATGGGCATCCGCTGCGGGGCGGGACCGGGGGCAGCGTCGCACCTTGGTTGCTATTGGGGGGCGGGGCGATACTGGTGTTGATCTATCGGTCCGGTCTGCGCTGGCTGCGCGCGCGTGCAACGCCAGCCCAGCCAAAGGAGATGCCTCAAACGAGTTTTACCGACACTGAACTGAACCGATATGCTCGGCACATCGTGCTACGTGAGATTGGCGGCAAAGGGCAAAAGCGCCTGAAGAGTGCCAAGGTTTTGGTGATCGGCGCTGGCGGGCTGGGATCGCCTGCGCTTTTGTATCTGGCGGCGGCAGGTGTGGGGACTATCGGGGTGATCGACGATGACGTCGTGGATAACTCGAATCTTCAACGGCAGGTGATCCATCCTGATGCAGCGATTGGAATGCCCAAGGTTTTTTCGGCTCAGAAAACGATGGAGGCCCAAAATCCGTTTGTCACGGTGCGCCCGTTCAATCGACGCCTCACATCGGAATTGGCCCAGGGGCTGTTTGCTGAGTTTGATCTGATTCTGGACGGGACAGATAATTTCGATACGCGCTATCTGGTGAATGCTGCGGCGGTCAAACAGGGTGTGCCGTTGATTTCCGGTGCTTTGTCCCAATGGGAGGGGCAGATCAGCGTTTTCGATCCTGCCAATGGGGCCCCGTGTTATCAGTGCATTTTCCCCAAAGCTCCGGCATCGGGATTGGCGCCCTCCTGCGCCGAGGCAGGGGTGATCGGGCCGTTGCCCGGCGTGATCGGCACGATGATGGCGGTCGAGGCGATCAAGCTGATCACAGAGGCCGGCGCGCCTTTGCGCGGTGCCATGTTGATCTATGACGCGCTTTGGGGCGAAACACGCAAAATCACGTTGAAGACGCGTTCGAATTGCCCGATTTGCGGCGAAAAACCCTGAGCCCACTGGACGCCGCCCGCCCCCATTCTTACCTCTTCCTGTGAAGGAGAAATTTCATGACCAACCCGCTATTGTCTGCATGGGAAACGCCGTTTGAACTGGCGCCGTTTGATCGGATCAAAGACGAGGATTTCGCGCCTGCTTTCGCCGAGGCGCTGACGCAGCACAAGACTGAGATTGCGGCGATTGCCGGAAACCCGCACGCGCCGACATTTGCCAATACGATCGAGGCCATGGAGGCCGCAGGCGCTGCATTGGATAAGGTGTTGTCGGTGTTTTATACCGTTGCGGGTGCAGATAGCACGCCACAGCGAGAGGCCTTGCAGACTGAATTTTCTCCGAAATTGGCCGCGCACGGCGCGGAGATTTCATCGAACAAACTGCTGTTTGCGCGGATCGCGGATCTTTGGACGCGCAAGGATTACTTGGATCTGTCCGAAGAACAACATCGCGTGCTTATGCTGACGCATCGCGGCTTTGTCCGTGCGGGGGCGGCACTGGAAGGGGCCGAAGACGCGCGCATGGCCGAGATCAAAGGTCGTTTGGCAACGCTGGGCACGCAATTCACGCAAAACCTTCTGGCGGATGAGCGCAGCTGGTTCCTAGAGCTGACCGAGGACGATTTAGAGGGGCTGCCTGATTTCGTGATCAGCGCAATGCGCGCGGCGGCTGAGGAAAAACAGGTCGATGGTCCGGTGGTCACGCTGTCGCGTTCGATCATCACGCCGTTCTTGCAGTTTTCAACGCGCCGCGACCTGCGCGAAAAGGCCTATCAGGCGTTCATTGCACGGGGGGCGAACGGCGGCGCCACAGATAACCGAGCTTTGGCGGCTGAAATCCTTCA
>Ga0070725_10001395_pt1 | contig 13554 bp, 14 predicted proteins | sample tdDd002_FD_69781 | JGI IMG/M metagenome (GOLD analysis project Ga0070725, IMG submission 69781) | Marine sediment microbial communities from the Atlantic coast under amendment with organic carbon and nitrate - tdDd00.2 | ecosystem: Environmental > Aquatic > Marine > Coastal > Sediment | place... | reverse complement strand
CGGAGGTTAACTGCTTGGATGGACTTGGCAGTTTTAATTAATTTGTGACACATCTATCAATTTAGTTGCTCAATCCAGCAAAAAAAAGAATAATAATTCCTTTAACTCAATCAGAATTTTAGATTGTATTGCAAGGTTTACACGAGTGAGGTGAGTATGCGGGTCGATGTGGATGCATTTAAATTGCTGGAGGTGTTGGTCGAAGAGGGCAGTTTCTCTAAGGCTGCAGAGCGTTTGCACAAGGCTCAATCTGCGGTGAGTTATCAGGTGAAAAAACTCGAGCAGCACTTAGGTGTAAACCTATTTTGTCGTGATCAGTACCGGGCAGAATTAACACCAGAGGGGAAGGTCATCCTTGCCGAGGGGCAAAAGTTACTGCAAAACCTTGCAAATATTGAACATTTAGCAAGCAGGTTCAGTGAGGGGTGGGAACCTAAACTTGAGCTAGTCGTTGATGGTGCTCTCCCTATGGAGCCGATAATGAAAGCCCTGAAACGTATGGCAGCGCATCAGATCCCAACCAAGATCCAACTAAACATGGAATTTTTAGGCGGTGTTCAAGCCAGGTTTGAACGAGACAATGCCGACCTTATGCTAGTGAAAGACTATCGGACCGGGCCTAATTATCGTCCTCAACCTCTTCCTGACATTAAGAGTATATTAGTGGTCAGCGAAGACCATCCCCTCGCGGGCGAAAAAAGCGTGTCACTGTTCGATCTGCAACGATATGTCGAGTTGACGATTGAAGACTCATCTCCCGAGATCAATTATCGAGATGACCTTCAGTTTGGTGGTGATAAAGTCTTCTACCTTTCAGGCTTTATCATGAAAAAAAATGCGCTGGAGATGGGACTGGGATTTGGTTGGATGCCTGATTTTCTTATTCATGAAGAGTTGAATCGTGGAGAACTGGTTGAGGTAGATTTTCAAGGCGGTAGCCGATACAGCTTTACGCCGCAGTTAGTGTCGACGATGGAGCGTCCACTGGGTAAAGCCGGGAGGTTATTTACCCAACTTATTCTCGAGGAGTTCGGAAACGCCAATCTGTAACCACAAATTGCTCACCACTAATTCATCGCCACTATGCATCATCACTAAGCGAGCGATATAAGGCTAAGCGATGCGTTATCGATTTTTCGCGAATCGCGGTTTATCGCAATTTTCATGGCAAAGTGAGAATGGGGGCCAGCTGGCATTAATCAGTTGGATAGTGGTCAGCGTGTTTAAATTTGTTTGTTTTCCATCAAGTCAGTCTTCGTTCTAGTCGAGGAATCTATTTAAGTAATTGTATACTTGTGATTTTATTCACTCATCACCTTTATCCCTATGTCATACCGTTAAGTCTGAGTACAGTTTAGAGTCGATATAATAGATATAAGTTTAAAAACTCGGATGAGTGGTACGGCATATGCAGCATCTGTTTAAACACTACAGAGTGTTGTGAAAATGCCGATAGTTATTACATAACACTGAGCATTCCGAGATTGTTGGAGGTGTTAGATGACCCATATATTCTTGAAACATACTTCGAGTCTTTATGCTAAATACGTTAATGATTTAGCATGCGGAGAGAGGCCCATTTCAGTTTGTCGAATTCAGGAGTTCACAGACGATCTTGCCAAAAGCTCAATGCTATTGAGTGAGTTCCAGTGGGACGATTGGTATCATAATAGCCATTTAGTTGACAGGCCTGAGTATATTGCTGATGCGACGCTACATGAGTGTAAGTTATTGCTAACTGCCATGACTAGATTAGAGCGTTTTAGCCCGGGAGTGTTGGATAATATGCGCCGTCGGGGAGTACTACTCGCGATTATTGAGCGCTTTAATAGCTTCCCATTCAAGCTGGTGGGTTAATAATTCAATTTATACAGATAAAACGCCAGCAAAATGCTGGCGTTTTTTATTTAGGCATTAAACCTATTTGTTAGCTTAGATGTTTCCAGGCTTAGACCTGTAAACTACTTTGTTTACTAAACACTATTTACCAAAGGGAATGGGCTTAGGCGTATTCGCATTCGATGGTGGTAATATTGGCAGCACTATCTGTGGCTGCTCTCCGGTAAGCGACTTAAGAAATGCTACCATCTCAACAGTCTCTTTCTCAGATAATTGCTGTCCAAGCTGAATATCGGCCATGGTGTTAACCGCTTCCTCTAAGGTCCAGGTCGCACCGTCGTGAAAATATGGGTAAGTTAATTCGATATTACGCAGGGTAGGCACTTTAAAGACATATTTATCTGCCTCTTTTCCTGTTACTGCGATACGCCCCTCTGCCGGATTTTCAGTGTGGAATGGCTTCACGAGTCCCATCTTCATATACATGGTGCCACCAACCGCGGGTCCATTGTGACAGCTGGTACAGCCCTTGTTTTTAAATAACTGGTAACCTGCTTTCGCTTCAGCTGTTATCGCAGTCTGCTCTCCCTGAAGGTAGAGATCGAAAGGACTGTTCGGTGTAACCAATGTTTTTTCAAACTCGGCTATGGCATCGGTAATATTGTCAATGTTGACCGAATTCTTACCATAAATGGCAGCAAACTTTGCTCGATAGGCTGGCATGGAATTTACCGTTGAGACGGCAAGTTCATGGGTGTAGCCCATCTCTCCAGGATTCGCGATCGGCCCGCCAGCCTGTTCTTTGAGATCTTTTGCACGTCCGTCCCAAAATTGTGCCAGACCGTATTCAGCATTCAGGACCGTAGGAGAGTTAATCGGTCCCTCTTGCCAGTTGTGTCCAATTGAGGTTGGAAGCGCATCCACACCACCAAGGGACAGGTTATGGCATGAGTTACAGGAGATAAAACCTGATTTTGAGAGTCTTGGTTCGAAGAACAACATCTTACCCAATTCAACTTTTTCTGGTGCCGTGATCTTTGCTGGTTGGATAATTTCGATCGGCTCTTTTGCTACGGCAGGGGCTGCACTCATGGCTGCCAGAATAGCAAGAGAAAGGGGAGAGACTAGTTTCATTTGAGACCTCACATTAAGACTTGTTTTTTATGTGGTTATTTAATGTGGATATCTTATTAATCTGAGAGGAGTTTAGATAACGCTTTGTTTCGATAGGGACTATCGTTGATTTGGATTGAGTTTTCGTGAAGCGCGTCTCGGTTCGGTTTGCCATTCTAAGGCAGGTTGGGCGTTCAACCTCTAAAGATTGGCATTTGTGTGACTCATGCTGAGAATGAAGGGGCTACAGATTAAGACTTCATTTTTCTTAATAGGATTTTTCTATCCAGCCAGGTGGCCGAGGCGTTGAGTTGGCGTTGACTCTTACGCAGCCACACCTTAGCCCAGGGGTATTCCAGACTTAAGATGGCTAAACCAACGGGCAACAGTAGCCAGGCTGGCCCGGGTAAAATTAACAGGGATGCGCCCGTTAAGGTGAGTACACCTCCGACGATTGTGATCAGTGCTTTACGTAACATCGGGACTCCAGAGCTATGTTCCTGGCTGATACTCTCTCATTATTAGACCTGGATCGACCAGTTAACAATTGTAACAAAGCATAACTTGTCCGCCTGATATTGTGGCTATAATGAGTAGGAGTACTCTTTCTAAGGGGCGTTAGGCATCAGTGGTACCAAGGTGTTAGTAGGTGTGCGCAAAAACATAGTTATTTTTGGAATTCTGTTTCAGCTTCTGCTGTTCGCAGGAAGTTCATGTGTGCCCGGAGCCAAGGCTGATACCCTTCACCTTACCTCTCTTCACTGGCCTCCCTACTCAGGCAGTACTTTAAAAGAGCAGGGAGCGACTATTGCTATTACCCGTGCGGCAATCCGGGCTGTAGGACATGAACTCGTTGTTGGCTTTTTTCCCTGGAGTAGAGCGATAAGGCTAGTTAATCGACCCGATTCTAAGTATGTCGGATACCTGCCCGCTTACAGTTATCCAACAGATGAATTTATATTTTCAGACTCTTTAGGGACTAGTCCTCTAGGTTTAGTCGAGCAGCGCTTGCATCCTATCAGCTGGTCCAGTTTCACAGATCTTAATCAGTATCGGTTAGGTGTCGTGAGAGAGTATACAAACACTGCTGAGCTCGATGGCATGATTAAGCAGGGCACCCAAAGGGTAGAACTTGTCAATTCTGACGAACATAATGTTAAGAAGGTGGCAACGGCTCGCATCGATGCTGCGGTCATCGATCTGCACGTATTTAGTTACCTGTTATCTCAAAAACAGTTGAAGTCGCTTGCGGGAAAGTTACAGATAAACAAGAAGACCCTCGAAGATAAACAGATGCTTATCGCGTTTAAAAATACACCTGAAGGCCATTACTGGCGAGATATGTTTAATGTTGGTTTATCGAAAATTGATGCGGCATCGATTTTGGATGAATATATGTCAGATGTGCAAGCTGGTATTAAATAGGTATCTCCACATAGTAAAACGCCGAATTATCGTTAATTCGGCGCATTTAACTGGTGGTTATGCTTTAGTGACGACCGTCTGCCCAATAGGGGTTAAGCTTAAAATCGCTAATTTCAGGTGCTGAATACCAAATGGGATCCCGATAATAGTAACGAAGCATGCCAGCGCGTGGGTGATGTGACCTATTGCAAGCCAGATCCCAAACAGTAAAAACCAGACTATATTGCCCAGGGTACCAAATGCGCCTGTACCTATATCCTCACTGCCTGTCAGGCTTCTTCTACTCATATGATCTTGTCCGAATGGCCAGAAGGTCATTTCACCTATGACAAAACAGGCTCGCCCAAATGGAATGCCGATAATACTGATATAACAGAGTAAGCCAGCGATCCACCAGGCTAACCCCATAACAAACCCACCAAGAACAAACCATGCAATGTTAAAGATTAAACGTAATACTGCCATTAAAAACTCCTCATAAGGGCAAAAGAAAGAATGCGCTATACAGTTAACAAGCTAAAAACGTGCCAATTAGCTATCGCTATGAAATTTATACAGTTTTAATTTTTTTAAACTTGTAGGATAGTGAAAAATACCAGCTTTTAGTGGTTTTGCTCGATAGAGTTACAGTGATAAACTTGCCAGTTCAATAGTTTAGGTTTCCAGAATGATGAAATTATCCCATACCCCCGTAGATTCTATCGAGATGTTTGGCAGAGAAGTTTTTGTTAAGCGGGACGATCTACTGCACCCTGAGTTTTCCGGTAACAAGGCCCGCAAATTCGCCTATTTTCTCGAGCATGAGTTCCCGGGTGTCCAAAAGGTTATCGGGTATGGCTCTGCTCAGGCTAACTCTCTCTATTCGATGTCCGCGCTCGCTAAGTTGAGAGGGTGGCAGCTGGATTTTTATGTCGACCATATCGCTTCTCATATAAAAACACAGCAAGAGGGCAACTATGCCAGGGCTTGTCAAAATGGCGCAAACATCATAGACCTGAGCGAGTTAGATGATAGAGAGGGGCGAGATACCCTTACCTATATCGAAGAGAGAGTATTGCCGGAAGAAAAAATGGCGGTGTTTGTTCCCGAGGGAGGAAGATGCGGTTATGCCGAATTTGGTGTGTCTAAACTTGCCGGGGAGATCTGTGAGTGGTTTAAGGAGCAGGGTCTCTTATCTCTCATTGTGTTTCTTCCCTCCGGTACAGGTACAACCGCGTTATTTCTCAATAAGTATTTTGTGGAGCAGGGGGTCACTATTCGGGTGTTAACTTGCGCGGCAGTCGGAGGAGATGACTATCTGAAGCTTCAATTTGAAGAGCTGAGCGATGATGTTATATATCACCCTGAGATTGTTGTCATGCCTAAAAAATACCATTTTGGTAAGTTGTATCGGGAGTTTTATGAGATGTGGCAACGGGTCTGTAATACAGGCATCGAATTTGAGCTTCTCTATGATCCTTTAGGCTGGTTGGCATTAGAGCACTATCTGAACACAACTGCTGATAAAACACCTGTCATGTATCTTCATCAGGGGGGGCTACTGGGCAATGTCAGTATGTTGCCTCGGTATCAACGCAAGTATGGCGATTAATTTAACATCTGTCGGGTGAGCTTATATCGAAGCCAGAAGGTTAAGTCAGAAGGTTGAGGAGATAGAATAAATCATTGAGGTTTTTACCGTTTGGTCAGGCGGGTATCTGTGAAATTGATACAGCCTGAACCAAAGGTAGGTGTTACTTTACTGCCTGATAGCTGACTTAATGATGTCAGTCCTATCTGTTCCCGGCTTCCGGTGGAAGATTGGGTCATTCGATACCAGTGAGAGGTAGTGTATCGATTGGCATTATTTTTACTGATGTTATTACATTTTGTACTGCAAACAGATTATTTTTCTATTAGTGAACTCTGCTAATCATCCATTAATCATATGGCTTATTTGTTGCCAGATAGAAGCCATTTCATAAACGATAACGCTTCTGTGCGTTTAGAAAAAGTTTGTCTGTTTTTCCCTTGGCTATCGGTGAAAGCGATAGAAGACTTATTTACAGAGATAGAGTCTACCGGGAAATTTACTGTGATCTCATGACCATTTATATTGTACGACATATGTCATATTCCTTTTTTTATTACTGCAAACCTTTGCAGCTTGTATTTAACTATAAAATATCCTTAGCATTTTTTGCGAAAGATGAGTGTTATGTGTGTTTCGAGACTACTCATCTTTAACGGCTTAATCAAGCATTTATATTATTTGCAAATGTTAACGTTTGTAACAAATGCGAATTAGATATGCTGGATCGAGTCAAAGTAAATCATAAATTTATGACAGTAAAATGACGAGCTAGTAGATGTTGAACCGGGTGTATTAATGTATTTTGTGAGGCAGTGACGAGAGGAGTCGGACTAACAAAAGAAAATTACAGGGAGATCTCAAAATCACTGACTATTATATCGACAACGCAGACCTTGTCAACCTGTATTTCTATTGAGTCGTGCGATTTAGCGGATGTAGGCCGATTAAATTACAAAAACTGTCACTTATGATTATAACTGTTAGAATTTATAAGTCTTTTGGTTGTTGCAGGTGGGTCTTATGGGTGTAAGGTTTTTTGTTTCTTTGCTGCTTACTCTCGTTTGTCACCTCTTCCCATCGGCCATGGCGGCCGCTAATCCAAGCCTGATGAACCTACAGGGCGGGCCTACAAGTCAAGTGGTTGAATCTGAGCTGTCAGTGCACCGCCTCTATGAGTATAAAGATGAGCTAAGAAGAGACACTCCAAGGGGAACACTCGAAGGGTTTAGTCTGGCTGCCTATGAACAGGATTTTGAACTTGCTGCAAAATACCTGGACCTGCGATACCTGCCTGAGGGGATGGCGGCGGAGAGTGGGGCTGAATATGCCTCCAAACTACAGGCTATTATCGATCGCAATGTTTGGGTCGACCTGGATCAGATAAATGATTCACCTCGTGGCTCAGATAACGATATGCTGCCTGCTTATAGAGATGCATTTGGACGTATCAAAGTTGACGGAGGTGAGATCTCACTTCTATTACAGAGAGTTCCATCTGAGCAGGGATCTATCTGGAAGGTGTCCAATGCAACGGTGGCTAAAATTCCTCAACTTTATAGCCAATTAGGTTATGGACCCGTTGTCGAGTGGCTGATTGATAACCTACCCGAGGCTAGGCTATTTAAGATAAATCTTTGGGAGTGGGCACTCTTAGTCATCTATCTTTTAGCGGCTTTTATCATAGTGATCCCGTTTACCTGGCTAGTGAAGCTGTTATTACTTCGAAGTCAATTGGGATTAAAAACTGAATTTGCCTATATCGTTGCTGGTCCTCTACGTTTCTTTTTAGCAGTAATACTTGATCGAGCATGGATTGCCCATAGCAGTATCTCGGCGATGGCATTGGAGATGATTGATACAGGATTTTTACTCTTTATCTCGGCCTGCTGGTTAGTGTGGAGTTCCCTTGGGATCCTTAAAACGGGGTTAAAGCAACGTTGGATAGCCAAAGATAATCAGCAAGGGGTCTCGCTTCTCAGACCTTTGACTAATTTCACCCGGGTTATGTTTATTGCGATAGCCTGTTTAGTATGGTTGGAACATCTTGGATTTAATGCCAGTGCGATAATGGCGGGTATGGGCATTGGTGGTGTTGCCATCGCCTTGGCATCTAAGCAATCTATTGAGAATTTTATCGGTACAATTACCCTTTATTCGGCCGCGCCAATTAAAGTCGGGAATTTGTGCCGTTTTGGCGCGATAAACGGCACAGTGGAAGAGATCGGTTTGAGGTGTACCCAGATAAGAACATTGGACAGAACCTTAATTCATGTCCCCAATGCGAAGCTTGCTGAGATGGAGATAGAGAATATCTCCGAGCGTGAAAAAATCCGTTTCAAAGCCGATATTAGACTGGATTATGCCACCTCTTCGGAGCAGCTGAAAAGCATCATCTCCGATATAAAACAGATGCTGGAGCAAGATGAACAGGTGGATGAAAGCCCCCTAAGGGTGACATTTCAAGGGTTTGGATTACATGGTTTGCAGGTGAATATTTTTGCTTATGTTGGCACTACCAGTTTTCCCAGCTACCAGCTTATCGCCGAGGAGTTGCATCTCGGCATTATGGACATCGTCGCTAAGCATGGCTCACAAATTATTCCGGTTGTACCGGCGATGTTAAAAAAGTAAAAACTATCAATCTATAACCTGTTAATTTACTTATTTGTTTTAATTAGATCTGTAACTCAGTTCTGTGGGTAAGATAAAGACTATAATTAACAAGTAATATTTTGGTTGCTAATCATTATCCCTTCATCTTGAGAGTTGTATTATGGCAAAAATTCTTGATTCAGTTGATCAACGTACACAACTCGTTGGTGAAAATAGGCTAGAGCTTTTATTGTTTCGAATAAATGCCACTCAACTTTTTGCAATTAACGTTTTTAAAGTCAAAGAGGTGGTTAAACTTCCTGCATTAAGCGCCGTGCCGGGCAGTCATCCCCATATCAGTGGTGTTGCCAATATTCGCGGTACCTCTATACCGGTTATTGATCTGCGTGCGGCTATTGGTTTTCAACCTATGTCGGACGAGCAAGAGTCAAACTTGATCATTACCGAGTACAACAGAAGTGTACAAGGCTTCAGAGTTGGAAAAGTTGAGCATATTGTTAATATGACGTGGGGGGATATCTTACCTCCACCTAAGACCGCAGGAAGTAATAATTACTTAACAGCGATTACCCGCATCGAAACGGAAGGGCAAACTCAACTAGTTTCAATCATAGATGTTGAAAAAGTACTGGCGGAGATCATTCATTACGATATTCGTCTCTCTGAAGGGGTGCTCGATGAATCTCTGGTTAGTGAGATGCAGGGTCGAAGAATATTGATTGCCGATGACTCATCTACCGCTCGCAGGCAGATTAAAGAGACTCTAGAGCCGCTTGGGATAGAGGTATTAGAAACCTCTGACGGCTTGCAGGCATTGAATGTCTTGAAAAAGTGGTGCGATGAGGGGAAATCCGTTGAGGATGAGATCTTAATGTTGATCACCGATGCCGAGATGCCCGAGATGGATGGCTATAAACTGACTCATGAGATCCGTAGTGATAAACGCATGAGCTCTCTGTTTGTTACCTTAAACACCTCGTTGAGTGGCAGTTTTAACAAAGCTATGGTTGAAAAAGTCGGTTGTGACCGGTTTATATCTAAATTCCAACCCGATCTGCTTGTGGATGTGGTGCAACAGAAATTAAGAGAACTTGTTTAAGCTGAACAGTACTAATTAAAGGCCATAGATAATGGCCTTTTTAAAACCAGGTATCACTATGCAGAGGCTGGCCTTGCTCGAGTGCGATATCTTTCAGCACCTGCTGTTTGACCTTTTTATGGGAAACAATGTTAATCCGGCTTATACGGACGGCGTAGCCAAATCGACTCCTTCCCACCTGTGACAGTATGGCTTCAAAAAATAACTTATCTAAGCCAAAGTTGCTGCTGTAATGGTTCACCGCCTTCGAAAGAGAGGGATATTTGACGCCATCAAACTCAAAGCCCACCTCATAATTGCCGTTATCCAGCGGGATCCCATTAACGACCAGTGGCCAACCCGGTGCATTTATCCTCTCTTTGGCGATTAGATACATCATCCAGGCACTCTTCTTGAATCCTTCGAATACTTTACAAGAGAACTCAGAATCGATGAGTTCTTGCTCTGTCCAGTTGATACCGATAGCCAGATGTTTGGCGTAGATCCGCATAAGCTCATCTTTGACTGCGACCTGGCAGTCCCAAATGGACGTGAGTTGATTCTGTTTTGCCAGCTTTAAACACTCTTTACAGGCTGGGATACTCAGGCTCTGATGTGGCGTGTTCGCCGTGGCATGGTATTCAAAGGTACAGTTACAGGGCTCGGCACAAAACCAACAGGTATGGCGATAATCGAAGGGTATATCGATGAGGGGAGGCATAGATAATAAGCTCGAGAATGGGAGAGGAGTCAGGCTTCTTAACCTTAGTTTATCCGGTAAGGAGTGTTAAGGTTAAGAAGCATCTTTCGCTCAGTAAGGGCTACTCAGCTTGTTTTATTCTTCTTCGATATTAACCAAAGACTGGGCAAGTATAATTGGATCGACTTCTAAACACTCTTTTTCGGCTTGCCAATCGGTACCGATAAGTACGCCGTCGTCGTTAAGATCTGACACCCAAAACTCCAGGAACTCAACAAGAGTGATAGAGACTGGCTGGTAGTCAGCCCACTCTTCACTGCAATGAACCTTTGCATGTGCTTCAGTTGACCATAACGGCATAACATCTGTGTCTTCGTATTCAGAAGAGTCACAAACAACCCAGCCTTCGCCTGTTTCATCCTGCAGTCCCCAGACGGCTTGGTGTTCTTTTACGTTTTCGATAAAGCTGGTCAGCAATGGATTTGTCTCAGTCATCTTTGATCTCTTAGGTATGAATATTTAACCAAATCATTATACGGCATGAGCGGTATTCTCCAAGAAAATCTTTAGATTTAACCAGGCTAATTTTTTCAGAATTGAATAATTGCAATTTAATCTCACTTAATAGGGGATAAATGCTTAATATCTGCTGTCTGTATCGTTATTATGGTTTGTACTAACCGTTACAGGCTTTAGCGGTTACTTTCTTTTTTATTTAGGCCGATATCCTTTTTATGCATTCCTGGAGTACTCATTTTGATTAAACATGTCCCGTTAGCCTCCCTGTTATTTTTTTCAAGCTTATCTGTAATGCCCGCCAGCGCCGGTGACTTTGCCTCTTGTGTCATTAAACTTAAAGAGACCGCGCAAGCACAAGGATTATCGAGAGACACCATAGACAACACTTTGGCGAAGGTAAAATATGTATCTCGAGTCATCGAATTAGACAAGAAACAGCCGGAGTTTAGCCAAACGTTCGATAATTATTTTAGCAAAAGGGTGACCGACTGGCGGGTTAAAGAGGGGAGAAGATTGCTAAAAGAGAATCGAGAACTCCTCAATGACTTATCACAGAGATACGGGGTACCGCCTCAATATCTGATGGCGTTTTGGGGGCTGGAAACGAACTTCGGTTCATATAAAGGGAAAATGCCGGTACTCGACTCTTTAGCAACACTGGCTTGCGATCCCAGGCGTAGTCAATATTTCACCGGCGAATTGATGAAAGCTCTGAAGCTTAAAGAGGAATATCAGTTTGAGTCCTCACAGATGGTTGGTTCATGGGCTGGCGCCATGGGCCACACACAATTTATGCCCAGTGCATATGCAAAATATGCCGTCGATGGAGATGGTGATGGTAAAGCCGACCTTTGGAACAGCACTACGGACGCGTTGACCTCTGCGGCAAACTTTTTAAATCAACTCGGCTGGCAACGCAACGAACGTTGGGGGCGTGAAGTTAAACTTCCCGATGATTTCAGTTATGAATACCTGGGTAAAGACAAGGCTCAATCTCTGACAGAGTGGGCAAAGCTTGGGGTGACTAAGAGTGATGAGACCGTGTTGTCTACACCGGATATGAGCGCTGCTCTGTACTTGCCGGCGGGACATACCGGTCCGGCATTTTTAGGCTATAAGAATTTTGATGTGATCATGCGATGGAATCGTTCTGTGTTTTACGCCATTGCGGTCGGGCATCTGGCAGACAGAATCAATGGTGGGGTGAGTTTGGCCGTTAAGCCACCCAAGCAGGACAATTTAAGTCGTGCGCGCGTCAAGTCGCTGCAGGCTAAATTAAATGAGAAAGGCTTCGACGTAGGAAAGCCTGACGGTGTGATGGGTAGAAACTCCAAAACAGGATTACGAGCATTTCAACTGAGCGTTGGCTTGGTAGCAGATGGTTTTCCAAGTGAAGCCACCTTCAAGGCCTTAGGGGTTATTTAAGCCCGTTTGGATTAACTATTTTCCATAATTAAGGTGTGATCACTATGATTGCACCTTTGGGTATTATCAATTACATTACCTTTTTAATCGCTGTTAAGTAATTAAAATTTAAGTATATTAATACTTGTCGGTATCATAACTCATATCTGAATATGGAAGCTTGCAAAGCCTATGAACTCAATGGATAACCTCTCTCACGCTCAAAAGCAGCGCCTTGCTTTTATCGACTTTAGTTTGCAGTATTTTGGTCAGGTATCCCGTCAGGATATGATTAAGAAATTTGCAACGGGCCTGGCCGCAGCGACGCGTGACTTTGCTAGCTATCGAGAGTTTGCGCCGGACAATATGACCTTGGTGCATCAGACGAAGAGTTACCATAGAAAACCTGAGTTTAAAGCCCTATTTCAACATGAACCCGAAGGCATTTTACATGGTTTAGCCAAAGGCTTTGGTGATGGGCTGTCTCAGCCTATTTCGCCCAGTGAAATATGTATCGATGCGATTCAGTTGATCCACCCCGATACTGAAATTATTGCAGCCTTGATGCGCGCGATTCAAAATAAGCGGGCCTTAAAAGTTAAGTATGTCTCGGTTTCCTCTGGTGAAAGAGAGCGTGAGATAGTGCCTCATGCTCTGGTCAATAATGGGCAGCGATGGCATGTCCGGGCATTCGACAGGACTCATCAGGTATTTACCGATTTCGTGGTGACCCGTATCAAAGCTATCTCAAATGCGAGTAGCGAACCTAAGTTCAATGAGACTCAGGTAAAAGACACTCAATGGGATAATATGATCACTTTGAATCTTGTCCCTCATCCAAGCCTGAATCATCCTGAAGCGATCGCACTGGATTACCAGATGCAGGATAATAAATTGGAAGTCGTGACAAGAGCGGCGTTAGCCGGTTATCTGTTAAGGCAGTGGAGCGTAGATTGCTCCGCAAAACACCAAATTAGTTCAGGGGTTTGCCAATTAGCGCTTTCGAATCTGGACGTGCTTAGTCAGGTTGAGCACCTTACCATTATCCCCGGTGGCGGCCGGTAATTCACTTTAGGGCTAGAGAGAACAAATGAGTTTTGCTAAGCTGCGACACAAAACCGAGTCAGCAGACAGTTAAGGACATTTAATGAGCATTAAAAACGATATGGTTGTTCAGTTTAATTACACGTTACGTGATAAACAGGGTGAGGTGCTTGAGACAAATGAAGGTCTCGATCCTATTGCGTACCTGCATGGCCATGACAACATGATGCCGGGTGTCGAAGATGC
>Ga0070725_10001393_pt1 | contig 13566 bp, 9 predicted proteins | sample tdDd002_FD_69781 | JGI IMG/M metagenome (GOLD analysis project Ga0070725, IMG submission 69781) | Marine sediment microbial communities from the Atlantic coast under amendment with organic carbon and nitrate - tdDd00.2 | ecosystem: Environmental > Aquatic > Marine > Coastal > Sediment | place... | reverse complement strand
TTGTTACACGAAAATGGCGATAAAGTACATATTCAATATGGGTTCATTCCAATACAAGGGCCACAAGGTACAGAAGGTACAATCCTACTGATGAATGATTTTACGAATGAAAAAGGTCTAATGGATCTTCTTAGTCAAAATGACAAGTTAAACTCATTAAGTAGACTGTCAGCTGGTATTGCACATGAACTAAAAAATCCATTAAACTCTATTGACGCATATGTTAAAAAACTTCCTGATAAATGGGAAGACCAAGAGTTTAAAGACTATTTCTTAAGTGTTGTACCAGATGAGATAAAACGTCTTAATGTCCTATTGATGAACATTCTGGATTACACCAAACCAGCTAGTTCAGAACCCGATTATATTGAACTAGATGATATGTTTGAAGAAGTTGACCGTTTGTTTAAACAAAAGGTTGTTGAGAAACGTGTAAACTTCCTATCCGATGCTGGAGGACTCATTTGTTGGGCCGACCCTAATCATCTAAAACAAGTCCTGATTAACCTGGTAATGAACAGTTATGAAGCCCTTCCAGAACGTGGACATATAAGTATGGTAGCAACACCAGAAAAAGACCGTGTGGTCCTAAAGGTGAGTGACAGTGGTGAAGGTATACCTAAATCAGTCATTTCTAAAGCCTTTGAGCCTTTTTATACTTCGAAGAGTGATGGAACAGGTATAGGACTTGCAATTTCACGTCAGCTAATAGTTGAGAATGATGGCGATATTAGTATTGATAGTGAAGAAGGCAAAGGTACAACGGTCACAATAAAACTTCCTAAGTTTTCAGGATCTAACTCTTAAAAAACAAACTCCTAGATGATATGATATGCTTCCTTAGTCGTAGACAGTTGAAATATAACAACTGTTTATTGCTGGGAAAGCATATCATGATTTCATCTAGGAGTTTTTATTATATAAGTGATTGTAAGAAATATGTTAGTCGCATTCAAACCTATTTGCTCTAAAAATATTAAGACTGTACAGAATGCGTGTGTAAACTTTGAGTGTCACTTGACTCAAGTTCTTGAACTGCACACACTATATCCTCAAACGTCTGAGGCTGAATAACGGTATAACCTGACCCCAGTGGGAACTCAGAAACTGTGAAGATCACTATACAATTAGATATTTTTACATAATCCAAACCAATAAACTCTGTATCATCAAAAGGTACAAAGGGAGTTGTGTCCACTTTTATTAGTTGAACAGTGTATGAAATATCAAAATCTACTTTGTCATCTTGGTATTGATCATAGAGTGTACGAATTGCAACTTCTGGTTTAAGTGTATAATCTCGTTTATACCTGTCAATCTGATTAAACTGTTTGATGACAGGTGCAATGCTGTTTGCTAGACTCTCAATTAGAATACTTTGTTCTTCTCTAAGGGCTTTTGATGTACGTAAGACCACAATACACCCTAGCGGTTTGGGTTGCCAGCTTGATGTACGTATAGGTGCTATAACAAGACAGTTTGAAGCAGGTAACTCAGGCAACAGACTTTCACAAAAATACTTGTCTAAGTCAGGCTCTGTATAGGAAACAGTTAAAGAATCGTTGGCCTGTAGTTTAAGCTGTGACTGGCAGATGGGTGCCAAGTTAGCATGATCAAAACCAATAGGTGACTTTAGTTCAACAAAATCGTCTTTAAATGCAGCAATAAATCCAGCCTCCACTCCAAAAGCATATTGAAGTGTATCCATAGTAATTTGGCACAGCTCATCCATCGTTTCAGAAGAATTAATGGTCTTAACGGATTTGTTTACCTTCTTAAGTAAAGTCGCTTGACGTTCCATGAAGTTACGCTGTGTTGTGATTTTTTCAAACTGAGCTGCATTGGTTAAAGCTAAATGCATGAGACCTGCAACATTTTCAATTTGCTCTAGGATTTTGGAGTCATATTTTATTGCTCCAATAGGTTCGCCAATCGTTATGACACCAATAACAGAATCGGTGATCAGTAAAACAATATACTTGGCCTGCATTTCATCAAAGACTTGAGTATCTTCAAAGATTTCTTCAAGAAGATACTTGTCTGAGTCTGTATTATAAATAACTTTTTTCGGCAGCTTAGAGAGATTTTTAAGGTCTACATTAAAGACTCTTTTTTCAAATCGAATAATGTCTTTATAAGCCCGCGTTATAAATCGTCCTGTTACAGGATCGGGTGTAAGGATACTGGTTACAGAGCTTGACGTCAATTCTCGCACCACATCAATGCAAAGGTCGTGGATCTTGTCGGATTCATACTCAGATAACAATAGTTTTGTAGTCTGAGAGAGAAAGGCGAGGTTAAACATACGTTTATTAACTTCGGTCTCTAAATCTTTTTGATCTAAAAATCGACAAGCTTTTTCTAGAGATAAGTTCAACATGTGATTAAAGCGGGTCATGAAAGCAACATCTGGCGATGGTAACATGTTACTGCCTTTGTAAAAGATAAAACCTAATAGCTCATTTCCAGAGATGAGGGGCATGATAAACTCAACGTCTAGACTATCTAATAAATCGGATTCGAAAAACTTTTCCATTGCCGTTCTGTGTTCAATTATAAAACCGCTAAGCACAGCAAAATCCCTATGCTGACTTGCATAAGGAATGGTCGGTAACATTTGTGTATAACCTAAAGTATGGGCAGGAGTATACTTGTTGCCCTCCAGTAAATAAAGTGTTGCATGATCCGGTTGCACCAAATCGATAAAAAGCTTAAATCCATACTGGGTGATTTGCTCTAGGTGTAAGTTTTGTGAGAAAAAATCTATGGAGCGTAGGAGTGCATCATAAGGTTTATGCAATTTGTGAATCATAATTGCAGCTCCTTTCATTTTTTATTGGATTAGTCGAGTGCTGTATGGAGTTGTCTATCTTTAACATAGAATGAACAGGTCATCATTTTGCTGATGTAACGTTGTAATGACTTGATCTCTAAGTATGTTCTAGGGTAGACACCATTCAAAATTTTAACTTCACCTTCACCGCGTGTTCTTAACATATTTTCAAGTTTTGAAACTTCTTGATTGGTACGGTTGATGTCGTCGAGTACGTTTTCGTAGTTGACCAAAATCCCTTTGTATGTTGTTTTAGCTTGGGGATCAAGGGCGTTCATATTATTTTCAAAGACTTCCATTTGTCGTCTTAATCGATTTGCTTTAGTAATGATCTCTTGAAATTGAATTTTTGTAGCTTCCAGTTGTGCCTTAATTTGCCCACGCTCAAAACCTTCAACATTAATTTTTGTTTTTCTTTCCTGTACGTTACCAATAGACCCAGTACTAATCTTATGGGCAGCGTGAATTTCCCCACCAATGATTCTGCCTTTAATAGGATCAACATGAATCTCTGAGGCTTTCATCGTACTGTCAATGGCATAAAGACCAATGTGAATAGCATTACTCGCGATGAGTATGGCTTCGTTGGTGAACTTAGCAAAAATGCTGTCTTTTGCAATTAGCATGGCTTCATTTTTACCATTAATGCCACCACGAATATAAATACTTCCTTCTGTGGACTCTATTCTGCCAACAGCACCAATACCATTAACCCCTTTAACTTCAATGTCTTTTGAAGCTTCAACTACAAACTTGTCCTTGACTGTACCTTCGATGGTAACAAAACCGTCAAACTTAATATTACCAGTAGAGAAGTCGACATCTCCACCAATATGGAGGTGGTTGTCTACAGTGATTTTTCCGTCCTTAAAACGAACAGCGCCATCGTGTTTAGCACGTATGACTTCTTTGCCTTCTTCACTTGTTAGATAAACAGCAGTTTGATCGTATTTTAAGTTGTAGTCTCTGCCGACTTTCGGAGGTAAAACACGTCCTAATACTGAGAAGCCACGGTCGCCTAATACTGGAGGTGTTTTTTCGCCGAGCCAGTCGTCTTGTTTCACATTGTTGATTAGGTTTAACTCATAGTGATCGGCTTTTCCAGACTGGCTGACTTCTGGTTTCTTGTCAGAGAGTTTGTAATACTTATATCGAGCATCTTGTCCAGCAATTGGAACTTTGCCTTTAGCCACAATTATTTTTTGAGTGGGTTTAAAGGGTTCTTTTAGGGCATCTGGAATAATGCCTTCACAGACCCCTTTGTCTTCAAGCAGTGTTAAAATCTTAGAAGTGATTTCACTGTGTTTACCTGTACAAATATCTTCAGGAAGATTCACTCGAACAAAAGCTGTCATTTCATCAGACGTTAGTTCAAGTTCGATTTCAGGCTTTAAAGTTCCGATTTTCACCAATGATTTATCAGCATTTTGAAGCGCAGTTTGTAGGGCGGTAAAAGATTGGAGCTTTATTTGTGGAATATTTCTAAGTAAATTATTAAAATCCTGTGTTGTCACATCAGAAGCGAGGACTTGAATGAATACTGCATCAGATTGTTCTGTAATTTTAATTTGTTCATTTTCGAATAAGATCATGTGACCACCTCAGCTTATATATAAGAAAGATTATTTCAAAATTCAGCAACATGTATAAATGTCCATTTTAATTGTAATACAATTTCTGTAGAACTTACTAGGGACCAAAGTCTGTAATATGATGATTAAGTCACAAAAAAAGCACAGGATAGAAAAACCGGTTGAGGTCATCTAGTCTGTGCTTATTTTACAATGTTTATGTGAAATCTAAGTGAACTTATTAATATTACTCATCAAGAAGTGCAACGGCTCTAATTGGAGACCCTGAACCATCTCGAATTTTTAGTGGTAGACCAAAGTAAAGGAACCGTTTGTTTACAACTTGGTCTAAACAACATAGATTTTCTGTATTTGTAATATCGTACTCTCCACAAATGATATGTCCAGAGAAATCTGGATCGCTTGGGTGGTCAATGGCAGGCGCATCTACACCAATGTTTACAACACCTTGTTCTGCAAACCATTTTGCCGCCTCATAAGTTAAACCTGTATATTCTGTTTGCCATTTATCCGTGCCAAAGTTCCTGTCGTAATGTCCTGTGTACATAAGAACAATGTCACCACGTCTAATCTCTTGTCCGGAATTCTTTACAGCTTGTTCTAAGTCTCTAGGTACGATTGAGCGCGTTGCAGGGATGTGTGTTAAATCAATACATATAGCACTCCCCCAGAAGTACTCCATTGGCATTTTGTCGATGGTTGCACCTGAAGGTTTGTATTCCCATACACCGTCACTATGTGTGCCACCATGCTCACTTATAAGTAAGTTACGAGCCGAAAATCCAAGTTTCTTAGAACCGGTTTGTTTCATGTTTTCTTCATGAGTCATGTTCGTCATTATAAATGTTGGTTGATGCATAGGGAAGACGGACATGCCCTGAAAGATCTCTTGTGAAAGATCAATAAGTCTCAAGAGAAAACCCCCTTTCATACTGATAGCACTGTGTTTAAACAATTGGGCATTTAAAATATATGCCGTAATTATTCATATTTTAAACATTTTTTGCAGTTTCGCTCAAAAAAATGTTTAAGAAAACGTATTCTTTGTTGAAATTTTACATTATCGAAAAACCTTATTCAATATATTATGTACTCAGAAGTAATTCGCTATAACCATTTTCTCAAAAAAACACTGGTTTGCACCTTATCAAAAGAAAACAAAATTTTTACTGTGAATATTCGAAATCTTTAGATGGTTCATAAAAAAATGACAAAGGTAAGGGGTAACCGGGTGTAGAATGGATAGTTGTATGAGCGTTTAGTGCAAAGGTTAAACGGGTATGCAGGTCTAGGTAATACTTATTTGGTGAAACTGCATAAAAAGATGGTAAAATAAAGGGAGGTCTATCAATGTCAGGTGGCAAGAAGTATATTCTAGCCGTTCCGAATTTTAGTGACGGACGGAGAGAAGATGTTATTGAAGCTATTGTAAACGAAGTTAGAAAAGTGGAAGGCGTAAAACTTATTAGTTTTGAGCCAGAACATGACTTCAACAGAACGGTTATCACTTGTATTGGTGAGCCAGCACCGTTAAAAGAAGCTATGATGAACATGGCTGCGAAGTCATACGAACTGATCGATATGCAAGAACAAGAAGGTTCGCACCCTCGCATCGGTGGTCAAGATACGATTCCACTATTCCCATTCAAGAACATTGAGCTTGATGAAGTAAAAGCACTTGCTGAAGAAATCGGTCACGAGCTTCACGAGAAGCACGGTGTTCCAATCTTCTTCTCAGGCGTTAATGCAAGAGATGAAAAGAGAACAGCTCTTGGTTACATACGTAAAGGTCAGTACGAAGGTCTTAAAGCCCTTCTAGACGACGAAAACCACCCAGATCGCGAAGCTAGAAAGCCAGAACTTTCAAAAGACGGCAAACTAGATCCAAAAATGGGTGCAACAATCGTTAGTGCTGATGCTGAAGGTTTAACTGCATATAATGTATTCCTAGGTACAGAAGACCTATCCATCGCTAAGAAGATCGGTAAAGCGGTTCGTGGTCCATCTGGTGGCTTCTCAACAATCCGTGCGGTTGGACTTAAGTTCCCTGATCACGAAGGTGTTGTAGTATCTATGAACATGTTTGACTGTGGCAAGACGCCTTTATATAGAGCATATAACTTCGTTAAAAACGAAGCAGCGCGTTACGGTGTTCCAGTAACTGGTTCAGAAATTGTTGGTCCAGTTAAGCTTGAGTATCTATTAAATTCTCTAGAATACTTCTTAGGTCTTGAGAACTTCGACGTTTCTTCAATTATGGAAACGCACCTGATGGAAGACTAGATCCGCCCTTTTTATATGAACAGACATGCCATCAACTTTAATTAGGAAGAAAGTTGTTGACTGTGAATTAATTCGGGCAAAAAACGGGTTAAAGTCAGTTGGACGTTTTATAGTCGTAAGGACGATATACTAAAAACTGTCTATGTGTGCCCGAATTAAAGTAGAGCTCTTTGCTAGTGACTCTACACTAAAAGGAGTAATACGGGTTAGGTATTTAGGAGAACTGAAGTGAATAAGGAGGAACTACTGTAATGAAAACTGATGTACAAATCGCTCAAGAAGCAAAAATGCAACCTATCGTTGAAGTAGCTGGTAAACTTGGTCTTTCTGAAGACGATCTAGAACTGTTTGGTAAGCACAAAGCTAAAATCCATCTTGATGTTATGGATAGACTGCAAGATGCTCCAGATGCTAAGCTAATTCTTGTAACAGCAATCAACCCTACGTCTGCTGGCGAAGGTAAGACTACAACAAACGTTGGTCTTTCGATGGGTCTTAACAAAATTGGCAAGAAGACTTTTACAGCTCTACGTGAGCCGTCTCTAGGTCCTTGCTTCGGCGTTAAGGGTGGCGCTGCTGGTGGTGGCCACGCACAGGTTGTTCCAATGGACGATATCAACCTACACTTTACAGGTGATATCCACGCAGTAACAACTGCTAACAACCTACTTGCTGCACTTCTTGATAACCACCTACACCAAGGTAACAAACTAAACATTGATCCTAAGAGAATTCTTTGGAGACGTGCTATTGATATGAACGACCGTTCTCTTCGTGAAATCACGATCGGTCTTGGTAAAAAAGGTAACGGTGTAACACGTGTTGATGGTTTTGACATCGCAGTTGCATCTGAAATCATGGCAATCCTTTGTCTTTCAACAGACATGGCAGACCTTAAGGCTAGACTAAGCAAGATGGTAGTTGCATACACTTACGACAAGAAGCCTGTAACAGCTGGCGAACTTGAAGGTGTTGGCGCTATGTCACTTCTTCTTAAGGATGCTCTAATGCCTAACCTTGTTCAGACACTAGAAAACACACCTGCTCTTATCCACGGTGGTCCATTTGCAAACATCGCTCACGGTTGTAACTCTGTAGTTGCTACTAAAATGGCTATGAAGCTTGCAGACTACGTTGTAACTGAAGCTGGTTTCGGTGCTGACCTTGGTGCTGAAAAGTTCTTTAACATTAAGTGTCGTCAAGCGGGTCTTGCACCTTCTGCAGTAGTAATCGTTGCTACAGTACGTGCGCTTAAGAACCACGGCGGCGTTAAAAAAGCTCAACTAGGTGAAGTAAACATGGACGCTCTAGCGGCTGGTTTTGGTAACCTTGAAAAGCAAATTGAAAATGTTCAAAAGTTTGGCGTTCCTGCAGTAGTAGCAATCAACGCATTCCCAACAGATACAGCTGAAGAGCTACAATATGTTGAAGATCGTTGTCGTGAAATGGGCGCTGACGCAGTTCTTTCTGAAGTATGGGCTAAAGGCGGAGAAGGCGGCGTTAAGCTAGCTGAGAGAGTTGTAGAAGTTGCAGAGTCTGGTAAGGCTAACTTCTCACCACTTTACACGCTTGAAGTTTCTGCTCAAGAAAAGATTGAAACAATCGCTAAGGAAATTTACGGCGCTGATGGCGTTGAGTTCTCAAGCAAGGCTCTTAACGACATTAAGAAGTTCACAGAAGACGGTATGGGCGATCTGCCAATCTGTATGGCTAAGACGCAATACTCTCTATCTGATGACCCTACACTACTTGGTCGTCCTTCAGGCTTCACAGTTAACATCAGTGAAGTAAAAGTTTCGGCTGGTGCTGGTTTCCTAGTTGCTATGACTGGCGATATTATGCGTATGCCTGGCCTTCCTAAAGTGCCATCTGCGAATAAGATCGACATCCTAGAAGACGGCGAAATCGTAGGTCTATTCTAAGAAGATATCCCAAAAGGGATCAATTAAATATGGCGCGGCTTTATGTCGCGCCTCAGATTGATGAGTCGTTTACAGAATATTCTGTGAATGATATATGAAGTGCAATTGTTTCTGATTTGGGTATATAGAAATAGTGCAATTCTATGTGAGTATCGTTCAAAACACCTAAAAAATGGGTTTTGAAGCAAACTCATACATCTGAGGTGCTGACATAAAAACCGGTGTCAGTTTTGTCCCAAGTTATTACATATAAAATGACAACAAAGATATGTGGTTATTTACCACAACATATGCCAAGTTGCATTTATATAATATCTTGGGTCGTAGATTAAGGAGGCGAATGGGAATGAAGTACGACGTTATCGTGAAAAATGCTCGAATCCCTCAGGGAGACGACACAATTCTAACGAACATCCTAGTTAAGGATGAAAAAATTGCTGGATTCTTAAACGATCTATCTGGTGTTGAAGGTGCTGAAGTTATAGATGCAGAAGGCAATCTTACATTACCGGGTTGTATCGATCCACACGTTCATTTTATGTTCCAAGGCTTCGATCATCGTGAGACTGCACTGACAGGTTCGGCTGCAGCAGTATCGGGTGGTATTACAACAGTTGTTGATATGCCTTGCTGCTCAGTTCCATCGGTAAGAAGTGTTGAACAGCTTCACACAAAAGTTGACCACTGGTCACCTCAAGCACTTTGTGACTTTGGTATGTGGGGCGGCGTTACTGGAGAAGATGTTCGTAAAGGTTGGCTACATAACGTTCAAGAACAAGCTGATGAAGGTGTTCTAGCCTTTAAAGTTTACATGACACCATCAGTTCCAACATATCCAAGAGTAACAGACCCTGAAATGCTAGAGTGCTTTAGAGCTGTAGCAAAGACTGGTCTTTCAGTAGGTATCCACGCTGAGAACTTTGCAATGTGTGATTTCTACGTTAACCAATATAGAGAAAGCGGACGTATGGATGGTCCAGCTTGGGCAGAAGCTAGAAGTGAACTTGCTGAAAAGGTTGCTATTGAACTAGGTATTAGCTTTGCAGAAGATGCAGGTGCTAGACTACACATCGTTCACATGTCAACTGGTATTGGCGCACAGCTAGTTGGTGCAGCTAAGAAGAGAGGTCTAAGCGTAACTTCTGAGACTTGCCCTCACTACTTAACTCTAAACTACCAAGAAGCAATGACAGAGCACGGTGCTTACGCAAAGATTGCACCACCTCTAAGAACTAAACGTGATAATGAAATGCACTGGGAAGGTCTAAACAACGGTTCAATTGACTTCGTTGCTACAGATCACGCTCCATATGAAATCGAATCAGAAAAAGCTGGTCGTGACATTTGGACTGCATTCCCTGGTATCCCAGGTGTTGAGACAATGGTACCGATTGTAGTTTCTGAAGGCTACAATAAAGGTAGAATTTCTCTAAGCAAGATGGTGGACATTCTTTCTACTAGCGCAGCTAAGCACATGGGTCTATACCCTAAGAAAGGTGCGATGTTCATTGGCTCTGATGCCGATTTCACGATTATCGATCTTGAGCGTGAGTGGACAATCGAGCAAAAAGCACAAGTTACTATGGCTAAATACAACCCACTACATGGTATGAAGCTTAAAGGTAAGCCTGTTAAGACAGTTGTTCGTGGTACTCTAGTTTACTGCGACGGCGAAGAAGGCGTACTTCCTGAGTTTGAAGATTGGGATACTGTATTTAACACGACTGAAGAAAACTGGTCGGAAGAATACAAAGTAAGCCATAGAATTAAGAACCCTGATAAAGTTAAAGGCGAAGTTCAAGGCATTAAAGGTATCATGGTTCAACCTGGTTTTGGTCAGTGGGTGAAGCGTCAAAGCATTCAGAAGCTGCCTAAGACAATCACATACCCAGACAAGAAATAGTCTATAAAATCTCATCTATTTCGAGAAGCCTGTTTGATCCGCGAGATTGACCTTGCTTCCTTAAACAAACAGGCTTCTCGTTCTTATTTTACGTAAAAAGACAAAGAAATGCACTTCAGTGAATTGATAAGCAGATTTATGAGTTCACTGAGAAATCTACTTATCAATTCACTGAAGTATATGGCGCGACTAGCGACATGAGCGACCCAAGGATGCTCTGGCATACTTTGTCGATATAGATTTAGCTAAAATCTATTTGTGTAATTTCTATTTATCCAACAATTAAGAGTATTAGAACAAAGGAGTGTACGTCATGCCAAGATATGGTATTGTAGTTATTGATATGCTTAATGATTTTATCGGTGAAAAAGCCCCTCTACGTTGTCCAGGTGGCGACGACATCGTACCTAACCTACAAGAACTGTTTAAGTGGGTTCGTGCTAGAAACGCAGAAGGTAAAGACGATGTTCAGCTAATTCACATCCAAGAAGCACACAGAAAGAACGATGCAGATTTCCGTGTACGTCCAGTTCACGCAGTAGCGGGTACTTGGGGTTCTGACTTTATTCCAGCGCTTTATCCTGAAGGTGAAGAATACAAGATTCCTAAGCGTCGTCACTCTGCTTTCGCTCATACAGATCTAGACCTTTACCTTCGTGAAGAAAACCTAGATACAGTAGTAGTAACAGGTGTTTGGACAAATGTATGTGTTCGTTCTACTGCATCTGACGCTCTATATAACGCTTACAGAGTAATCACACTAGCTGACTGTTGTGCATCAAAGACTGAAGAAATGCACGAATACGGTCTAAATGACCTTTCTATCTTTACTAAAGTTCAGGACATGAAAGACTTCATGGACGCAATCGATAGAGGCGAGGACCCATGGTTAGGCGGCGGGGACCAAGCTAATAAGGTAGAGTAATACCTTAATGAAAAAAATTGTGGTCGGAATTACTGGAGGGTCCTGCACCTTATATGCAGTTGCCCTCCTAACGGCCTTAAGAGAGCTTGGAGTCGAAACCCATGTGGCGGTTTCCAGAATGGGTGCTTACGTGCTCGAGCATGAATGTGAATTTACAATGAACGAAGTGAAGGCCTTGTCATCTGTGGTATACGAAAACGATAATCTTGCAGCAGCTATTGCAAGTGGATCGTTTAAGACGGATGGTATGGTCATTATTCCATGTTCAATGAATACACTCGGCGCAGTCGCAAACGGACTGAGCATGAACCTCGTGCAAAGGGCAGCAGATGTTACTTTGAAAGAGAAGCGACCTCTGGTAGTAGTACCTCGTGAAACGCCGCTGACAAATGTTCATCTGGAAAACATGCTCAAGCTTTCTAGAGCAGGCGCCATCATGATGCCGGCATCTCCAGGATTCTACCATTTGCCTGAAACAATTGATGATTTAGTTCTCATCATGATCGGACGAATTTTAGATCAACTGGGACTGGACGGCGGACTTTTCAAGCGATGGAGTTGATGCGTAGCATCAATGACATGCAAAAACAGACCAAGTCATAAATAAGATTTGGCTTACCATAAAAACGATAAAGAGAACTAGTACACAAAGGAGGTGACAGCTTGGCAGAACAGATGCTTCGTGCTTGTCTTCCAAAATTGAAAGAAAAGTACGGAATGCTAGAGTGCTCGAAAGAGGTTGACCTCAAGTTCGAGATGGGTGGCATACTGGAAAAGCTAGGCCACACCACTCCTGTACTCTTTAATAACGTCAAGGGCCATAAAATGCCCGTGATTGGAGCTATGTTTGGCGATCGCGAAATGTTCTACGATTTTACGGGAACAACGCGTGAAGAACGACTGGTCAAATACATGAGTGCCATCACAAGACCGATGCAGCCTGAACTTGTTTCATCAGGACCAGTACAGGAAAATATCATAAGAAATAACATCGATGTCGGCCGGATTATACCAATGCCAACATTCCACGAACAAGATTCATCTAGTTTTATAACAGCAGGTGTTCTTGTTGTAAAGGACCCAGAAACGGGCGAGACATTTACATCAATTAGAAGATTACAATTTAATGGTCGAAACAGTCTGAGCGTTCTTGTAACATCTCAACCACTGACTGGCATGATACAAAAAAGCCAAGCAGCTGGTAAAGATTTAGAAGTTGCAGTTGTACTCGGTTACGATTACAACTATTGCCTTGCTTCACAAGTTGGAACAGACATGTATGGTGTAGACAAACACTGGATTGACAGTGCGCTTAGAGGTGAACCACTTCGTCTAGTCAAGTGTGCAACAGTTGACTTAGAAGTTCCTGCTGATGCTGAGATTGTTCTAGAAGGAGTTATTCCTGCTAGGGAATCAGAAATCGAAGGACCATTTGGTGAACTTATGGGGTACTATGGTCAAGTGAAGTCACACCCTGTGATGCGCGTAAAAGCCATCATGCATAGAAACGATGCAATCATGCAAATTTCTGCGCCTTGTAAAGAAGAACATCTTTCAAACGGTCTGGTACGTGACGTTGAATTATATGCACACGTAAATAGATTTGTTGATGTTACAGATGTCAACGTGACGATTGGAGCAGGTTGTCGCTTCCATGGTCTCGTATCTATCAAGAAGAAGCTGCCTGGTGATGCTAGAACGGCAATTATCACAGCCCTAAGCAGTACTAAAGACATGAAGCACGTGTTCATCTTTGATGATGACATTGATATATTTGACCCAGGGGATGTTGAGGGCGCTATGGCATCAAGAGTGCAAGCTTCAAATGATGTGATCATCATACCAGGTGCGCAAGGCACAGGGCTTGATCCATCACACTTACTCAATAATACATCTGACAAAATGGGTGTAGATGCTACAAAACCACTTGGAGAAGCCTCAAAAGGCTTTGATAAGGCTTTAATACCGGGGTACGATGACATTGATTTAGAAAAATGTTTCCCGGGAGTAGAATTGGAGGGACGTAAGCGATGAGAAAAGCACTCGGATTCTTTGAAATCAGAAGCTATGTCGCAGCGTGCTATGCAGCAGACATCATGGTGAAAGCC